>Ga0187886_1002797_pt1 | contig 13572 bp, 25 predicted proteins | sample June2016WEW_20_1_FD_133001 | JGI IMG/M metagenome (GOLD analysis project Ga0187886, IMG submission 133001) | Peatland microbial communities from SPRUCE experiment site at the Marcell Experimental Forest, Minnesota, USA - June2016WEW_20_150 | ecosystem: Environmental > Terrestrial > Soil >...
ATCGCCTTCGTGCTCAGCACCTTCCCGGTGACGGGCGCGAAGACCGGCGTGTTCATCGGCGCCGTGATGTCCCAGCCGGGATGGAACTTGCCCGTCTCCGGATTGTATCCGTAGCCTTGGTTTGTGGATTTGAACGGATCCGGCCAGAAGGGCTGCGAAGGCAGCCGCTGCAGCTTGGCGCTCGGGTGGATCGTGACGGTCGTTATCCCGCTTGCTCCCCGCGCCGCCGGCTGGGACGGCTGCCGGGGCGGAGCCTTGATGACCTTGGAGAGCATGGCGGGATTGATCGTCGTCGTGGACATGGCTAGATAAACTGCCCGCTGCTATTCTGGAATGGATTCGTCGCTTTGACGCTTCCCCCGGCTTTGGGGTTGATCGACTGCGTAACCTTCGAGAGGGGAACCGGCGCGGACTCTCCGCCGGGAGCCCCCGGCTGGACATTCTTTGATTTGTTCAAGATTCCGGTGTATCCAGGCGCCTTCGGATTTGGTTTCGACGCGACCGGCTTCGACTTCGGCATTTCTATCTGGAAATTTCCCGGTCCCGTTTGGGTTATGATCGCCTTCGGATTTATCGTGTCCGTGAAGATTTCGGCCGTTGCGGTCACGTCAGCCGCCGGAATGTCTGCCGGCGGAGGTGAGGACGTCGTCGCCGGCAGGCTCGCTCCGTTTCCGGATCCAAGCCCGGCCTGGCCGGCGGCCGACTGCGCGGCCTGCAGGTCCGCGATCTGCTGCTCCATGGTTTCGAGCGCACCGGTGTAGGCGGAAGTGAGATCCGCATTGGTCGTGTCGGTCGTGTCGGTCGTTTCGGTCGTATCGGTCGTGGAGCCGGCCTGACCCTTGATCAGGATGTAGGCGCCGATCACCGCGGCCCCGACCCCGATCGCCTCGAGCATCGGCAGCTTGATCTTGGTCCCGGGCACCTGGATGGATTCTTTAAGATCCATATTTTGCCTCAATGACTTGGGTACATGATTGTCGGCGCCATCACGCGGTGCGTGACTGGATCCGGCGTAGAAGGCGTGATCGTTGCCAGCGGCTTTTTTGTCGGATTGCCTTCTTGGAAAAAGACCGGGCTCTCGAGATTCGAGGGCGTCTTGGTGACATCGGCCAGCGGCACGGGACCGACAGAGGTTCCGACAGACGATTGTCCCACGATCGGCGCCGATGACGAGACGGCGGGCTTTTGCTGGCGCAGCAGGTAATAGGCGCCGCAGCCTGCGACGCCGACCGCAAACAATCCCCAGACCGGAATCCGCGATCGTGTTCCGGGGATGCGGATCCCCTTACGAGCCAAGATTTAACCCGCCTTTCTGCAGGAGGCCGCGGTAGTCCTCGAGTTCGGCTTTCGAGACCTGGGCGGCGCGCGGCGCGTTCTTGGCGATGTGGAAGATCGGGCAGTCGAGATCGCCGATCCCGAAGTCGGACGGCCAGCTGCCCAGGACCGGCTGCATCGAGGCGACGGTCTCGTGCATGATCGCCTCGTGCAGCGACGGATCGGTCGGGATGATGAGAATTTGTTCGTAATGGGGATACCAATTGGACATGGCTCCCTCCCTATCCCCGCCCCTGCAGGTTCTTGATCGCCCCGTTGTTCAATCCGGCGATCGCGTTGACGGCGCCGGTGAATGCGGGCCCATGCGAAAGGATCAGGTAGACCGCGATCAGGATGGCCGCGAGTTCGAAGTATTGCTGGATGAGTTTCATTGCCTATCCTTTCATCGCGCCTTGGAGATACGCGAAGAACGTTCCCATGCCGGACCAGTTGATCAGCAGCATCCCCAGCAGGATCAGCGCGACGTAGGACCAGGCCCAGCGGTCGTTCTGATCGTTGAGAAACAGCGCCGGCACCGACACGATCGCCAGTGCCAGCGCGAAGGACCAGAAGCTGATCTTTTGGTAGCCCATCATTTCTTCCCGGTGATGCCCTTGATGATGGTTTCCGCCTTGCCCGAGGCGCCCAGGTAGATCAGCAGCGCGCCGGCGATGAGGACGACGACGGGATTCATGGCGTCGCCTTCCCGCGTGCCAGCAGGGCGGATCCGGCCTCGTAGACGAAGGCGGCCACGATCCCGGCCGCGTAGCCGCGGATGATCCCGCCCAGTAGGGCGAGGATCAGCGGCAGCACCGCGATCGGCAGGCTAGTCGCCGCGAGCGCGGTGAGTGAGGCGTATTCCCCGAAGAGGATCCCGGACCCGAGCGCCCAGGTCCGTTTCTTTTTGCCGGCGCTGTCATCTTCCTTGATCAGGCCGGTCCAGACCAGGGCGTTGACGGTGAGCCAGACGAGCAGTGCGGGAGCGAGCCCGGCGGCCGCCGGCTGCAGCAACTGCTGCACCTGGTCCCAGTAGGGCTGCAGGCCGGAGAGGTCGATCGGGCCGGCTTCGGGACGGACGACCGCCGCCGGCAGGGCCGCGGCGGCCCGCACTGGCTGGGCCAGCGCGGGCTGCGCGTTCCCGAGGAGGAAGATTCCTCCGAAGAGGAGGGCGAGCACGAAGAGGTAGGCTGCGAGAAGTTTGCGCATGGCCGGCCTCACTTGCGGATGAAGAGCAGGTAGCCGACCACGGCGATCGCGATCACCGCCCCGACGGTGACGTGGATCCCGTTGATCGTCCAGACCTGGCTCTTGAGAAAGTTGATGCCTTTTTGAATCATGATTTTCCCTTTCCGTTACTTCGAGCGTTCCCAGATCCAGCGGACCGCGACGAGGACGCCGATCAGGCCCACGAGCCACAGCGCCGAGGAGTTGTCCGCCTGGCGCAGGCCGGAGGCGGCCGCCGCGGGCGAGGGCGCCTGGGGGGCGCCCTTCTCGTCGGGAAACAGCTGGTACCTGCTGATCGTGCCGGGTTGATCTTTGGCCATGGGTCCTCCCTACTCGGGCGGCTTGACGGCGATCATCTCGCGCCGCAGGCAGCACAGGTTGCCGGCGCCGGTGACGGTGATCACGGTCTTGGCCGAGGTGACGTTCTGGGTAACCAGGGCGTCGCGGGCGTTGCCGTACGACCCGAGCCCCGAGGACCCGAAGTAGTCGTAGGCCAGGGTGCCCTTGGGGCGGGCCCGTCCGTGGAAGCGGGAGAAGACCATGTCCTGGAAGGCCGGGGTGTACTCATCGATCCGGTCGTTCTGCTGGACGCGCATGATCGCGCGACTCCAGTTGTCGGCGCCGGAGACGCCCATCCCGAACCCGTGCAGCATGGACAGGATGGTATTGCCGCGCGGCCAGGGGTACGGCCAGTCGCCGGCCCCGCCCACGACCTGGGATTCCTCCATCCACGACTGCACCAGGTTGAACGGCGGGCGGTCGATCTGGTTCGGCGGGACGGTGAAGATCTCGTAGCATGGGGTGATTGTCGGGCCGCCGTCGGTCAGCCCCGTGGCCACGTTGGCCAGGGCCTCGACCTCGACCGACAGGTTGAGCGAGACGCGCTCCTGCTGCAGCAGGATCAGCCCGGGCAGGTCGCGGGCGTTGATCTGAAACGGCAGGAACATGCCGATGTTGTAGGCCGCGGCCGAGACAGCCGAGCGGCCGTTGGTCTGCGGCAGGGGATCCTTGTAGTCCTCGATGTAGTCGCGCATGAGGTAGCAGTACCCCGGGCCGGTGATCATGTGCAGGTCGACCCCGGTCGAGAGGTAGGCCCGCACCTGGCGGATGATGCTCGAGAACCCGAAGGCGTTGAACGCCGACAGCGTGCCGGTGCAGGTGCCCTGGATGTCGAGGTAGATCCCGGCCAGGATCCCGGCGTGGTCCAGCGACCACTTGGCGATCTTGCCGTAGCCGGGCGTCGCCGCGACGTCCGGGTAATGCTTGAGGCGGGTGTTGCCGGCGAACGAACCTTGTGCTTCAGCCATTGCCACTGTTCTCCTTGGCCCCAAGGAATGCGGTTAGACCGCGTTGACGAGGGGGGTCAGGCCCGGAACGGGCCACTTGTTGACCACCCACTTGCAGACCGGGATGCCCACGATCACGATCAGCAGCACGAGCGCCGCCGTTAGCAAGCTGGGCTTCAAGTCCGCCATGTCCAGATCCATGAGTGTTCTCTCCTTGGCCCCAAGGAATCGACCGATCAGCCGCCGCCGAACAGCTTGGCGGCCGCCGTTGCCACTTTGTTGTCCTTCGCTTTCGCCTTCTTGCCGTCCTTGGCTGGGGCGGATTGCCCGGAGTTGTCCGCGGACACATCCGCCCGCCGCAGCAGGTCCCACTGCGCCAGGCGGTGGCAGTCCGGGCAGAACTGGGGCGTCAGGACGATCCCCAGCTCCGGGTCCAGTTCCACCACGGTCCCCTCGCGGCCGCAGATCCGGTCGCGGGCGATCCAGCGTTCCGTTTTCCGTTTGTCGCTCATGCCTCCAGCTCCTTTTCTTCAGGGACGAGATTTCCCAGGTCGCCCCAGCCTTCCCCGCGCCCCGCGTCGTACTGCGGGACGAAGAGCGGGGCGTCCTGGTCGATGTTGAAATAGCGGAACCCGTGCGGGTATTCGCTCGGGATGTCCTCTTCCATGGCCGGATGCGTGTTCTTGGCCAGCGTGACCCGGTCGTCCTCGCGCAGCAGCCGGAAGGCGAAGACGTGGGTCGCCTCGGTCATCAGGGTCAGCGGGATCAGCGTCGGCCGCTGGGCCGTGGCCCAGGCCCCGATCCCGCGCTCCCCGCCGCCGGTGTAGACCCGCGAGAGGTAGCTCGGGTAGGTGCCGTGGTCCATCGGCTTGAGCAGGTAGACCTCGTCGACGTAGACCGTCACGTTGCCGGCGTTCCAGCAGGCGAACAGGACCTCGTTCCAGAAGTCCTCGTCGTCCTCCGCCGTCGGCGGCAGGGCGACCCGCGCCCGCACCGGCTCGCCGTGGTCCAGCAGCCGCCGGCTTTCGCGATCCCACGGATCGAGGCGCCAATCGGCCAGCGTGCCCTTCGGGTCGAGCATAATCAAACGCTCGATGGGCGCCAGGAGGTTGCGCGCCAGAAAGGTCTTGCCCGATCGCGTCCGCCCGGTCAGGAAGACGCGTTCGTCCGTGGCGATTTCGATCCGCGGGTCAATGGGTTCGGGCATGGGCGAGCATCGCCTCCAGCAATCCCCGGCGCGCCGCGCGGTCCCGGAACGTCCGCTCGATCGCGGCGTCGTCCCCGGGCTGCACGACGGATCCGAGGTCCTCCAGGATCTCGCGGATCTTCACGAACAGACTCTCCGGCAGGCCCTGGGCCATGATCCGGATCGCGCTGGCCTCCAGGAAGCCGGCGTGCAGCAGCACGATCAGCTGCTCGCCGAGCTCCTCGCGGTCCAGCACGACCGGCGCCGGAATATCGTTCATTGCGCCCCCATCATCTGGCTGGCGATCTCGGCCGGCGAGACGATCCGATCGACCCGCGTCCCCGGCTCCGCGTCGGGGTCGACAAACGGCTCCGGCGCGAACTCCGGAGCGGGCTCCTCCTGCAGTACGGGGCGGGCTTCCCCGGGCAGATCCTTAGCCGGCGGCGTCTCCGGAGGGTGGGGTTGTCCGCGGACATGGTTGGTCGGTTCCTCGGCCTCCCGCTGCAGCGCCTGCTTCTCCTGCACGACCCGCAAGATCTGCGCGCCCCATTCGGCCAGGGCGGTCCCCAGCTGCATCGGGTCGGACCACTTCTGGAAGGCGGCCAGCGCGTCAGGGTTCATCCGCTCGAGCATCCGGCTGCCGGGCTCCTCCATCCGCTGGCGCAGCGCCGGCGAGGGATCGCACTCCTCACCGATCGAGAGCTTCACCGCGCTGATCATCATCTGCGTAATCGCGCGCGCCGTCTCCAACGCCTGGCGGTGGATCTCCGCGCGCGCGCGGTTCTGGCTGGCGCGCTCCAAATTCTTGGCGGTCTTGCCTGCCTTGACGCCTATCCGAACAGATGCCTTGTGCGCCGGCCGCGGACCCGCCGGAAGAAGGGACGGCGCTCCGGCTCCGGATCCCGGCGCTTGCGGCGCTTCGGATCGGGGGAGGTAGTGTCCCCAGTCGTCGCGCTCGCGGGCGGATCCGCCGGCGGCGGGGGCTCCGGGCTCGGGCTTGGGGCTATCGGTTCGGAGGGTGTCGGTTGATTGGACAGCTGTGACTGGGAGCATGGTTCCTCGCTGGGGGTTATGGTTGTGGCCGGCGGCGCCGGCGATGGCGGATTCGGTTCGGTAGTCGCGGCCGCGGGGGGCGTTGGCGCCGCCGATTCGGTGATCGGCTCGTTTGGGTTCGTGCCCGCAGGTTTCAGAAGATCCGCCATCGCATCGCCCTTTCAAATAATTTTCAGCACCGCTGAAAAATATCCTGGTAAAAATCGGCTACATCATGCGCGCATTTTTTGAAAAAAGCAATCACATATGAAAATCAAGGGGAAAACGGCAGTTTTTGTTCTCCCGCAACGAGTTCGATGGCGCGGCCATAGTTGGAATGGAACCACAGCGCCGCCATCATGGCCTTGCTCAGGGGTTGACGTCCGCCCAGCAGGTTGTATACATAGGACGCGTTCCAGGGTTGCTGGCGACCGACGGCCAGCGCCAGCTGGCGCCCGATTTCCTCTCGGCCGCGCTTACCGGGGAACTCGCGCGACATCTCCCGCAGGTAGACCAGCGCGTTGAAGTCGCACGGGATTATTGTCTTGTCAATGGCCGGCATATTTCCTCCGGAGCAATTCCATGAATCGGCGAGATCTTATGAATTCATCCGATGTAGCTACTTCGGCGTCGATGGGCATCCATCCCGTCCTTCCTTGTTCGTAATGTCGGTACCAAACTTCGAAGGTTCGTTGCTCAACCTTGGAAAAATAATTTATCCAGAAAGAACGCAATGCCGCTTCGGCGTTCGGATTATTGTTCACTGGATTATTTAACATCGCTCCTCACTTCCGGATCATCGCCCACGGGAACGCGGGGCCGGGATCAACTTTCTGGGCTTCTACGTCGTCGTGTCCGCACACCACCGGCAGCTGCGGGCAATAACCGACCAGGAACGGGAGGAAGGCGATCACCGCGGCGATTTGCGCGTCCGGGAACATGTGCCACCATCGGAAAATGTTTTCCTTGCGGTGCTTGAGCAGGACGAACTCGCTCCGCGGCGCCGACTGGACGATGTTCGGCCAGAAGCGGCGGTAGAAGCGATCGGTGGACGGGTCGTACCAGGAGCTGATCGTCCGTTCGTTCGGCAGGAAGCAGCCGAGGTTCTCGAGCTCGATGTTGATTGAGATCGGATTCCACCCGTCTGCCGTCCAGGCCCAAAAATTCAACGGCACGCACTGGAAGGCCGTCCCGTTGCGCAGCACATAGAAATGCGCCGATCGGGGCGTGAGCGGGTTGCTCCAGCCGTCCATGACCCCGGTCCCCAGGGCGGCGGCGAAGTGGAAAATGATCTTTTGGGGATGAAGCTGAAGCCGATCAAAATTCTTTACCAGATGGGTATAGCATTTCGGACCGGTCAGGAGATCCCCGGTGCGATCAATCTTGAGCGTCCAGCCGTTTCCGATCGGAACGGCCGGCGGTGTGGGGAAGAATGGTCCGGCGGTGGGAAGCTTGGTCCAGCCCAAGGGTGTGAGCAGATCCGTCGCCTCCGGAAGAAACGAGAGGATGTAGTCCGTGTAGTTCTTGTTGCCGTGCTGCAGGATAAAATCTTTTTCATAGCCCGGCGGGCAGAAGGTCGGGCCGATGAAGCCGATGAAGTCCGCCGGCATGCCCAGATGATCATCCACGCCGGCGTAATAGGGCTGGCGGTGCACAAATTTCCAATAGACCGCGACCGCCGCCTCCGCGGATGGAAAATAGCAATAGTCGTACCCATCGGCGCACCGAATCCACCCCACGCCGAGTCCATCCCGGAATTTCAGCGACCAGAAGTTATTCCCCTTCACCGCCGGCTCGGAAACCCCGCGGCCGCTCTCGCCGATCGCCTGGGCCAGCACGGCCGGCTTGAGTTGGTTTGGAATATCCTTCGACGCAAAAACAGCAGCACAAAGATTTTTCCAGGCGGTTGTCATTTTTTTTTTATTCCTCGACCCAAAGTTGGAATATCATTTCCGATTCCGGATTGATGTGATAATCCAAAAAAGGAACGTCCGGATTAATGTTTTTCACGGCATTTAGCATTGCCGCCGAAATATCCAAGACGGCGTATCTCTGCGGATTGCCATAAAAACCTTAATCCGCAGCGGAGTTTCCTGGGGTTTCTCCCAAAGCATCCGCGACAGGAACCGTCGAATTTTATTTATGATCTTCATTTTTTTTCGTTGGTTTAAAAAGTCCCGACCATTCTGGTTTTATCAGCCAGGACCAGCGGCGATCGAATTCATCGCATTCTTTTGTTGTGGGTCCCCAACCGTTCTTGTGAAGGTCTTCGTGTTGAGCAAGTAAAATTCGATAGAGCGCAATGCGAAGCTTCCAAGTTAAGCTCACGTCGCCTCCTTCTTTGGACGGCCGCCCTTACGGCCATTTATCCGCGCGGCCTCGGCCTTGCGGCCGCCACGCGTGAGTCCTCCGATCGGACCACCGACCAGCCCACCCAGCCGGCCAAGCACGACGGCCGCCTGGTGGATCCGCTCGGGATTCGGACGGATCCCCTGGTACTGCAGCACTGTCGACTCGAAGGCCAGGATCCGCGCCGCCATCTCGGGCGTCATGAGTCCTCCTGCTTCCTATTCGGTCGACCCGCGCGGATCCGCTCGCGCCACTTTTCCGGTTCGGTCGCGAAAAGATTGCTCATTGAATCGATTGGGCCGCTTCGGTCCGGAGGGAGAGGAGATATCGGTTTCGGCTCCGGAGTTCGCTCCGGCGGAAGCGCCGGCGGCAGATAGGGGATCGATCCGTCCCGCAAGCGCGCGGGGGGGATTAAAGGGGGGGTGGCGGGCGGGCTTTCAATGGCCCGCCCGCCTTTCTTTGTCTCTTTTGAGTCTCTTTTAAGGTTTAAACAAGTACCTTTTAAGAGGCTCGTCGGATTCACGCATGACCCTATCGCAACTTGCGGTAGGGGCCTTCCGCATTCTGCGGTAGGGGCCTTCCGCAAAGTGCGGTAGGGGCCTTCCGCATTCTGCGGCAGGGTCGGGAGCTGCCGGTACTGGCTGCAGTGCCGGCCGTGGCGGCTCGTTTTCGCCCGGCGGTGGAAACCATTTCCGCGGACAACATTCGCCGCGCGGAGCGGCGGGGTTGGAATATCCAACCCTTTAGATCTGTCTATGCGCACGTATTTCTCCGGGACAAGCTGCGCCGGCTCCGGATCGACCGCGACGGCGCTCTCGGAGTTGGCCGACGCCGGCAGGACGTCCAGGCGCTCGAGCGCGTCGTAATCGATCGCGTACCATTTGCCCTTGTTGGGGTTTGAATCCGCGCGCCCGATGATCACCTGCAGCTGGTGCTCGAGGTAGAAGACGATCCGCTGGATCGTGTCGACGGACCAGAAGGGGAAATAATTCCTGGCCCATTCCGCGTAGCTGGCCTGCATCCACCAGCGGCCCTCGAAATAATTCTGCGGATCCTGGCGCTGCTCGGCCATCTTGGTCCAGAATTGCAGCTGCTGCAGGAAGATCGCGGCATTGAGCCCGATCGTCTTGGCCAGGGTCTTTTGGAACGTGGTCGGCGTTTCGTCAATCAGCAGATGGCTTTGCTTGATCATTTTTTTCCTTCTCCTCGGCCCCGGGGTTGAGTGCGATAAGATCCTCGGCGGGATGCAGCAGCCGGTCGGATTGGTGGATGTAAATCATGGTCGTGCGCGGATCCTTATGTCCGAGCATGACCATCGTCTGCAGCAGCGTGGCGCCATTGCGCAGGGCATTCGAGGCGCCACCGTGACGCAGGGAATGGGCAGTTTTGCGCGGCGAGACGATCCCGATCGTGCGCAGCCGGCTGTGGACCATGATCCGGATCCGGCTTTGCCCGATGCGGATGGGCTTGATCAGCTTGCGGCGAGCTGAAAGCTTCGTGAAGATTGGCCCGGTTGCCGAACCTGGCCGCACGGCCAGCCACTCCCGGAGCGCTGTTTCCGCCGATTCCGGAATTACTTTGTATTGGTCCTTCCCGGAATGGCCCTTGCCGAGGATCCAGAGGATCTTCCGGCCGTCCCGCGTTTCGATATCACCCAGGTCCGCATGGAGAACCTCGCCGGAGCGCATCACGCAGTAATACATCAGGCAAAGCATCGCGCGATCGCGGCGCCCGATCGGATCCTCGCCACACGTGGCCAGCAGCGCTGTCATTTCCTCGTCCGTGATATCGTCCTTGAGATGAATGCCCGACTGCGCCTTCGGCTTGCGGATTTTGGTTGTAGGATTTTCGGCGCCGTGTTCGGCGGCCCACTCAAAGAATGCCGCGATGGCACTGAAGCAGGAGCGCAGGCTATTGGGCTTGTAGCGCTCCTTCGCCTCCGTAAGGAAAGCCTCCACGGTATTTTGGTGCACATCGGCCATGCGGATCCCGCGGGCCTGGCACCAGGTGAGAAATTTACGGACCCACCAGGCATGAGCCTGGACCGTTTTGGCGGTGTAGCGCTGCTTAATTTCCTGTTTCCATTGGTCGATCGCTTCGAGGCTGCGATCGCCGGTTTGTTCCGATACTGCGGGTAGCAAGAGTCCTCTCTCCCTGGCCCCAAGGAAAGATTGCGGTTGGATCCAGCGCAGGCGCAGCGGTAGGCCGCGGCGATCAAATTCCGCGACCTCGCACCGCATGGCCGGCGCAGGCTGTTGGGCGATCATCGAAAAGTCCGCCAAGCGGTCACGATCGCGATGCCCCCTGAAATAGGGCCGAGACAGGCAATGAAAGCAAGCACTGGTGTCATCGGACGATTCCAGAAGATTAGAATCATAGTGTTGGACGCCATAGCGATGACAAGAAGAGAAATCACCAGCGCGGTTCGATGATTGATTGTCATTTTTTATTTCCCCTTTCCCTTTTTGCTTTTTTTGGGCTCGCCGGCAGGGGCGGCGCTCCACCCCTTCGGCAAGCGGATCCGCAGCTTACGAGCCAGCGCCGCGATCGCGGCGATCGTCTTGATCGGCTTGCCGACGTTATAATGCTGGTGCGGCACTATTTCCGATTCGTCGAGCAGCTCCGCCATCAGCATCCGTTTTCTTTCCGGAAGGCCGGCGCGTTTCCATTTCGGATCCTTATAGCCGCCACAGAACAGCTCATGGAGAAGATCCACCAGGAAGTCCGGGATGGCAGGCGCCAGGGGCACCGCGGCGATCTTGATCAAACGTTCGGCCTCGGCGGCGTAGGCAATTTTAGGATCCGGCTTTTCTTTTTTGAATTTCGATGGGCTGGACGCTCGCGCTTTGATTTTTTGTTTGGCATCAGCGCGCGCGAGTTTTTTATTTTCCTTCTCTTTCCAGAGGATCTCTTTCGCGGCAAAGCATGGCGGCCTTAGGCAGTAGGTCGGAAAACCTTTCCAGTCGAACAGGAAGGGGCAGCCGGTGCATGGCAAAAGTATCGCCGGTGCTCCCTTGGGAGCGTTCGCCGGAGCTGGAGTCAGCTTGGCCTGGTTTGGAGGCCAAGACAGCGGCCAAGTGTCATAGCTCAATATCTGCCTTCCATGCTTTCGCAAAAACGATCGAATAAAATCGTCCAGGAGATTGACGCGATCGCGGTCCTCTTTTGCTTCCGATATTTTTAACGCGATCGAGTCCACGGCCTTCGGATCGATCCGCGAGAACGCCACCAGCGTGCGGGCGTAGCGTTCCGGCAACAGGCGGCGGTGGACGAGCAGCTGGGTCTTTTCCGGGAGATGGCCAAGCCGCATGAGATTCGAGACGGCCGCCGCGGTCTTGAGGTGGAACGGGGCCGCGGCATCCAGCTGGTTCAGTCCGAAGTCCTTCATGCGGCGCGCGATCGCGCGCATCTTCTCGATCGCGGAGAGATCGTTGCGATCGTTGTTCTCGGCGATCCCTCCCTCCGACATCTGCAGGTCGTTGAGCTCCTTAATGTCGATCCGGAACGGCTTGTCCGGGAAAGCCTTATGCCAGGCCGCCAGGCGGCGGTGGCCGCAGCGCAGCTGGGTCTCGTCCTTGTTATTCGGATCCAGCCGGCCGTCGGGCGTCTGCAGGATCCCGTTTTTCTTCACGGACTCGAGCAGATCCGCTTCCTTCTGCGGATCCGGCTCGAGCCTGGGCTGGTATGGGTTGCGGTGGATCTGGTTGTAGGAAAATTCGCGGATTGTCACTGTGGCCCCTTTTCTTGTTCGGGAATTAGATTGACGACGATTTTTACTGTATGATTTTCCGGAATTGGTAAAAGGTTTTTCCATTTTCCCATTGGCATCTGAACCCTAAGCCGTGTCCATCGTTCGACATCATGGAAGGTTTCAAGTTGCTGGACAAAAATACCGTCAATATGCAATTCAAAATCCATCCGCAGCTTGGGAGGAGATCCAAGCAATATCTTCCGGATCCGTTCGCGCTCCTCATCGATCGCTTTCGAAGGAGCTCCGCAGTATTCGCAGTTGGTCATGGCCGCACCCCTCCGCCAGCCGCGGAAACAAAGAAGCCTGACTCGTCCGGCAATCCGTGCTCGGCGGCCTGGCTGGCCACCGGGAGCAAAAATCCCAGCTGCGTCGGAGTTGCGAGCCCCCCGATCGGGGCCAGTATCTTCGTCCAGCTGATTTTCTTCTTATGCCAGTCGCGTTTGCCCTTCTTGCCGGTCGCCTTGCAAGTGATCTCGCTGTACCCTATGCCGTCGTCGGCCGCCTCGAAATCGTGCATGTGGTGCATCGCTTCTTTGGCGGTCGCATAGGATTCATCGAAGGAAGATTTCGACGGCTTGAGCGTGTAGTGCACGACGACGTAGTTAGGACGATGGTTGCGACTCATGGTTTCCTCTTATATTTGAAAATAACATCGAGGAGTAGTGCCGATTGTGGATTGCCAAACTTTTTCTTATATTCTTCGATGAGTTTTTTTTTATTACTCAATTCGCGCATCCAGACCGGCCTTTTTAAAACATTCTCCAGTGCATTATGGAAAACGCGAAGAGGAACAGCCAGATGTTTCTGGAATAGCTGAAAATCTACGATTTGAATATCCGTGAAGTTTTTCCAGCATTCACTGTTATAAAATTCTATTGCCTGGTCTTTTGTTATTTGTCTCACGGCCCCTATTCCTTTCAGTTAAGATTCTTTTCGAGGTGGAGACTTGGAACCTGGACGTCCACCTTCCATCCATCTTCCGCGACCTGCCATAGCGCGGCGCCGGGGCATATAACCTGCTGAATGAGACGAGCGATCTTTTCGGCGATATAGCGATTCGGTCCTACATTGTCTGGATACTTGCAGGCGAGCTGCACGGCCTGCATCAGCGCCCAGGCCTCGCTATATTCCATAGAAACAAAAATCCGCGGACACGATCTTTCCGCGGCAGAATATTCAAATTTAAAACGTTCATTGAGGGATTGGTCTTTTGATTGATCAGCGAAAGGCGGTCGACCGTTCACGGTAGCCTCCGGAGTACCATTAATGGCCATGAAGGCCTTGGCGGGTACTACGTAATTACTCTACCGCGTGATATAGTAATTGTCAAGTTAATTTAAGATTGGTCTTTTGGGGAGAGGCCGCCCCCCTGACTCTCACAGGGCGCCGGCTTCGGCTTGGGGCCTTCTCCGTACCGGGGGCGGGATAAA
>Ga0187886_1002799_pt1 | contig 13571 bp, 13 predicted proteins | sample June2016WEW_20_1_FD_133001 | JGI IMG/M metagenome (GOLD analysis project Ga0187886, IMG submission 133001) | Peatland microbial communities from SPRUCE experiment site at the Marcell Experimental Forest, Minnesota, USA - June2016WEW_20_150 | ecosystem: Environmental > Terrestrial > Soil >...
ACCGCGGAGTCAACGCCTCTGGCGACGTATTCATCGCGTCTCGGGCGTCGGCACTCACTCTGGGGGAACTGGTGAGGCTTCTCGGCCGCAGGGCAGAGCTTCTCGCCGATCTCTGGAACGAGTGGCCCCGCGTGCGGCCGCTCCTGTTCGAGACGAACCTCTGAGGGTCGGCCCCGAAGACCTCATGGGGCAGTGGAGCTGCCCCACGCGAGCGAAGCGCGCCGGCGCTAGGCCCCGGTCTTATCGGGGGCGATCGCCTCCTGGACCTCGGCGCTCTCGTCCGGGTCCTGATCGAGCACGACGAGCCGATACGCTTCGGCCGCCGAGACGCCGACGCCCGCCCCCTGTTCGGCCAGTCGACCCCGGATCCGATTGAAGACGCCCTCGGCGTCGGGGAGCTGGCTCGCGTGCGAGCGCAGGGCCTCTATCTTGCGGTCGGCAGTGGCGGTGACGTCGATCCAGACGTCGGGCTGGTTCGACCACATCAGGTAGAGCCGCCGAACGCGGTGGGCCGAAAGACCGTTCCGGGCCATCGACGGGAACGCCATCGGGTTGCGGGCTGCGGGATAGACGGCGTCGACCGCCGCCATCGCCGCGGCTCGATGGTCCGTGTGGTTGATGCCGCCGCCGCCGTGTATCACGACCTCGGGATCGCCACAGAAGACGGCGTCGGGCTTGAATGTCCGGATCTCTCTCACGAGCATCTCGCGCAAGGACAGGTCGTTGACCAGGTTGCCGTCAGGCTGATGGAGGAACGTCACGCCCGCATAGCCGACGACCTGGGCCGCCCGCCGCTGCTCTTCCTCCCTGGCGCGGGCCAGTTCCAGGGGGTCGAGATTGGGATCCTCGCCGCCGGCGTCGCCCGAGGTGCAACAGACCAGCCAGCCCTGGGCGCCGGCGTCGATCCAGGCCGCCGCCGTACCGGCCGGCCCGAAGTCGGCGTCGTCCGGATGGCCCACGATGACCATGAATCGGCTCGGTTTCCAGGTGTGGGCCGTCGCTGTCTCGTCCGTCATCTCCCCGCCTTGCCTGCCTTGTAGGGAACCTCGTTGCCCGGCGGCAACGGAGACCCGTGAGGCCTTGGTCCGAAGTCCGGAATGACCACTCTGATTCTCGCCAGGTGGAGTTATCATGCCGCCCGAGGCTTCGCTCGTCTCCCCCCACGGGCGAAGCCTCTCTGTCTGTCCACGACTCTACACGGACCGGGCGAACGAGGGCGCGGACGCCCCGACCCCGTCGCCGCGCCGGCGTAGCGTCCTCCCCGTCCCGGCGCGACCGCGAGGACAGGTTCAGGCGAAAGCCGCGCGAGTGTCTCGCAGGGCCGCCAGGACCTCGACGGCGTGGTCTTCCGGGTTCACGTCCGGCCAGACTCGGGCAATTCGACCGTCCGGCCCCACGAGGAAGCTCGACCGCACGATGCCCCAGTACCGTTTGCCGTAGTTGAGCTTCTCGCCCCAGGCGCCGAAGGACCCGGCGACGGCGTGATCCTCGTCGGCCAGGAGCGTGAAGGGCAGCCCGTACTTGGCTCGGAACGCGGCCTTGCTGGCGGGTCCCTGCGGGCTCAGGCCCCAGACCTCCGCGTCCGCCTCCTTGAACGCGGCGTTGTTGTCGCGGAACGAGCAGGCTTCCTTGGTGCAGCCGGGCGTGTCGTCCGCTGGGTAGAAGTAGACGATCGTGAAATGGCCGCGACGGTCGGAGAGGCGATGGGCCCTGCCCTCGTCGTCGCGGAGCTCGAAATCGGGGGCGAGCTCGCCCACCTTCGGCATGGCGCTCATGGCCACAGGCTAGCAGCCGCGCCCCGGCGGGTGCGGCGGCGAGTCGGGCCGCCCACGGTGCGGAATGGCGCCCGTCGCCGTGGTCAGCGCGGCAGCAGGAGGGCGCCGGCAGCGACGGCCAGGGCGACGCCGATCGTCAGCCAGTCGCGCCAGGCTATGCGCAGCTCCCGGTAGTGACTCCGCCGGACGCCGCTGTCGAAACCGCGGGCGTCCATGGCCAGGGCCAGGCGCTCCGCCCGCCGGATTGCGGCCACGAGCAGAACGAGCAGCCGGTCTCCGGCATCGCGCACACGCCCCGTCACCCCTCCGGACCGGATGCCTCGCAGGCGCCGAGCGGCGCCGATCACGGTCCAGTCGTCGGCCATGAAGGGGGCGACGCGAAGGGCGCCGAGCGTGCCGTAGGCGAAGCGATCGGGGACATGCCACTGCTGGACCAGCGAGTCGGCCATGCGGGTCGGGTCCGATGGCGCGAAGACCAGGAGCGTGGTCAGCCCGATGACCACGACTCGCAACCCGATCGCCAGCCCGGCGGACACCGCCGGCGCGGTTATGCGGACCGGGCCGAACTCCACGAGCGCGGTCAGGGCTCGATCGGCGTTGGAGCCCGATAGGACGATCGAGAATGCGGTCAGGCTCAGGATGGCGAAGCCGAGCGGGGCGAGCCGGCCGGGGATGCGGCGGAGCGGCAGACCGGACCACAGCACAAGGGCCACGACCGCGGCGATGGCCAGCCTCACCGGCACGATGGGGTCGAGGGTCAGGATGGCGGCAACAAGCCAGCTCATGCCCGCCACCAGCCGCGCGACCGGCGTGACGCGGGTCAGGAAGTCCGGCCGGACAGGTGCGAGCGGGGCCGACAGGAGACTCATCGAGCTGCCCGGGCCTCTGCTGAGCCTTGGGGCCGCTGCTCTGTGGCGCCGTCGCGCCAGGGCTCGGCCGGCGAGTACGGCGGGTTGGCGAGGAACTCGCCGGGCGGGCCGTCGAAGACGATGCGCCCACGATCCAGGGCCAGGACCCGGTCGCAGCCCGGCAGCAGACGCGGATCGTGCGTCGCCAGGAGCTGGGCCTGGCCCGTGGCCCGGAGGTCGTCGAGCAGGCGCATCACGGCCGCCGTCCCCCCTCGGTCGAGCCCGAATGTCGGCTCGTCGAGGAGAAGCACGGCCGGCGGCAGAGGGACCAGCGCGGCCAGGCTCAGCCGGCGCTGCTCGCCCCCGCTGAGTCGGAACGGACTCTGCTCGGTGAGATGGCCCAGGCCGAACCTGGCCAGGATGCCGTCCGGGTCGGGCGGCTCGTCGGCTCCTCCGCCATGGCCGGCGCGGACGGACCGGGAAGTGGCAGCGACCTCATCTCGGGCGGTTCGGGCCACGAAGCCCAGCTCCGGGTCCTGGAAGACGAGCCCGACTCGCGCGGGGATCTCCGTCGGCCGCAGCCGCGTCGGGTCGCGCAGCTCTTCGGCCGCCCCGTCATCGCGTGGCAGCGCCCGCAGGCCGACTGTTCCGCCGTCGGGGCGCCGCAGCCCGGAGAGCACGAACAACAGGGTCGATTTGCCCGCACCGTTCGGCCCCACGATCGAGATCCTCTCGCCGGCTCGCACTTCCAGCGACACGCCGTCCAGGGCGCGATGAGTCCCGCTCTGGTCGGCCGGGTAGTCGAGGCTCAGATTCGAGGCCGCCAGCAGAAGCCGCTCCGCCCCGGGTTGCCCGGGGCCGCCGGGAGCCGCAGCTCCGGACGGGAACGCCACGACGCCGGCGGCGCTGGGCAGATCCGCGCCCTGCCAGCTCCGCGGTACCCAGGCGCCGCTTCGCTCGAGCAGCGAGACGGCCCCTCGGCCAACCGACCGGCTCGGGGCGAAGGCCAGCTGTCGCCCCTGTTCGTCGAGGAGCAGTACGTCGTCGGCCAGCGGCAGGGCCGCTTCGAGACGGTGTTCGATGAGCACGATCGTGTGCTCGCGACGTCGGGCCAGGCTCGCCAGCTGCTCCAGCGTCGCGTGCATCCCGGGCGGATCCAGGTTCGCCGTGGGCTCGTCGAAGACCAGAAGCGACGGCCGCGCCGCCAGGACGTCGCCGATGGCCAGGCGCTGCTTCTCCCCGCCCGAAAGGGTGTTGGTGCCGCGCGGCTCGAAGCCGGCCAGTCCAACCTGTGCCAGCGCCTCAGGCACTCGGGCCTGCATCTGGGGCCTGGGCCAGCCGCGGTTCTCCAGCCCGAACGCAACCTCGTCATCCACGCGGGCCATGACGAGCTGGCTGTCGGGATCCTGGAAGACGACGCCGACCCGCTCGCCGAGGAAGCGGGCCGGTGTCGTGGCGACATCCAAACTGCCGATGCGCAGGCGGCCCTGCCAGTGGCCCGGCAGGGTGTGGGGCACGAGTCCTGCCAGGGCCCGGGCGAGAGTGCTCTTGCCCGAGCCCGACGGACCCAGAACGAGCAACACTCGGCCCGGCTCCAGCCTGAAGCTGAGGCCCTGCAGCGCCGGCCTCGGCCGGCCTGCGTAGGTCCAGCCGAACGCGACGGCCTCGATCGATGGTGGGCCGCTGCCGTCTGTGGCGGCCGCCAGAGCCGTGGCCGGGTTGAGCGCCGGCTCCGACCCTGCGGCCGGGTCGGGCGTCGACGTATCGAGCGCGGGCGACGTCACTTGTCCGACGGGAAGGCCGCCAGCGCGCCAGTCCGATGGAGTGACCTCACCAGCAGCCAGCCCCCGATTCCGGCGACCAGCGCGCCCGAAGCGATCTCCAGGCTCGCGATGCCGAACTGGAGGTTGGCGGAGTAGGTCGGGAAGTAGACGGGGATGTCGTGCAGGGCTTCGCCGATGCCCGCGCCCGCTCCGGCGATGAGAGCCACGATCGGACCGAAGTTGCGGTACATCGCGAAGCCGAAGACGAGCTCCGCGCCGGCACCCTGCACGAAACCGGACAGGAGAGTGTCCAGGCCCCACTGGCTGCCGAGCGTGACCGACACGATGGCCGCCACCATCTCCGCGAAGAGGGCGGCCCCGGGCTTGCGGACGATCAACGGTGCGACGACGGCAGGCATCAGCCACACGCCGCTGATGACGTACTCCCACGGTTCGCCGAGCGGCTTGAGCCACTGCCAGACGTAGGCATTCCAGGCCCAGAAGACGACGCCGAAGGCGACGGCGAGCACCGCCACGACGACGATGTCGACCGTTCGCCAGCGGGACGCCTCCGAGGCGGGGCTCGAAAGAACGCGGCCAGAAAGAACACTGCTCACGCTTGATCTCCTCCTTGAATGGTTGTCTCGGTTCTCGTTTCTGCTACCAGCAGGCAGCCGCGGCGGAGCGTGACGCTCGCGTCGGCCGCGGTGCGAACGTTGGACAGGCCGCGGGCCGGCCCGGGCGGCAGCGTCTCGTCGTGAAGTGGGTAGCGAAGGCCGTGGGTCGTGACGCCGAGGGCGGCCACCCCCAGCGGCAGAAGCGAGACGAGATCGCCGGTCGGCCCGTCGAGTCGGCAGCGCACTTCTCCTCCGTCCGGTCCGGGGGCACGAAGCAGACGGATCCGGGTAGTGCCGTCCAGCAGCTCGACCTCCGCATCCTGCGGGCGCGACAGGCTCAAGAGGCCCACGTTCGCCAGGGCGTGGTCGAAGCGCTTCCCGCCGAGTGCCCCCAGTACGGTCACGTGGGTCGCTCCCCGCCGGAGCGCGGCCAGCAGCGCCAGCTCCGTGTCCGATTCATCCTTGTCGTCCGGCGATCGCTCGATCGGGACGCCGTCGGCGGCCAGAGCCAGATACCGCGCCTGCGGCAGCGAGTCGGCATCGCCGACCAGCAGGTCCGGCCGGAGCCCCAGAGATACGGCCTTGTCCCAGCCACCGTCCGCGGCCACGACCAAGTCGATCGAGTCATCCCAGCCCGGCCAGCCCCCGTCGAGGGCGCCGCGGCTCGGCACGTCGCCGTCGGCCACGACCAGGGCTCGCTTCGGCCCGCCGGCTCCACTCACAAGAAAGCACCTCCATCGCAACGACAGAGGTGCACCGATCTGGACTCCCTGCGCCGGCATGACCCGGATCAGGTTCCAAGGGTCTGCGGATCCGCTCCGCACTCTCAGCGCCTCCCGGCGCTCCCCTGTCCGTCTTCTGTTGTCTCTCGACTCTACACCTTCGTGCCCGACTCTGGCGAACCAGGGCGCCCGTTCGGCGGTCTAACGAGCGGGAAATCGCACGGACCGGCAGAAGAATCGCGTCGAAGCGATGCATCCAAGCGGGCATTTCCGTCGAATACGGAGTAGGGAAGGAAACCGCTGCAGGGTAGGGTCATGCAGTTGAGGGATCGCGACCTACCACTGTTGCGTAGGCCGGGAGTGCCGATATCTTCATTAAGAACTGACTCGAACGAATGGTAGATTTCGAAACATGACCGATCTCTCGCAGCAAGGGATTCAGAGGGTCGTCGAGGCTGCCTCCCGCAAGGGAGTGGCGCTCGACATTCGGCCCATGCCCGACTCGACGCACACCGCTGAGGAGGCCGCCGCGGTCGTGGACGCCGAGCTCGGTCAGATCGTGAAGGCCCTCTTGCTGGTGGCTCCGCGCCCCGAAGGTCGGCTCGTCCCGATCGTCTGCCTGGTCTCCGGACGGAACCAGGCTGACCCGGGTGTGCTGGCCGCGGTCTCGGGCGAGGTTGGCATCCGCGAGGCCACGGCCCGCGAGGCCCTCGAGCTCACCGGCTACTCCATCGGCGGCATGCCGTCGTTCGGCTACGGCCGCGACGTGCGGATCCTGATGGACCAGGATCTGTGCCAGTACCAGTGGGTCTGGGCCGCCGCGGGGACGAACACGGCCATCTTCCGAATTGCGCCCCGCACGCTGCGGATGCTGGCCAACGCCGTCGTTGCCCCGGTGGCCAAGGGGTCCTGGACGCACGCCGCTGCCGCCGCCCAGGTCGACCTCCAGCTCCAGCTCGACGCCGGCACGAACGCGTAGTCCGCCCCGTCACGCCGCGCATCGGGCGCTCCGAAGAGTCTTCACCGTTGCGCCAGGTCGCGCCCGGGCGAAGCGCAGCTGTTCCCCTCCCGTGGACGGCCCGTGGACGAGCCCGGCGCTGACTTTGGTAATGGGTGGAAAAGCCGATTGAACGCGAGAGGCCACTCGTCTAGCCTGCTTGCACGCCCGAAGGTGCCGAGCGTCTGCTAGCGGCCGCGATGACATCAACGCTCACGCAGCGAGTAGGTTCCTTCGGGTGCCTCTTTGCCGCGCCTGCCCTGGGGGGAGAGCGGCGTGGTGCCTGGACGCTGCCGCCGTAGAATGCTTGGGCAAACGTCAAGGCGGTGTCTGGTGTGGACGAGACACCGCCTTGACATTCTCGCGAGCCCCGGGGTGGAGGAGGAGGAGCCCTGGGTCTCGCTGGTCTTCTGTCTGTGCCGGTCGGCCGGATACCGCCGGGGTCTATCTCAGGCGGGCCGTCGCTCGGCCTCGCCCCAATCGCTGTCCGAGTACAGCGCACGAAGGAAGAGCAGTCGGTTGATCTGGGCCAGCGACCAGCGTGAGTCGCACGGGGGCAGGCCAACCACGAAGCCGATGAGGGCCGCGGCATCCTGCCCGGAGTAGCCGCTCCTGACGAGCAGCTGGTACGCGTCCTGGGTTTGGACCTGACGCGGCAGGAAGTCGGGCGGGATCGGCGGGATGACCGTGGTTTCCGTCTTCACCGACTCGACAGGTTGTGCCACTGAGCCCACCTCAATGGGGATCGGGGCGCGGCTGAACCGACCGGCGCTGGACTGAGAGCGGCCAGCGGCGGGTCGCCGGGCCACCGGTCCGGTCTGACCCGTGCTGCCTCGATCTGCCTGTCCAGCCATCATTCCAGCCTTTGTCTCGGTTCGGCCCCCGTACCTGAACAGTCGGTTCCGGGGCCCTCCAGCACGATGCCCAGCGGGTCCCGGGGTCGCAGGTACTTGCGGTCCAGCACTCGTCCGTTCGGATTACCAAGGAGGGCCCGTCTCGGGGAACCCGGCCTACGTAGCCGCCACTGAGGCGCGCCTCGCACACCGGCCCGGTCCCGCTAGACTGCCCTCGTGCGTGTCCGCCAGTTCGAGCTTCGGCTCCTCGCCGTCGCCCTCACGGTTCTCTGGGCCGCGGGCGGCGGCATCGTTCTCACCGGCTACCGGCCGGGTGGCCCGGTCGACCTGCTGGTAGGCGCCGCGGCCTCCCTGCCGCTCCTCCTCACCGTGGCTTCGATCGTCTGGCCCCCGCTCGTCCGGAGCGATCGAGGCTCTGCCGGCGTGTTCTGGCTGGGTCTGGGGGCCGGCCTGCTGCTCATCCCGTCGATCGTTGGTGTGGCCGGGCAGGTCGTGGCCGGAGGTACTGAGCCTCTCCTCCCGTCTCTCGAGCTCGTCTATCCGTGGGCCCTCGCCCTGCTGGCCACGAGCCTCTTCGCCGGGCTCGGCATCAGTCGTCAGCTGATCCCGGAGGTAGGCGTCGGGCGGCGTCGCCTTGCCGCATCGATCGCGTTCGCCGTCGTGTCGACTTCGATCATCGGCGGCATCTTCGCCGGTGTCAGTCTGGCCGACGACGCGGCTCTGCGCGACACGTCGGCCGCCCATTCGAGGTTCGGGCCAACTGTTGCCGGGTCGGGCGGTCCGGCCTCCGGTGCCATCACGCCGCCGGAATGCAACGGCGCCTTCGCGAGCGCGAGCACCGGTCGCCTTCAGTTCGATATGTCCGCCAACGTCGATTCACGAGCCGTCGGCACGGTCGGCCTTTCCGGCACCCGGTCCGGCTCGGACGTGTCCTGGACGGCCCAGGTCGTCCGCGCCGACCTCTTCGGCCAGTACGGGGCAGTCCGGATCGGTTCGTCGGCCTGGACGCTGTCGCCCGAGACGGGTTGGATCGCCGTAGCTCCGGCGGCGATCGACGACCAGATGCTGGATGCCACGGTCCTCGTGGGCGCGTTGTCCCTGGAGAACCGGGCGACGGCCGAGAACCACGGCCTCGAGTACGTGGAGGGAGCGCGCGCCCGGCGCTGCCGTGTGGCCGTGGACGGCACTACCTTCGAGACCTCATTCCCGCAGGTCACGTGGCTCGTCGGCCCCGCCTCGCTGAAGACGTGGCGGGGCGAGCTCGACTTCTGGGTCTTCGGCGATGGCGAAGTCGGCATGGTCTCGGGCACGATCAACGGGGCGGCGCAGGAGATCCTGCCTCACGGTCTGCTGGCCACGGTCTGGGTCAAGATGACCGCGACCGACAGAGATACCCCGATCTCCATTTCGCCGCCCCGGACCTGATCGAGCAGCGATGACGCCCCCGGCCGATCAGCTCGACACCGCCAAGCACGATCGACTGGCGCGCTTCTATCGGGTCCTGCGCTATCTGGCCGCCCATCCGGAAGGCGCGACGGTAGACGCCATCGCCGGCTTCGTGGCGATGTCGCGCCGGACCGTCTATCGCGACCTGCAGGCCCTCGAGGGAGAGATCGGGATCCCGCTGTGGAGCGAGGGCGGCAAGTGGGGGATCGTCGAGGGGGCCTTCCTGCCGCCGCTGCGCCTGACCCTGGACGAGGCCGTGGCCTTCTTTCTCGCCGCGCGCCTGACCGCGCAGTTCGCCGATCGCTACGACCCGGACACGGGGGCGGCCTTCCAGAAGCTGGCCGAGATCCTGCCGCCGGTCGTGGCCCGGCACCTGGAGCGGACGGTCGACGTGCTGGCCAGCCGCCCGCCCGACGAGCGACTGACGCGCCACCTGCGCATGCTGGCCCGAGCCTGGGCCGAGCGCCGCGTCGTGGAGCTCACGTACGATGCGGCCACCTACAGCCCCGGCCGGCCGCCGCGTCGATCGCGCGTCCACCCGTACCTGCTCGAGGCCTCGGCGACGACTCGGGCCCTGTACCTCATCGGCTTCGACGAGTCGCGCGGCGCCGTCCGGACGTTCAAGCTGCAGCGCATCCTGGAGCTGTCGCTCTCCCCCGAAACGTTCGAGCCGCCCGATCCGGCAGTCGTTCAGGAGGGGCTGGGTCGGGCCTGGGGCGTCATCACGGACCAGGAGGAGGTCGAGGTGGAGCTGCGCTTCGACGCCGCCATCGCCGCCCTGGTGACCGAGACCACGTGGCACCCCACGGAGCAAGTCACGCACGAGGCCGACGGCTCCGTGATCTGGCGGGCGCGCGTGCCGGGCACCATCGAGATCCGGCGCTGGATCCTGCAGTGGGGGGCTCAGGTGGAGGTCCTTGCCCCGCCGGAGCTGCGTGACGAAGTGGCGGCGACGTATCGCGCCGCGGCGGCGCGCTACTGAGCGCCGGAGGTCATCGGATCGCAGCGCCGACTCAGACGAAGAACCGCGGCTGGGTCGTTGAACGCGCCGTGCGATCCCGGCTACAGTGCATGCATGACGGGGACCCTCGACCTCCGATACGGACTCCTGGCCATCTCGCTTCTTGTCTGCGGCGCGTGCCGATCTGAGGCCCCACACGTCACCCCATCCTCGAGCCCGTCGGTCGTCTCGAGCCCGTCGGTCGTCTCGAGCCCGTCGGTCGTCTCGAGCCCGTCGGTCGTCGAAACAAGCGAGGACTATGGGCTCCTGCGCTGGGACAACGTGTCGCTGTACAACAACGGGTGGGGCCAGCAATACCTGTCGCCCGGTAGTGTTCACTCCGGGACGGTGTATCACTCCACGGACGGCCGCCTGATCGGCTGGGAGTGGTCCTGGCCGGAGGAGCGTCCGGAGCAGTTGAAGGCCTACCCGTCGCTCATCATCGGTGACAAGCCCGTCCCCACGGCTGGTCTCGATGAGAGCACCGATCCTCGCTTCCCTCTGCATCTCGCGGCGGTGAGCCAGCTCTGGTTCGAAGGCGAGCTCGCGGTATCTGCCAGTGGGAGCTACGACTTCGCCTTCGACCTCAATCTCCTCGAGGGCCCCCGGTCGACTCCAGGTGCGATCCGCACCGAGATCATGGTATGGCTGGATTCGTCCCAGGTGTGTGGTGGGAGGATCGCCGGCGCGTACGACATCGACGGGACTGCCTACGATCTCTGTGTAGACCCGGCCTGGAATCCATCGGTTCCCTATCTGGCCTTCATACGCAGGGGAGGATCCATCCCTGAGCGTGTTCCTCTACATGACTTCATCCACATCGCCTTTCAGCTCGGCTACTACGGTCCCGACGCATGGCTTGCAGCCGTCGAGCTGGGACCTGAGATCTGGTGGGGTGACGGCCAGGCGACATTGCGGGACATGCACCTCGTCCTGACCATGAAGTGAGGTTCGGCGGGACGCTCGACGCGCCCGGGAGATGACGGCCCTCCTGCTCGACGAGGATCATGGTCCGGTCAGGGCTGAGCAGGAACGGCGGCAGGTAGGCGGGGATGTTCGAGAACGGCAGGACGTCGGGCGCAGGGTCCTTGCCCCGCCGGAGTTGCGCGGTGAGGTGGCGGCGACGTGCCGCGCCGCGGCGGCGCGGTAACTGAGCGAATGCGAACGAGAGCAGCGCCATGGGTTGGTCTTGACCGTGATCGCGTGCTCGAGGAAGCTTGGGCTTGCGTCAGCAGCGCGGCATTGGTGACGGGAGGGTGGAGCGATGGATCAATGCGTGTTCTGCGAGATCGTCGCCGGGCGTGCACCCGCGAGCCTCGTCTATCAAGATGACCGTGTAACCGCGTTCCTTGATCATCGGCCCGTCACGCGAGGGCACCTGCTCGTCATCCCCAACGCCCATCTGGCCTTCCTGGCAGATCTCGACGAGAAGGTCAGGGCCCACATCTTCGCGATTGGAACACGCTTGGCGGCTGCCGTGAGGTCGTCGGGGCTGCCTTGCGAGGGGATCAATCTGTTCCTGGCCGACGGCGAGGCCGCGGGTCAGGAGGTCCTCCACGCCCACTTGCACGTGTTCCCGCGAACGACCGGCGATGGCTTCACGATCGACGCCTCCGCTTGGGCGAATCCGAGGCCAAGCCGCGACGATCTCGACGCAAACGCTTCGGCCATACGAGACGCGCTGGCTCGGACCGTCCAATAGGCGTCACGCGACTGTTGTCGAGCCAGAGGACGGGCGATCTCTCGAATAGGCGTCACGCGACCGTTGTACACGTCAGGTCCCGGTTTCGGCGCCCATGGCGGCATCGGCATCCTGAAGTCGCGGCAGGACCACGCTCGGTTGTGCCGCTGAGGGCGACGACGAATTCCCGCCGCCGCGGAGTCGTTGGATAGCAGTCGCCAGGCGCACATATGTGAACTCCCGTCGCGAGCTCGCCGGCGAACGGGGTCGCCGCGACATTCTCCTTGGGGCTCGCCTGGGATAGGCTTGGGCAATGCAGGACGAGAAGCTGAGGTCGGTTGCCGAGGGCGACCCGGCGGGCGAGCCGGCGCCCGTGCCCGAAGTCCAGGTCCCCCCGCAGCTCTGGGCCGTGAATCTCGTCAGCGACCCGATCCACGGCTACATCGAGCTGACCAAGCCGCTCACCTCCGACCGGGCCCGCAAGCTCGGGCTGCCGGAAGAGGAGGCGGCTGAGGGCGACCTGATCGACTCGGCGTGGCTTCAGCGGATGCGGCGCATCAGCCAGCTCCAGAGCGCGCGCTGGGTGTTCCCTACCGCCGAGCACAGCCGTTTCACCCACAGCCTGGGGGTAATGCACGAAGCGGGCTTGTGGGCCCGCCATCTCTACCCGAGTCTTCGTGCGGCGCTGGCGGGGGCCGAGCCGGAGCGGCCCGCTCCGTCCGAGGGGCTGGTCGTGGAGACGCTGCGGCTGGCGGGGTTGCTCCACGACGTGGGGCACGGACCATTCGCGCACTTCTTCGACGAGCACGTCCTGTGCCACTTTCCCGCTCCGCCGGACCCACGGCGGCCGCACAAGAGCCTCACCCACGAGGACCTCTCGCAGCTCATCATCGAACGCGAGCTGGGCGGCCTGATCCGCTCGATCCGGCGCGCGCCCGGAGCCACGCCCGAAAGAGACGCGCTCCGCCCCGACGAGTCGATCGACCCGTGCTGGTTGTCGTTCCTGATCGCCAAGCCGGCCCTGACCGATCCATCGATGCCCCGCTGGCTGCGCTGGCTCCAGCCGCTGCTGTCGGGCGTCTTCACCGTCGACAACCTCGATTACGTGCGCCGCGACGCCTATCTGATCGGAGTCTCGACGGGTCCCGTGGACGTGGAGCGGCTGCGCCGCTATTCCTTCGTCGGACCGAGCGGGCTCTCCCTGTACGAGCCGGGCCTCGGGGCTCTGGAGATGTTCCTGACGGCGCGCCTCTTCATGTACCAGCAGATCTACTACCACCGCTCCGTTCGGGCGATCGACCTGGATCTGGCGGGGGTCTTCCGGCCGAGCGTGGTGGCGATCTTCGGCGATGGCTCGCCGGCCGACGACCTGGGCCACTATGCCGACCTGGACGAGTACGCCCTGCTGCACCAGGCGGCCCTGTGGGCACGGGGCGAGGCGCTGGCCGATGCGCCCACCCCCGGCGACGGGACGGTCACGGCCGAGATCGGCCGGGCGTGGCAGGCGATCTTGCTGCGGCGGCCCCGATGGCGGCCCGAGGCCGAGGTGCGCCGCAACTACGAGGCCGGCCAGCGAGGAGTGGCCATGGCAGCGGTGCGGACGGAGCTCGGGCCGGAAGAGCCCGGCCGCGTGGTCGTGGACGTGGCCGAGATCGACGCCCGCCCGGCCGAAGCCACGGCCACCGATTCGATGCTGGCGGTCGTGGGGCGGGACGGCGCGCCGGCCGCGCCGCTCAGCGCCGCCCTGGCGAGGTTGCCCGCCTACTCGCTCGTGGCCCGGCGATATCGCCGCCCGGAGTAGCCCGGACGCGCCGGAGGCAGGCCGAGCTAGGGCGTTGCCGACGCCGACGCCGACGCGGACGCCGACG
>Ga0187886_1002801_pt1 | contig 13563 bp, 12 predicted proteins | sample June2016WEW_20_1_FD_133001 | JGI IMG/M metagenome (GOLD analysis project Ga0187886, IMG submission 133001) | Peatland microbial communities from SPRUCE experiment site at the Marcell Experimental Forest, Minnesota, USA - June2016WEW_20_150 | ecosystem: Environmental > Terrestrial > Soil >...
GGTGGTGCGCAGAGCCTGGGTGGCTAGCAGGGCGCGTTGGGTTTCAAAGCTGTCGCGCAGGCGAAAGGTCATTCGACCGTACCACATCATGGCCCGGAAATATCGCTGCAGGTCCTCGCTTTTTGTATAGTGGCCCCGCGGGATGTACTGACTGTAATCTTCCCGGTACTTCTGATCGTCCGGGAGGTCGGGACGGTCCCAGATGGGCGAGATGGAAAACCCGCCATGCGCCATGATGAGCGTTATCTCGGCGGAGGTAAGGTCAGACGCCTCGGATGGAACTTCGTCCGGGAGCCCGAGCAGCTGCGTGGCGACAGCAAAGAAAGCGACGTTCCTGCGCGCCGGATCCTCCAACGCGCTTCCCTGAACTTGCTGGAATTGCGCGTGTGAAGCGGCCAGTAGGCTGCTGGTCAGGGTTTTCAATATCGACGTAAAATTTTCGCGTTCCATATCGCGCAACATTTTGTCGAAAATCAAATGGTAGATGTGATACACGGCGTCGGCGGTGATAAATACCGGTTGATTTTCCTCATATCGAAGGGATTCGTACAGTTGAAAGAATTCCTGGAACTTGCCGGGTTCCGGCGGAGAGACGACAAAACCGGATTTGGAAAGTACGTCTTTTTGCGACGCGGTCAGGGCGGCGGAATCTACTCCGGTCACCTGGGAAAGATCGACGGGCAGCGAATACCCTCCAGAAAAGGATGCAGGCAAGACGACCGGAATGGACGGATAATCCGCGAAAGATTTCAGTCGGGCATCGGATGGAGAGGTTGGGGTCGGACCAGCCGGGGATGAGGCGGGTGTTGAGGTTGCCGCTTGCAATGTGGCCGAAACAGGCAATAGATTGCACGCCAGGGCTAATCCCCCAAGCACAAGCACGAACGTCCCGCAGGATGAGATTTCCTTTTTCATTTTGTCCTCTTCTTTTGCCGGGATCCTATTCGACCGGATCGATAAGTATGAAAGGATCCCCTGCCCGGTTGGTAAGGAACTCGAATTTTCCTATCCGGGTTGTCCGCCGCCCTAAAAGCGAAAATCCAAAACCGTTCCATTCCCACAGGGAGAAAGCCCTGGCCGTCGAGGGCTGATCGTACCCCGTCTCGACCGCCATTAGTTCCTGGCGTCCGTCTCCATTCCAGTCGGCTGCGTAAAAATCCAGGAGGGGTTCGGCCAAGGCGGACCCCGCCCAGAGCTCGCGAAAGGTGTTTTGCACCCAGCGGATGAGGATTATATGACAGCTTTGATTCTGCGCATCGTGAAATCCGGCGATGCGCCCGCCATGAGGAAGGAAAGCATCGATCGGCCAGGGAGCGAACGGTCTCCATACGAGTAATGTCAGCTCGGGATCGCCGTCATGATCGAGATCGGAGATTTGCACCTGATCTATTTTCCAGTCGGATGGACTGGACCAAAGGGTTTCCAGTCCGCCTTGGATGGAGACGCTGTCGGCGATGAATACTACCTGTTCGATTTTTCCATCGGAATTCAAATCCGCCTCGCGAAGGGGAGAAGCCGGGATGGATGGCTGCGGAGCCACGGCCCTGAAATCCCCATTCACCCATTCCCACTGCGTCAAATGGGTACGGAAAATCGTGATCGAGGAACAAATCGCCAGGAAATATACTGCGGTGCGCATTGGAATCACCCTGGGCATCTGTAGTATTGTACAATTGGATACCTGAAAGGGCAAAAAAGATTCCCCACCGCAAGGAGGATTTCATGAGAAAAATGACAAATTCCAACCTGCAAAATGCCTTCGCCGGAGAAAGCCAGGCGCATATCCGCTACCGGAATTTTGCGGATCGGGCCAAGAAGGATGGATTTCCCAATGTCGGCAGATTATTTGAAGCGGCGGCCGCGTCCGAGCGCGTACACGCCGGCAATCATCTGCAAGCCCTGGATGGGATTCTGGAGACGGCTTCGAATCTGGCCGCGGCAACCGACGGAGAAAATTTTGAAATCGAGGAAATGTATCCCGCCTATATCGCCATCGCTGAGCAACAAGATGAGAAGAAAGCCCGCCAGTCGATGCACCGTGCGTTGCAGGCGGAAAAAGTTCATCGGGATTTGTATCAACGCGCCGCTTCCGAAGTGTCGGCCGGAAAAGATATCGGCCGGGCGGATTATTATGTCTGCCCGATTTGCGGATTTACCATGGAAGGAAATCCGCCGGATGTTTGTCCGGTATGCGGTACAAAACACGAACTATTTTTAAAAATTTAATAATGACGATAACTTGATTCTCCATGCTCCCAGGGAACCGGAAAAATATATCGGGGTTGCATGTTCTTTTCTGCAACCCCGATTTTCTTGGAGAACGGCTGAGCCCATGAAGGGATTTTCTTCCTTCATGACCCCTCGGTTATTCTTCTTCTTCGAAACTCTCCACAGAGTAGGTATAAACATCCAATTTTTGGCGGCGCCAAAGATCGTATTCGAACCCCATTTTTTCACACAACATATCGAGGAATGTCGATGGATCGGTTACTTTTTCCCAAACCTGGGGAAGAAAGGTCGCCCGCCGCAATCCGCGGGCAAGGACGACGCCGTCCACCCCCGGATGCAGCAACCCGGGAAGTTCTTCCGCATTTTGATAGGGCAACGGTTTCGGCGCGCTGAGTACGGATATTTCAATGTGCAATCCCGGCAACTCGGCTTCGGTTAGCGGCTGAAACCGGAAATCGCGGAAGGCAGCATCCACCGCATGTTCCTGCACGTCCAAAGCCAGCGGCTGACGCGCCTCCAGGCTCCCGATACAACCGCGCAGATCTCCGTCGCGGGCCAACGTCACGAAGCATGCGCCGTCGGCCTGGAGTTCGGCCGGCAGTGAGGAAATTACCAACGGAGGCTCCGAATGGTTTTTTAAATTTGATTCGATGGCTTCCCGGGCGATGCGCAGCAACCGTTGTTTGGATTCAGTCGAAATCATAATCGGCCCACCCTTCCGACGCAGGCGAAACTTTCCGCTTACGTTTTTTCCACGACGACCGCTGTGCCGTATGCCAGGACTTCGGTCACACCGTCCAGGACATCGTTGGCATCATAGCGGATCCCGATGATCGCGTTGCCGCCGAGTTCCTGCGCGTGCTGCAGCAGCAATTGAAAGGCTTCCAGCCGCGCGTGTTCGAACAATTCGGTGAAAATGGTGATGTTGCCGCCGAAAATCGTCTGGATCCCCCCTGCCAGGTTTCCCAGAACACTGCGCGAGCGGACAGTGATCCCGCGCACCAGGCCGAGGTTGCGGACGACGCGATATCCGTCGATTGAGAAGGCCGTCGTGGTCATTGAGAGATCCATAGCCTGCTCCTTAACCGGGTTTCCCGGTCCATTCGCCGGGAAAAGCTTGCAGTGCTTTTTCCGCGGCGTTGAAGATCTCCGGGTCCCTGTCGTTCATCCGGGTGCGAATTGCATCCTGCGCTTCGCGGGTGCGCCATTCCACGAGGGAGATCAGCGCCAGCATCCGCGAGGTACCGTTGGATCCTTCCTGCAGATTGCTGTTCACATAGATATACCCCTGGCGCGGGGTGCGCAGGATTTCGATGAGCACCGGAATGACCAGTGGATTCTTGATTTTCACAAGCTTCTGCACCGCTTGAAAGACGGTATCCAGTTCAGCGGCACGGACCGCGCGGAATCGCAGAATCTGGATGAGCGTGCGCACCGCGACGTCGGAGAGGATGGCGTCGGGATTTTGCGCCGCTTCCTCCAGATCCGCAATCACCGAGTCGTCCTGCGAAATGCCCGAGCGGTTAGCGAACTCCACGGCGGCTTCCTGGCGGACGCCCGGCCCGCCGGTGCGTAGATCGTAGGAAGACCGCGCCCTCTCCATCAGCCTGCCCACCGGTGTATTTGCGGAAACTGCGGCGACTTTGCTAAACAGGATCGCTTTTTCCTCGGGGTCCATGGCCATCAACCGCTTGGCTTTTTCCACCGCTGCGACGACCTGCGGGTCTCCGCATCCAAGCATTTCCTCCAGGGAGGCTTTCGTAGCCGCTTCCCCCAAGGGCATTTCGACGGAGCGCAGGCGGTCTCTCCAGATGTTTATCTGTTCCGCCAATAGAAGTTGTTTTTCTCTCAGGACTTCCTGCTCTTTAACAATTCCTGGGCGCTCCGGTTCCTCAACCTCGACCCATTTCCGGCGCAAGGCGGCCAGCCGATCGGCGACGGAGGTAAATTCCTTTTGGATGGAACTTACCTTGAGGTCAAGGACTTGGGCCAGTTCCCGCAGCTCCAGGATAACCAAAAAAGCCCTCCAAAAGGGGAAAATTCTATCAATAGGAGCCGAACCACAGCCCATGTATCATAGCCATTGGTTATCGGAGCGTCAAGTGGCTCCACGCTCCCGAGTGATACAATTTTCCGGAGGGCAGAAATCCGCGTGTCGAAGAAACCGATCGATCTTCGAAAATACGCCGCGCAGACAAAAAACCGGCTCGTTTGGGTCGGTTTGGGGCTGATCGGCTTATTTGGCATAGTTCTCATTCTTTTGACCTATGGAACGCCCTCGGCCGGCTGCGGGGCGGCGATATTTTTGGGGGCACTTCTTCCGGTTGGTTTGATCGTCCTCTTCCTACGGTTTCTCCAATGGATCATCGACCGCTCCGGGAAAAACGATCGATAGAACGGAACACAGGATGCGAACGGGTAATTTCGTTTTACGAAAAAACATCGTTCTCGCGGTAGCCGCCGCATTGGCCGTAATCGGTATTCTTGCGGCAGTAATATTCGTCGCGGGTCCCGTCTTTTTCGGAGCGGCTAAAGCGTCATTGGCGACCACTCCATTCTCGACTGCCGTCTCGACTGGAACGACCGTCCTCCCCGCACCGATCGTTCCTCCGGGTCGGGATATCCTATCGGAATCAAATGTGACAAATATTGCGGAGTTGGCTCGTTTCGGCCGCGGCTGGCCGGCTGCCATCTCCTATTCTCCGGACGGCGCCCAACTGGCGATGGGCACGGCATTGGGAATCGAAATCCTGCAAACAAAAACCGGAGAGTTTCGAACACTCTATTCGTCCGACTCACCGATCCTGGCTATCCAGTTCTCCCCGGATGGACGATGGATCGCCGCCGGACGGGAGGACGGGCGCGTGCTGGTTCTGGATGCGAAAACGGGGAAGGTCGATCTGACGCTGGTCGTCCATACCCGCCCGGTTCACGGATTGGCTTTCTCGCGCCCGGAAGCTGTAGGAGGTGCGTCAGCCTGGCTGGCTTCCGGAGCGGAAGACGGTTCGGTCGTGGTATGGGATTTGAGTTCCGGGATGTCAAGGAATAAATTCCTAAACCCGCTTCTAGGCTACTGGGGTTATGGAATCCGCAGTCTGGCATTCTCTCCGGATAATAAAGTGCTTGTGACGGGCGGCGATCAGGGATACGTCTCCAGCTGGGATCTTTCCACGGGGGAGGAACTGCCGCGTTTGCAGACGCAACATGGTCTGCTTTTCAACATCGCTTTTTCTCCGGACGGCAAACGGTTGGCCTCCGCCTGCGGCGACGGTACAGTGCAAATCTGGAATTATTCGACGGGGGAACCGATGCAATTGCTTCAGGGACACACCTACGGCGCCTGGAGCGTGGTCTGGTCGCATGACGGGTCGGAACTGGTGGCCGGCGCCGGCGACGGCACGGTAAAAATCTGGCAGGCGGATACAGGCATCCTCCAAAGGGAAAAAGCGGCGACGTTTACCAAAATTGATTCTCTGCAGTTTTCCCCGGACGGCTCGCACCTGGCGGCGGTGTCGATCGGTGAACGGGCGCTGCTCTTAAATGGGGGATCGCTGGAGGAAGAAAATAACTTTCCGGAATTTTTCGGCGGGGTGCGGTCGGCCTCCTTCTATCCGGACGGCAGTTCGGCGGCGCTCGCCGATGAGAACGGGCTGACTTATCTGTGGAACCTTCGCCAGGGGAAATCCATTGTCCTCGGTACGGTCCGCCCCGCAAGTAAAGCGGCGATGTCCGCTGTCTTCTCTCCAAAGGGCGGATTGCTCGCCGTCATCGACGGTGTTCCGGGCCTACTTCGGGTGTATGAATTGAACACCATGGCCCTGCGGACCGAGCAACATGTTCCCGCATTGAAAACCGTCGCGTTTTCTCCAGATGGAACGCTGATCGCCGCAGGTGGCAGTCCGCTGACGCTCTTGGATTTATCTTCCGGGAAAAGCCGGAATTTGCAAATACCATCCTCTCCCACCAGCCTTTCCTTCATTCAAATTCCCAAATCTCCCAGCCCCTATCTGGCAGCCGGACTGGATAACGGATCGGTTTTCTTATGGAATCTGGCGGACGACTCTCTGACTGAATTGGCTTCGAAAGGAAATCCACCCATCTGGAGTCTGGCCTCCTCCGGAACTTCCCTGGCCGCCGGCGACGATCAGGGCGACGTGCAAATCTGGGATGCCGCCGATCATAGCGTGCTGCATCGGTTCGCCGGTTACTCCGGATCGATTTTTGCGATCTCCCTTTCACCGGACGGATCCATTCTGGCGGCGGGCGGCATCCAAGGATCGATCCGTTTTTGGTCGCTTCGCAACGGGAAGATGCTGCGGGTTCTGGCGGCCCACAACGGTTGGGTGAACGGATTGACATTCTCACCGGACGGCCGATGGCTTCTTTCCACCGGTTCGGACGGCACCGCGCGAATTTGGGGAGTGCCGGCACAAAGTTCCACCTGAGATAGCGGGAGGGGTCCGGCACCCTCGCATGGTAGAATGTGCCGGCCGAAAAATATTCTTCGTCCCTTCTCCGCAGAGATGCGATGGGACGGCAAACAACGGGAGCGCAAAATGAATGTTGCGTTGGGATGCGATCACGCCGGCTTTCTGCTGAAACAGGCCGTTCAGGATGAAATCATCGCAGGCGGGCACAAGGTGATTGACGTTGGCACTTACGGTACCGACCCCGACGATTATCCGGACTTTGTGGAAAAACTCGCAAGCGAAATCATTTCCAAACGCGCGGAACGCGGAGTCTTCATCTGCGGTTCGGGGGTTGGAGCCGGCATCGCCGCGAATAAAATCCGGGGGATCTACGCCGGCATGTGCCATGACACCTATTCGGCCCACCAGGGCGTGGAACACGATGATATGAATGTCCTCTGCTTGGGATCGCGTGTGATCGGTCCGGCCCTCGCCTGCGAGCTGGTCCGCGCATTTTTGAACGCGAATTTTTCCCGCGAGGAACGCCACGTGCGAAGGGTGGGTAAAATCCACCGCCTCGAGGATTCCTCCCTAGGAAAAGCCGGCCGGTGAACGAGAATCCGCTGGTCCGGTTAAACCGTATGGGGCAATCCGTTTGGTATGACAACATTCGCAGGGGATTGCTTGAATCCGGGGAACTCCTCTCGATGGTCCGCGCCGGTGAACTCCGCGGCGTTACGTCCAACCCGACGATTTTTGAAAACGCCATCGCGCATACGGAAGAATATCATTCCGCGCTCCAGATACTCTCCCAGAAGCGGTTTACCGCCGAACAGGCGTATGAGCAGCTCGCGCTGGACGATATCCGGGCTGCGGCGGACGTTTTCCTTCCGGTCTATGAGGAGAGCCGCGGGGCCGACGGATATATTTCCCTCGAGGTGTCCCCCGCCCTTGCGCTGGATTCCGAAGCCACGTGGAAAGAAGCCGGCCGGTTGAAACGCGCGGTGGACCGTCCGAATCTGATGATCAAAATACCGGGGACGCTCTCTTGCCTGGATGCAATCCGCCGTACGATCGCAGACGGCATCTGCGTGAATGTCACGCTGTTATTCTCGGTACACCGGTACCGCAAAGTGATGGAAGCCTATGCCGCCGGATTGGAAGATCGTGTATCGCGCAGGTTGCCGCTCGACACTGTTTCGTCCGTCGCCTCATTCTTCGTTTCTCGTCTGGACACGCTCATCGACCGAAAACTGGATCAAATGACCGGAAACGACACCCTCAGTTCAAGCGAATTGCAATCTTTGCGGGGGAAGGCGGCGATCACCAACACCCGTTTGGCCTATCAGGAGTTTTTAGCGTTCCGTGGCAGCCAAAGGTGGTTGGACCTCTCGGCGCTCGGGGCGAGGCTCCAGCGGCCGCTGTGGGCTTCCACGAGCACGAAAGACCCATCTTTTCCGGATACCTACTATGTCGAAGCCCTGATCGCGCCGGATAGTGTGAATACCATGCCCCCAGCCACGATCGCGGCATACCGCGACCATGGGAATCCGGCGATTCGGATCGGGAACGACCTGGAAGAAGCCCGTGCACTTCCGGGGCAGTTGGCCCAGATCGGCATCTCCTTGGAGCAGGCCACCAACCAGCTGGAAACGGACGGCATCGAAGCTTTTCAACGCTCATTTCAATCCATGCTTGCGGTTGTGGAAAATCGGTTGTCGAAAGAACGATAGTAACCCCCTTCCTCTCCATCGCTTGCGAAATCATTCTCGGACGGGTATAATGCCGCCGATTTAGAGCGGACTTGACGGGGTCGGGCTTACGGGGTGAAAACCCGAGCACCGGCCCCCATTTATGATCGGTCAGTACCGGGCTTCCCTCGATTTTCCTGGTTAACGCCCCGCCCATCCCAATCGCTCTTGGACGATCGGTAACCTCAACACGGAAACCGGGAGATCCGACGGTCCGCACGATCGGAGGAAACCAATGACAGAACAACCTGCAGCGGTCGGAAAGACTTTGCTGGCCGCGCTCAAACCCAAGATGGCCCTCACCGGGAAGGTGACGCGTTTGGAACTTTCCGGCGCGGTGGTGGATGTGGGGGCCGAACGGGAAGGCTGGCTCCATATATCGGCGCTAGGGAAAGAGGGTGTCAACCGCGTTCAGGACATCCTGCAATTGGGCCAGGAGATCACGGTATGGGTTCGAAAAGTGGATTCGCAAAAAGGCGAATTGCAACTGACGATGATTGAACCCAGAGCGCATGATTGGAATGAACTCCGTCCGGGGATGAACGTGCACGGCAAGATCACACGGATTGAAAAATTCGGAGTGTTCGTGGACTTCGGTGCCGAAAGGCCCGGTTTAATCCATATCAGCGAATTATCCAACGAGTATGTCAAAGATATCGCCTCGGTGGTTAAGGTCGGGGACGAAGTCGATTCGGTTATTTTGGAAGTGGACCGCAAAAAGAGACAGGTGCACTTGAGCCGGAAAGCCTTGGAGGCCAAACCGCAGCCGAAGGTGGAAGAGGAAGCCCCGGAGGAGCCGGAGACCAAACCCATCACCGCCATGGAAGCGGCCTTTCTCAAGGCCCAATCCGGCTCGGAACAAACCGAGGCGAACCAAGATCGGCGGGATTGTTCCAAAGCGGAAACCCGTCGCCGACAACAGGAAGATATCCTCAACCGGACGCTGCAGACCGCACCGCGGAAATAAGCAACGGGCGAGGACAATTCCTCGCCCGTTTTCTAATCCTTCGAAATGCACGACCAGCACCCGGGAAAACCGGGATTCCGTTGCGGTGTCCCGCAACCCTACTGATCCTCTTCGTCCAAACTCTCCTCTTCTTCCTCGTCCTCGACTTCAAAGCCTTCTTCTTCGCTCTCCCATTCCTCGTCGAACTCGTCTTCCTCCCATTCTTCTTCGGTGGCCGCTTCCTCGGATTGGGAATATGTCAGGCATCCGGCGTCGGGATCCAGTTCAATGGCCGCCGCGCCGCAAAAATTCTCCTCCAGGAAAATGCAATCCATATACCGGCAACGAATCCTGGGCATGAAACCTCCTCCGAGAAAAGCCTATAAAGTATAACGCATTCAACTGGAAGCCGATGGCGGAAGCTCCCATTTTTCCCCCGCAGAATGTTTTTACTCTACGGCAGAAAATTCGTCCGGTCAAGGGATTCCCGAAAAATCGGGGTAAAAAAGTGGTCTAGGAACGTACCCGTTTGGCGTCCAGAACGTTCGGAAGGGCCTCAATCCGATTGAGCACCCGGCTTAGCTGGCTCAGATCGGTCACTTCCATGAGCATGTCGATCGTCGCCTGGTGGGATTTGGTGTTTACGCTGACTTGGCGCATGTTGATATGATCCTCCGTGACCAGCGAGGAGACGTCGCGCAGCAAGCCTTCGCGGTCGTAAGCGGTGATGCGCACCTCGACGGCATACGTGCGGACGACCCGGCCCCAGGAAACCCGCACCAGACGCTCCTTATCGGGGATGCGAAGGATATTCGGACAATCGGTGCGATGGATGCTGGCGCCGTGCCCGCGCGTGATATACCCGACGATCGGATCCCCGGGGACGGGTTTGCAGCAACGCGCAAGGTTGGTCAACATCCCGCGCAGTCCGGTGACGTTGATCTCGCCGGTGGTGGCGGAAACCGCGCCGGCAGCCGCGGGCGCCGGCTCCAGGCCGGTTTGTTCGGGCTCCAGTATCTTGGAAAAGATTCTTGCCGGAGAGACATCCCCCGAACCCACGGCGGCAAGGAAATCGCTGACGGTGGGAAAACCCGCTTGCTTGGCGAGACTCTCGAGTGTAATTCCTTCCATGCCCAGACGATGGAGCTCGCGTTCGACGACATCGCGGCCGATGGATATCTTCTGTTCCGTGTCCTGGCGTTTGAACCAGAAGCGGATTTTGCTGAGCGCGCGCTGGGATTTCACCAACCCCAGATGCGGGTTCAACCAATCGCGGCTTGGACCTCCGCTGCGGGTGGTGATCACTTCCACCTGGTCGCCGGTGTGCAACGGGTAATCCAGCGAAACGAGTTTTCCATTCACCCGGGCGCCCCGGCAGTGGTGGCCGATTTCGGTGTGAACATGGTAGGCGAAATCGATCGGCGTCGAACCGGCGGGCAGATCGATCACATCCCCTTTGGGGGTGAAGGCATACACGCGGTCTTCGAGGACGTCGGTCTTCAACCCGTCGAGGAAGTCGCCCGCGTCGTCCACTTCCTGGCGCCAGTCCATCAGGCTGCGCAGATAGAGCACCCGCCGTTCGAAGGATTCGTCGCGTTTGGAGCCGTCCTCCTTGTAGCGCCAATGCGCGGCGATTCCCAACTCCGCGTTACGGTGCATTTCCAAGGTTCGGATCTGCACTTCGAGCGTCTTTCCGTCGTCGTAGACGACGGCGGTGTGCAACGACTGGTAGAAATTGTCTTTCGGGGAGGCGATGTAATCGTCAAACTCCCCCGGCAGGGGAACCCAGTGATTGTGGATCACGCCCAGCGCGACATAGCAGCTGGAGACGTCGTCCACGATTACGCGCACAGCGCGGACGTCGTGAACCGATTCGAAAGGCACCCCCTTACGCGTCATTTTGCGGTAGATCGAATAAATGTGCTTCGGCCGGCCGGTCACTTCAACCTTCAAGCCGGCTTTCGAAAGCTCCGCCCGAAGGTTCTCGACGATGGACTGCATCATGGCTTCGCGGTCGGGGCTGCGTTCTTCGAGTTTGGCGGCAATTTCCTTGTACTTGACCGGGTTCACATACAGGAACGATAGATCCTCGAGTTCCCATTTCATCTGCCAGATGCCGAGCCGGTTTGCCAACGGGGCGAAGAGCTCCAGAGTTTCCTGAGCGATGGCCTTTCTGCGTTCGAGTGGCAGGTGGTTGAGCGTTCGCATATTGTGCAGGCGGTCGGCCAGTTTAATCACCACCACCCGCACGTCGTCGCCCATCGAAAAGAAAATCTTCCGCAGTGTTTCCACATCCAGGGCTTTTCGACGCGCGGCATCATCCTGGGGAGGAAGTGTTCCGTCGTCGCGGGAGACGCGCGGTAGTTGGGTGAGTTTGGTGACCCCATCGACCAGTTTGGCCACCTCGTCGCCGAACTCCGTGCGGATGATGTCTAGGGTGACCGGGGTATCTTCCACCGTGTCGTGCAGCAAGCCGGCGGCGATGGCCGCGCCCGGCAATTGCAGGTCGGCCAATATTTTTGCTACGGCCAGGCAATGTTGAATGTAGGGTTCCCCGGAGGCGCGTTTCTGCCCTTCGTGGGCACGCGACGCCATCCAGTAGGCCCGTTCAATAATTTCCCGGTCCGCCGGCGAAAGGTAGGAAACTGCCTGAAAAAAGCTATCGGTTTCCATAGGAAGGAAGAACGGCTTTAAAGTATACCTCGCCGGTGAAGCCGGTCGATTCGTTTTCCCGCCCGATGAAGGATCGCTGGCATTCTCCTTGCACGTCTTAATCCCTCGGGGAATGCCGCGATCAAAAAACCGGCGGTGCGGAACGATCCCCGGATCAGCCCCTGCCCGTCCGAGGAGGAGTGGATGTCATTAAGCGGCAAAGGTTTCTACATCTGGCAAATCCCGCATTGCGAAGGCGGCAATCCGACCCTGATTGCGGCGCGGGCCGCTTCCGCCGGATTGACCCACGTATTAATAAAAATCGCCGATGCGGGAAATGCTTTTAATATCGACAAGAATGGGAGGGATTTAATCCCCCCCGTAGTCGCCGCGCTGCACTCCAGGGGAATTCAGGCCTGGGGCTGGCATTATGTATACGGATACGATCCGGTCGCCGAAGCGCGCGTTGCGGTTCAAAGGACGTCCGCCCTGCAGTTGGACGGATACGTCATCGATGCGGAAGCGGAATACCAATATTCGGGTCGGACCGCCGTAGCAAGGACATTCTGCCAGCAATTGCGCGCCGGGTTGGGCGGCTTCCCGATTGCAATTTCGTCCTACCGGTTCCCCGCCTACCATACCGCATTCCCCTGGAGCGTCTTCCTCGAATATTCCGACTATAACTGCCCGCAAGTCTATTGGGAACAAGCTCACAACGGGGCGGATCAGTTGAAGCTGTGTTACGACCAATTTCAGAAGTTTTCACCGATCCGACCGATCATCCCGACCGGCCCCGCGTATTCCAACGCCGGGTGGCGCCCGGCCGCTTCCGAACTGACCGCTTTCATGCAGAAAGCCCTGGAACTGAACATGACCGCGGTTCAATTCTTTTCCTGGGATTATTCCACCCAGCCCTCATACCTGGATCTGTGGAACGCGGTAGCCAATTTCCCGTGGCCCGCCGCGCCCACGGCCGATATCGTTCTGAGGCTTCCGACCATATGGAACACCCACGATCCCAACCGGATCATCGCTCTGTATCAGGATAACGCCGCCCATGTCACCAGCACGAGCACCATCGTTGGTGCCAATGCAATCATCGGTTGGTACTCGGATTTATTCAGCAACCGCTTACCGGGCGCGGTGTTTCAGGTGACCGGTTACAGCGGCAGCGGAAATTCCCGCCACTTTACCTGGACGGCAACGAGCTCGGCGGGTTCGGTTCGAGACGGAAACGACACGCTGGGAATCCGAGATGGGAAGGTTCAATATCATTACACCTACTTCACAATCACTCATTAATCGTTGAAGAATATATCGTCATTAGGGTCCGAATTATCCCATTTACAAATTGGATTTATGTTTTAGCATCCTGATAATTGACTTACCCGTCTTGAGGGTTATAATTTTCCCGTTGCCCGGGAATTGGATTGCATTCCGCAGCCCATAACCTGACAATCCGCGTTAATGCTGGCCCCCGTAGCTCAAAGGATAGAGCGGCTGACTTCGAATCAGTAGGTTGGGGGTTCGAGTCCCTCCGGGGGCGCCTTTATTTCCGTGACCGGTGCGCCGGAAC
>Ga0187886_1002804_pt1 | contig 13556 bp, 14 predicted proteins | sample June2016WEW_20_1_FD_133001 | JGI IMG/M metagenome (GOLD analysis project Ga0187886, IMG submission 133001) | Peatland microbial communities from SPRUCE experiment site at the Marcell Experimental Forest, Minnesota, USA - June2016WEW_20_150 | ecosystem: Environmental > Terrestrial > Soil >...
AGCCCAGCATGAGCACCTTGCCGCTGTGCCGGTCCTGAATGATCGCCGGAATCAACCCATCTTGGAACTTGAGGTCCATGGCTATTACCTCCTGCGGGACCCAAAAATCAAAAAGCCCGCTGAACTCTCTTGTCAGCGGGCCATCTTTTCTTCCGGGTTTAACTGCATTCTATGATGCCGCCCGCTGACACGTCACCCTGAAGCTGAAACGGTGGTAATGATGTGCCAGCGCGTGCGCCATATCCGAGAGTCAAAGCGTACACTGCGATGACCGGAATGTCAATAAGTGTTTGGCGCTGGCCTGAAGCATCGACCAGAGCCGGAGTTTGGCCCTTATGGCCACTGGCAGAGACACGAGGAGACGACCCAGCTAGGGCACGTAGCGAAGCCCATAGAGCCAGCGCGTTCCAGCGGAGAAAGTCACGCGGCGCCTGACCTCTCCTTTTTGTTCGAGGTCATGGCCCCCCTCGGAGTAAGGGCACACAACCCTGACGATCTCACCCACGGCCAGCTTCAAACCGAGGGCGACCGCCAAACCCCCTTTGGAGATATTCTCGGTCTTGGCAAGCTCCCGCTCCCCTTTGTGTGTGCGAACCAGAACCGGGAGCTTCAAAGCCAGCCGCTTGTGCGCGCGCTTCTCAACTTGTCCTTTCGGTTCCTCTGCTCGGGGCGGGGGAGCCGCGGGCCCTGAAGGAGGTTGAGGAGCTACCTCCACAGGAGGTGGAGGAGCCGTCGGCTCCGCAGGCGGCAGAGGCTGGGGACGGCGCTCCACGTCGGCGTAAGTCCAGGAAGACAGTTCTCCACACTGGTCGCAAAGGCGCTGCAGGCCCCCGTTCGCACTCAGGATTTCGACCTCCATGAGCGTCAGGACGCAGAGGACCTGTCTGCCGCAGCCCTGGCACAGGAGCAAGGCGCCGGCTTGGCGATTCTCGGGGGCGATGGGCGCGGCAAATTCGATGCCCCAGATATCGCGGCCCGGCTCGGCGCACTCCATGCCCCACTCGGCGACCTCACCGCTGTCCAAGCGCGTCGGCCCCACCACCAAAAAGTCGGCTTCGGAGAACCTTTCCAGATTGATTATCCGGACGGTGTCGCCCGAGGCTACCCGATGCTTCAGCAGAATACGGGCACCCGCTCGGTTCACCTCGACGGTGTTGGTATCTTCCGTGAAGCCTCCTCCGTCTGTGCCGAAGGCGATGACTCGAATGGGGACTGCCAGCAGGAGCCTTTCCGTGCCTCTTCGGTCCGATTCACTCATCCCAGAAGAGATATCGGCATTTCGGAAAGGTATGTGAGCCTAGGCGGGGGCTGATGCCCAATGGTTGAGAAGGCATCAAGAAGGGGGACGCCGCCAGCCTGACGGCCCTGGGGGTGGGCCGCCAGGAATTCTCGACCGACCGGTTGGTCGGGAGCCTGCAAGTGCCTGTTCCCTGCGCCTTTCTTGACAATTGCGCTGAGGTGCTTATAATTAGACTTCTGTGCTATTGAGGCTGTAGTGCGGATTACCCTCCAAGAGTTGGAGTTTCACCGGGTAGTGGTTTCGAAGGCCTACGCGCCCGGCGCTCTGGACTACCAGGGAGCGGAATTCCGGCAAGTAGGTCCGCTGCAAGTGGATGCGGTGGCAGAGTTGGTGGGTTCCGAAATCCGCATTCGAGGTCATCTCGGAACGCGCCTGAAGGCCTCCTGTGATCGGTGCCTGGGCCCGGTCGAGATTCCCGTTGAGCGCGATTTCGATCTGTTTTACCGGCCCATGAAGGCCATCGCTCGCGCCGAAGAGGTCGAGATTCCCGCGGACGAACTCGACGTCGGCTTTTTCTCCGGGGATGGGATTATGCTGGCCGACGTGGTGAGCGAGCAAGCCATGCTTGCACTGCCCATGAAGGTGGTCTGTCGGCCGGAGTGCCTGGGACTTTGCCCTACCTGCGGCGTTGATCGAAACCGCGAGACGTGCCAGTGCCCGGCGTTTCAGGAGGGTTCGCCTTTCGCCTCGCTCAAAGGGGAATAGGGCGAGGATTGGTGGACGAAGTGCCCGAAGGTCAGGTTTCTCCTGACACGGTTTGCCTTCTCGTGGAGGTATCAACAGCCGGGCTTCGGTGAGGCTGGTAGAGCCAACCGTGGAGTTACTAGCTTAGAAAGAAAAGACTTATGCCAAATCCCAAACGACGACATTCGAAAGCGCGGCGCAACCGACGGCGGGCCCACGACCACCTGGCGCAGGGAGCGCTGGCGGAGTGCCCACACTGTCACGAACGGAAGCTACCCCACCAGGCCTGCCCGCACTGCGGCTACTATCGCGGTCGCGAAGTGATTCTGGTGGAAGAATCAGCGTAGGAAGAATTCGGGTGTGACGTGCCAGGCGTGGACAAACCTGGCGCCCAGGCATCGAGGCCGCTTCCTGCTGGCTCGGCTGACACCTGGAACCTGACACCTGAAACCCGCCTCGCACATGCGACGAATTGCCGTTGACGCCATGGGAACGGACGCAGCGCCCGCGCCAGAGGTGGAAGGCGCGATTCTGGCGGCGCGGGAGCGGCTGGCTGAAGTTGTGCTGGTCGGTCCCCAGGATGTGCTCGGGCGCGAACTGGGGCGCCGGCAGGCGCGCGGGCTGGCCATCGACGTGGTGCATGCCAGCGAAGCTGTCACCATGCAGGATGCGGCAGCCAAGGCGTTTCGACTGAAGCGGGATTCCTCGATTCGCGTGGCGGCCCGGCTGGTGCGGGAGGGCAAGGCGGACGGGTTTATCAGCGCTGGCAACACCGGCGCGGTCATGGCCACGGCGAAGATTACGCTGGGGGCACTGGAGGGCGTCGAACGGCCGGCGTTGGCGGCGGTTTTGCCGACCTCCAAAGGCACGGCTACCGTTCTGCTCGATGTGGGGGCCGGCGTCGATTGCCAACCCCACAACCTCGAGCAATCCGCGGTAATGGGCGAGATTTACTACCGGGTGATCTTCAACGTCAAACGGCCCCGGGTGGGCTTGCTCTCCAATGGCCAGGAAGAGCACAAGGGCAACGCCTTGGCCCGGCGGACTTATCCTCGCCTCAGACAATTGCCGCTGAATTTCGTGGGATATGTGGAAGGCCGGGATCTGTACAACGGTCGCGTGGACGTCATTGTGACGGATGGGTTCACGGGCAACGTGGTACTGAAAACCAGCGAGGGTGTCGCGGACGTAATCACCAGCATGCTGAAGCAGGCGCTTTCCAGCACCACCAGCGCCAAGATGGGTTACGTGCTGGCGCGGAAGGCGTTGCGGGACTTCAAGAAGCGAGTGGACTATTCCGAATACGGCGGGGCACCCCTGTTGGGGGTACGAGGGGTCTGCATCATCTGTCACGGCGGGTCCAATGCCAATGCCATCAAGAACGCTATTCGCGTGGCTGCGGAATTCGCCGAGGGGCAAGTGAACGAGAAAATACAGTGCGAGTTAGCTGGAGTTTCTCTGGGACACACCTAGCATGTCCGAAGACGAAACACGAAATCTGAAAGGCGAAACTCGTGGCATGCGCGGGATTGCGTGTCGAGTTTCCAGTTTCTAGTTTCCGGCGGGAGTCAACATGGCTTTGGCAGGGATTCTGGGCACGGGCACGGCGCTACCCGAGAAGGTGCTCACCAATCAAGACTTCGAGAGAATGGTGGACACCTCCGACCAATGGATCACGGAACGCACGGGCATCAAGGAGCGTCGGCAAGCCGCGCCGAACGAAACCACATCCATGCTCTGTGTTCAGGCGGCGCGCAAAGCGCTGGATATGGCCCGAGTCAAGCCGGAGGACTTGGACCTAATCATCTGCGCGACCATTTCGCCGGATATGCCCCTCCCCGCCACGGCCGCATTCATTCAGCGCGACCTGGGCGCGCGACCCGTCTGTGCGTTTGATCTGGCCGCCGCCTGCTCCGGGTTCCTCTTCAGCATGACCGTAGCTGAGCAGTTCATCACCACCGGAAAGGTCCGGTACGCTCTGGTGATCGGAGCCGAGTTGCTTTCGCGTTATGTGGACTACCAAGATCGCGCCACCTGCGTGCTCTTCGGGGACGGGGTGGGTGCCGGTGTTATGGGCCTGGTCGAGCCCCCTTCCGGTATTCTCGCCGAGGAAATGCACACCGACGGGACGTATGCTGACCGTCTCTACATCCCCGCTGGTGGAACCGCCAAGCCTGCCAGCCACGAGACCGTGGAGGCCCGCGAGCACTACATCAAGATGAAGGGCAACGAGTTGTTCAAGGTGGCGGTGCGCAACATGGAAGAAGTGTCGCGGCGGGTGATGGAGAAAGCCGGGGTCACCCCCGCGGAGTTGGACCTCTTCATCCCTCACCAAGCCAACCAGCGCATCAACAATGCGGTCCTGCCGCGTCTGGGTGTGAGCCCCGAGAAGGTCTACTCCAACATCAGCCGCATCGGAAACACCTCTTCGGCTTCCATCCCGATCTGCCTGGACGAGTGCGTCCGGAGTGGGCGCGTCAAGAAGGGCGACCTGATCCTGATGTCTGCCTTTGGCGCCGGGGTGACCTGGGGTGCGGTGCTGATGCGCTGGTGAATCAATTGTGCCATTGAGTGATTGAGCCATTGAGTCATTGAGCCACGGGCGAAGGAATCTGGATGTCAGAATCGGCCAATGGCCCGATGAATTAATCATGCAATGGCTCAATTCTGAGAAGGGCTTTTCTTGGGTAAGATAGCTTTTCTTTTTCCCGGTCAAGGGTCTCAGTATCCCGGCATGGGCCGGGAACTGGCTGGCGCGTTCGCCTGTGCGAGTCGGGTCTTTGAGCAGGCTGACCTGGCAGCGGGTTTCCCCTTGTCGAGGCTCTGTTTTGAGGGTCCGGCAGAAGAACTCCAGCTCACGGCAAACACGCAGCCGGCCATCCTGGCAGCATCAGTGGCGGCGGCGGAAGTGTTGCGCGAAAAAGGGGTTCGCGCAGACTATGTCGCGGGGCACAGCCTGGGGGAATACTCAGCGCTGGTGGTTGCCGGTGCACTCCGCTTGGCGGAGGCGGTGCAGTTGGTGCGCAAGCGCGGGCAGTACATGCAGGAAGCGGTGCCCGTCGGGCAAGGTGCCATGGCGGCCCTGCTAGGGATGGAAGTGGGGGCTGTGGAGGAGGTTTGCCGGGAGGCCAGCCAGGGTGAGGTCGTTTCACCGGCCAATCTGAACTCCCCGGGCCAAGTGGTGATTGCGGGCCGCGCCAGCGCTGTGGCGCGGGCGGTCGAGTTCGCCAAGGCGCGTGGCGCGCGCAAGGCCGTGATGCTGAATGTCAGCGCCCCATTTCACTGTGCGCTCATGCAGCCTGCTCAAGAGCGCCTGTCGCGGGATTTGGAAGTCGCAGAAATTGCTGACCCGCAAACCCCACTGGCAAACAACGCAGATGCGCAAATCGTGCGGTCCGCGGCGGCCGTTCGCGACGGGCTAAAGCGCCAGGTGACCAGTCCGGTCCGGTGGGAGGAGTCGATTCGTGCGCTGCGGGCGGAAGGTGTTGGACTGTTCGTGGAAGTGGGTCCGGGCAAGGTGCTTACGGGACTTCTCAGACAGATTGACCGCCAGGCCGAGGGCCTGCACGTAGAAGATGTCGTGTCTTTAAATGAAGTCTTGTCACGGCTGGCGGCTAGCTGAATCCGGGAGGAACAACCATGAACCTCGAAGGACGAGTGGCCCTGGTGACGGGCGCTGCCCAAGGCATTGGCCGGGCTATCGCGTTGGCATTGGCGGAGGCGGGGGCGGACGTCGCGGGGGGCGACGTCGCCCTTGAGAAGCTCCAGGGCGTGGCCAAAGAGATAGAAGCCCTAGGCAGGAAAACGCTGGCGCTCCACCTGGACGTCTCCAGCCCCGATTCGGTGAAGGAAGCTGTCGATAAGACCCTCGAGGCGTTTGGCAAGATCGATATCCTGGTGAACAACGCGGGGATCACCAAAGACAATCTCATCATGCGCATGAAGCCCGAAGACTGGGATCTGGTCTTGCGGGTGAACCTGAACGGTGCCTTCCATTGCACGCGAGCGGTCTTGCCAGGCATGGTGAAACAGCGTTATGGGCGCATTATCAACATCGCGTCGGTAGTGGCCCAGGCTGGAAATCCCGGCCAAGCCAACTACATCGCTTCGAAGGCGGGTATCATCGGCTTAACCAAGGCGGTGGCGTCAGAAGTGGGCAGCCGGAATATCACGGTCAATGCGATTGCCCCGGGATTTATCGCCACCGCCATGACCGAGAACCTGCCTGAGGCGGTGCGCCAGAGGATGTTGAGCCTGATACCGCTGGGTCGCATGGGCACCGATCGGGATATCGCCCACGGGGTGCGGTTTCTCGCGTCGGAGGAAGCGAGCTATATCACAGGGCACGTGTTGAATATCAACGGGGGGATGTACATGGCCTGAAGGCGGTGATCAGTGACGAGTCACTGTCCTTGTGGCGCTTGAATCTTGCCAGAACCACAGTTAGAATGGCTGCCCCACCAACTGAGGAGGAGAGACGGATGGCTTTACTCGATGAGAAGGTCAAGCAGATTATTGTGGAGCAGCTCGGCGTGGACGAAGCCGAGGTGACCCCCACGGCGCATTTTATCGACGACCTGGGTGCCGATTCGCTGGATATCGTCGAACTCGTGATGGCGTTCGAAGAGGCGTTCGAGATTGAGATTCCCGACGAGGACGCGGAAAAGATTACGACGGTGAAAGACGCCATCGACTATATCCAGTCCCACGTGAAGACTCCCAAGAGCTAGCCGCCCACGCCAGGCCACCACAGGAGGGACGTATCTTGGCACGAAGAGTGGTCGTGACGGGCGTGGGGCTTGTCAGTCCCCTGGGCATCGGCAGGGAAGAAACCTGGAGCGGTGTCCTAGCGGGCAAGAGCGGCGCCGGGCCCATCACGCACTTTGACACTACCGGATTCCCCGTGACCATCGCCGCGGAGGTCAAGGGCTTCGACCCACTTCTCTACGTAGAGAAGAAAGAAGTAAAGAAGATGGGTCTGTTTATCCAGTTTGCCATGGCGGCGGCGCAGTTCGCCATCGAGCACGCGAACCTCAATATCACACCAGACATTGCCGACCGGACAGGGGTTTACATCGGCTCCGGGATCGGGGGGTTCGATGTTATCGAGCGGGAGCACACCGCCCTGATGCAGGGCGGACCCCGCAAGATATCTCCCTTCTTCATTCCGGCGGCCATTGCGAACCTGGCCTCGGGGTCTGTCTCCATCCGTTGGGGAGCCAAGGGGCCGAACTCCGCTACCTGCACGGCGTGTTCTTCCAGCGCACATGCCTTGGGAGACTCCTTCCGGCTGATCCAGCGGGGAGACGCCGACGTGATGATCTCCGGGGGCGCGGAGGGGGCCATCACGCCCATGGGAGTGGGCGGGTTCGCGTCCATGCGTGCGCTTTCCACGCGCAACGAGGAGCCGGAAAAAGCCAGCCGGCCCTTCGACCGCGACCGCGACGGCTTCGTGGTTGGGGAGGGCGCGGGGATTCTAATTCTCGAAGAACTAGGCTTTGCATTAAGGCGCGGGGTTCCCATTTGGGCCGAAGTCGTCGGCTACGGCATGACGGGCGATGCCTTCCATATCACGCAGCCCTCGGAAGACGCCGACGGGGCTATGCGCGCGATGCGCCTCACGCTGGCCGACGCAAAGATCGGGCCCGAGCAGGTGGACTACATCAATGCCCACGGCACCTCGACACCCTATAACGACCGGCTGGAAACCCTGGCCATCAAGAAGGTGTTTGGAGACCACGCCTACAAGGTACCCGTTAGTTCCACTAAATCGATGACGGGTCACCTCCTGGGCGGTGCCGGCGGCCTCGAGGCGGGCTTGTCAGTGCTGGCCATCCGCGACCAGGTTTTGCCGCCCACAATCAATTACGATAATCCCGATCCCGACTGCGATTTGGACTACGTTCCCAACCAGGCGCGCAAGGCCATGGTGGACCATGTGCTTTCCAATTCGTTTGGCTTCGGGGGTACTAACGCAGTCCTGCTCCTCAAGCGGTATACGGGTTGAAGAAACTCTCAGCTATCGGCCTTCAGCGTTGGTTGCTGAGAGCCAGTAGCTTCCGACAATGAAAATCGTCGTTTGTTTGAAACAAGTCGCGGCCCACGATGCGCCGCTTCGTTTGAACGCGGCGGGCACGTGGATTCAGGAAGCGGACCTCAGCTTCGCTATCAACGAGCCGGATCTCTATGCCCTGGAAGAAGCCCTGCGCCTGAAGGAGAAACATGGCGGGGAAGTGGTGGTCTGTTGCCTGGGTCCCGCGCGGGCCCAGTCGGCCATCAAGGAGGCGCTCGCCAAAGGCGCCGACCGGGCTTTGCATCTGGACGATCCGGCCTTTGGGGGTCTGGACGCCTCTGGGACGGCGCGCGCCTTGGCTCGGGCGATCGAGAAACAGAGCCCCGACTTGGTGCTGACGGGCCTGCAATCCGATGACTACGGCTTTGCGCAGACGGGCGTGCTGGTGGCCGAGCGGCTCGGATTCCCACACTCGACCATCATCATGGAAATCCAGGTCAACGGGAACATCGTCAGGGTGAAACGGGAATTAGAGGGGGGCTGGTTCCAGTGGATCGAAATGCCGCTGCCCGCCCTCCTCACGATTCAATCAGGCATCAACAAACCACGTTACGCCACATTGAAAGGGATTATGGCGGCCAAGAACAAACCTCTTCAGAAGTTAGCTCCGGTGGACTTGGGACTGAGTCCGGAAGACCTGGGCCCGCGGCAGAAGACCTTGAGGGTGTACGTCCCGCCCAAGAAAGGGCAAACCGAGTTTCTTGAGGGCAACCCCAAGGAGATTGCCGCCCGGCTGGTTGACAAGCTCAAAAATGAATCGCGGGTGCTCTAGCGACGAAAGGAGTAAGTATGTTCATTCATATCTGGAGAATGCGGGCCCGCAAGAAGCGAGCGGACGAATACGAGAAGTTCGGCCGGCAAGTCACGCTGCCAGCGCTGAAGAAGATCGACGGTTGCCTGGATGCCTATTTCATCCGGGTGTTCGAGGCGCGCAAGCCTGAGTACCTCTGGCTGGTCTTCTGGCGCGACCACGCGGCGCTGGAAGCCGCGCGGACCAATCTGGCTTGGCGCGACCAGATTAAGAAGTTTGAAGCGGGTAAGTTCTACAAAACGATCCCGCTGGAGCTGGTCTGCGAGTCGCTGGCCAGCTCCGCCCCTCCGGGCGTCGAGAAGGCCAAGAAGGCTGAGAAGCCCGAGAAGGTCGAGAAGACAGAGAAGGCCGAGAAGACAGAGAAAGCCGAGAAGAGTGAGTCCACGGGCAAAGGTTTTGTCGACTCGACCCCGGAAGGCGAGTAAGAAGTGCGAAGTGTAAAGTGTGACGGCTGAAGTGGGAACACCGGACGCGGCGGCCCACTTCATACTTCAACCTTCACACTTCAACCTTTCTGTCGAATTATGGCTGACGAGATCTTGGTCTTTGCCGAGCACCAGGGCGGGAAGCTGACCCGGCCCACCTGGGAAGCGCTCGCCGCCGGTCAGCGCTTGGCGGAGGACCTTGGCGCCCCGGTTGTGGCGGTCCTACTGGGCCACGGAGTTTCCGAACACGCCACCGAGCTCGCGGCGATGGAGCTTCGGGAAGTACTGTACGTCGACTCGCCTCTGCTGGCTGACTACACGGCGGACGGGTACACTCACGCACTTCGTGAGGTGGTCCGCGAGCGCCAGCCGCGTTTCGTAGTCTTCAGTCACACCTATCAGGTGAGGGATTTCGCGCCCAAGCTTGCGGCCACGCTCGACCACGGTCTGGTAAGCGACTGCCTGGGTTACCGCAAGGAGAGCGGGCGGCTGATTTTCGTGCGGCAGGTCTTCCAAGGAAAATACTGCGTTGACGTTGAGTTTGTTGGCGATGCGCCCTATTTCGTGTCGTTCCAGGCCGCGGCGTTTCGCGAGGATTCAGTGCGCCGGGGGCGGACGCCCGCCAAGGTCACTTCGACTCCCACCACGCTCTCTGCGGCAGCCATCCGCACCAAGCCTGGCGAGCCTTTTCGCGAGGCAAAGCAAGCAGTGGATCTGACGCAGGCGGAAATCATCGTCGCCGTGGGCCGGGGCATCAAGGCACCCGAGAACTTGGAACTGGTCAACAAGCTGGCGGAAGCCTTGGGGGCAGAAGTCGGCGCTTCGCGCCCCATCTGCGACAACGGCTGGCTGCCTACGGACCGCCAGATCGGCAGCTCGGGTCAGACCGTTGCACCCAAGCTCTACATCGGACTGGGCGTTTCCGGTGCCATCCAGCATCAGGTTGGCATGAAGGGATCGCGCATCGTGGTGGCCGTCAACAAAGACAAGGAAGCACCCATCTTTGAAGTCGCGACCTACGGGATCGTTGGTGACCTCTTCGAAGTTGTTCCGCCCTTGATTGAAGAAATCAAGAAGGTCAAGACTGGCTAGGAAGACAGTTCGCTGCGTCGTACTGGGCGCAGCGTGTCGGATCTCCTCCACCTACTACTTGCGGCCTCCTGCCTCCTGCTCTTTGGGTATCCACACGAAATCGGCCCACGCTGCCTCAATCACCCTGCAAGCTTTACAGTCGAACCTTCGTATGGCTTGAGCGCGCCCCGTGATGCGGTCGGCGGTCATCGAATCGATCTCAATCTTCGTTTCGAGGTGACACCGGTTGCTGATGTGCGCATTGGATTCTGTCGTCTCGCACGGCAGGTAACTGCGCACAGTTCCCTCCCACTTCGATCCCACACGGCGGGACTCGCTGCGGACGTACGCATCACCCTGGGCCAGGGCTGGAGGAAGGCTAATCCACTCGGTGCGAACGATATCTTTGTCTATCCATACGCGGTATTCCCTGCCTGTCGTGGTTGACCACCAGACTTGGGCAGAGGCCGGAGCCGTCGCAGTCCTTGCCGGGAGACTGGGCTCGCTGGGCTTCGAGCCACACGCCGATGCACCCATAGCCAGGATTGCCACTGCCCCCAGGAAACGCCAAATCTTCACAAGGTCCTCCACACGTACCACACTTACTCGCCAGCGCCCACTGTTCTTGGTCTCTCGCTTGTAACCTGTGCGCTGAGGATTGTCAACCAAGAGGCATCAGGCTGTCGAGGTCAGCGGGCGGCCAGTGTCCCACGCTTCCGGTGGAGTCCGGAGGTACGCTTCCTGTTTCACGCGTACCTGTGCTACGATGCAGAAGTTGTGAAGAGAAGCTAGCCGGGAGGCTTCGCTGTTTTTCTTTCTTCGACCCAGACTCTCAGGCGGATTCCAAGATCAACCAAATGACTGAACATAACTTACGTCCGCGAATCCTGAGCGGCATGCGCCCCACGGGGAAGCTCCACTTGGGCAACCTCGTCGGTGCCCTTCAGAACTGGATCAAGCTGCAGGATGAGTACGACAGCTATCATTTCGTAGCCGACTGGCACATGCTGACCACCGACTACGCCGACACAGCAGACCTGCGTGCTAACACCTGGGAGATGGTGGCGGACTGGCTCGCGGCCGGGCTCGATCCGGAGAAAGCGACGTTCTTCACCCAGTCGCTCCTACCCGAGCACGCGGAATTGCACCTGCTCTTTTCCATGGTGACACCGCTTGGGTGGCTGGAACGTGTCCCGACTTACAAGGAACAGTTGGACAATATCAAAGACCGCGACCTGCACACCTACGGCTTTCTGGGTTACCCCGTGCTGCAGGCGGCCGACATCTTGATGTACAAGGCGCAATACGTTCCCGTCGGAGAAGACCAGGTGGCTCACGTGGAGTTGACACGTGAGATTGCTCGCCGGTTCAACGGCTTCTACGGTCATGTATTTCCGGAGCCTCAGGCGCTGCTGACGCCCACGCCGAAACTGCCCGGGACCGATGGACGCAAGATGTCCAAGAGCTACGGCAACGCTATTTTCCTGGGCGACACACCCGATGTGGTTTCCAGCAAATTGGCCACGATGATTACCGACCCGGCGCGCAAGCGGCGCGTGGATCCGGGGAACCCGGATGTCTGCCCGGTATTCGACCTGCACAAGGTTTTTTCGTCCCCCGAGACCATTGATCGAGTAAACCGCGAATGCCGCACTGCGGAGATTGGTTGCCTGGACTGTAAGAAGCTGTTGGCTCAGCACCTGAACGAATCTCTGGCGCCCATCCAGGCACGCCGCAAACCTTACGAGCAGAACCTGCAGCTAGTCTGGGACATCCTTGAGGCGGGTACAGCCAAAGCGCGCCAGGTTGCCCAGGCCACCATGGCCGAGGTGCGCGCGGCCGTGAAGTTGACCTAGATGGTAGACGAACCTCACGAGCCGAACACGACGTTACCCGGCGACGGTGCCGAAGGGTCCGTCGTCATTCCCGCTCCGAAGCGAGTGAGCCACACGGCCACCGCACCGCCGCCCGTCAAGCTCGAGATCTACCAGGGCCCGCTCGACCTGCTGCTCGACCTGATCCGCAAACAGGAAATCAACATCTACGACATTCCCATTGCCCGGATCACCCAGCAGTACCTCGACTATCTGCGTCTGCTCGAAGAGATGAATATCGATGTCGCGGGCGAGTTCATCCTGATGGCGGCCACGCTGATCTACATCAAGTCGCGGATGCTCCTGCCGCCCGATCCCAGCGCTCCGCCCGAGGAACTGGAAGACCCGCGCCTGGAACTCGTGCACCGGCTCTTGGAGCATGAGCAATTCAAGAATGCCGCGCAGATGCTCCAGTCGAAACGGATGCTCGAAGACGCCACATGGTCGCAGCCGGGCATCGATGAATTTGTGGAGGCGGAAGACGAACCTAGTCTCGCGGTCTCGGTCTTCGACTTGATTTCGGTATTTCGTGAAGTCCTGGAACGCGCCAAGAAGCGGCCGCAACTGGAAATTCAGCGTGAGGAAGTTACCGTGGCGCAGATGATTGAGCACGTCAAGCAGGTGCTCGCGGCGGATTCGAGTCCGGTTCGACTCGACGACTTGATCGCAGGTTACCTCACGCGGCAGGCGCTGATTGCGCTCTTCCTGGCGCTGCTCGAGATGGTGAGGTTGCGCGCCATCCTGCTGCGCCAGAAAGCATTGTTCGCGCCCATTACCGTCCACAAGAACAAGCGTTTTGAAGAAATCATGTCGGCCGTGAATGCCGACAGGCTCGAGGCGGGGCTAGAGGAGAGTTTTGGCTAGTTGCTGGTTGTAGTTAGTCTGTTGTGCGTGGTGACAGGTGCGTCATGGCTTCTGAACCGTTGAGGGCCAATTCCTGCAACACACAGCCAACAACCAACAAGCGCTGATGTTTCCGATGCTCACAGACGAGACTCTAAAAGCGGTAATCGAAGCCATTATCTATGTGGCACCCGAGCCAGTCACCCTGGACGTCCTCGTCAAGGCGCTCGACGGCGAAGACCGCGAGCGCGTCAAGGCCAAGCTGCAAGAGCTCATCGAGGATTTCGAGCGGCCCGCCCATGGCGTGCAGATTCGCGAGGTGGCCGGCGGCTATCAGCTTGCTTCCAAGCCTGAGCACCACGAGGTGTTGCGGGAGTTCGTAAAAAGCCTGAAGCCGCCTCTGCGGCTTTCGAAGGCGGCACTCGAGGCCCTGGCGGTGATTGCTTACCGGCAGCCCGTGACGTTGCCGGAAATC
>Ga0187886_1002807_pt1 | contig 13546 bp, 15 predicted proteins | sample June2016WEW_20_1_FD_133001 | JGI IMG/M metagenome (GOLD analysis project Ga0187886, IMG submission 133001) | Peatland microbial communities from SPRUCE experiment site at the Marcell Experimental Forest, Minnesota, USA - June2016WEW_20_150 | ecosystem: Environmental > Terrestrial > Soil >...
GATGGGCACTGAGACAGGGGCCCAGGCCCTACGGGGCGCAGAAGGCGCGAAAACTCCACAATGTACGGAAGTACGATGGGGTTATCTCGAGTGCAGTCCGATAAGGGCTGCTTTTCCATAGAGTAATATCCTGTGGGAATAAGAGGGGGGCAAGACTGGTGTCAGCCGCCGCGGTAACACCAGCCCCTCGAGTGGTGGGGACTATTATTTGGCCTAAAGCGTCCGTAGCTGGCTGTATCCGTCCCCCGTTAAATCCAGCGTCCTAAGCGTTGGACCGCGGGTGATACCATACAGCTAGAGGGTGGGATAGGTGAGCGGTATTTCTGGGGTAGGGGCGAAATCCTTTGATCCCAGGAGGACCACCAGTGGCGAAGGCTGCTTACTAGAACACGCCTGACGGTCAGGGACGAAAGCTGGGGCAGCGAACCGGATTAGATACCCGGGTAGTCCCAGCTGTAAACGATGCTAGCTAGGTGTTGGGTCGGCCACGCGCCGCCCCAGTGCCGCAGGGAAGCCGTTAAGCTAGCCGCCTGGGGAGTACGGCCGCAAGGCTGAAACTTAAAGGAATTGGCGGGGGAGCACCACCAGGCGTGAAGCCTGCGGTTTAATTGGAGTCAACGCCGGAAATCTTACCGGGATCGACAGCAGAGTGAAGGCCAGATTGAAGGTCTTGCTAGACGAGCTGAGAGGAGGTGCATGGCCGTCGCCAGTTCGTGCCGTGAGGTGTCCTCTTAAGTGAGGTAACGAACGAGACCCGTGCCCCATGTTGCCATCAGGATCTAAAAGATCGCTGGGCACTCTTGGGGGACCGCTGCCGACAAGGCTGAGGAAGGTGCGGGCAACGGCAGGTCAGTATGCCCCGAATATCCCGGGCCACACGCGGGCTGCAATGGTAGGGACAGAGGGCTGCAACATCGAGAGATGGAGCCAATCCCTAAACCCTACCTCAGTTGGGATCGAGGGCTGCAACCCGCCCTCGTGAACATGGAATGCCTAGTAACCGCGCGTCATCATCGCGCAGTGAATACGTCCCTGCTCCTTGCACACACTGCCCGTCGAACCACCCGAATGAGTTTCGGGTGAGGCGTGATCGTATGTTGGTCGCGTCGAACCTGGGGCTCGTAAGGAGGGTTAAGTCGTAACAAGGTGGCCGTAGGGGAACCTGCGGCCGGATCACCTCCTAAGACAGAACGACGCAGTGAATGCGGAGGAAGTAACTACCCGACCCAGATCAATCTCACAATATGCGGCTCCCGAGCACAGCTTGAGGGGCTAAGGGCGAGCCACGGGGGGATGGAATCCCTCGAAAGAGGCTATGAAGCCGTGCACAGGTTCCGACTCCAGCTGTGGGACCGGGTCATGCTGATATACTACGCTACGTGGTGAATGGTTTGGCTTGGGTGCCGAAGAAGGGCGCGGCAAGCTGCGATAATCCTCGGGTAGACGCAGGCAGTCCGAGATCCGAGGGTACCCGAATGGGACTTCCCATCGTCTTCGGACGGTGCTCCGTGAGGAGCGGGAACCCCCTGAACCGAAACATCCTATTAAGGGGAGGAAAAGAAACCAACTGGGATCTCCTGACTAGCAGCGAGCGAAAAGGAGAGAGCCTAAACTGAATTCTCCAGCGACGAGCTGGCGAAGATGTGGTGTATGGGGCAAGGTTGTTCCTAGTCGACGAAGTAGAAGTGTTCTGGAAAGCTCCGCCATAGAGGGTGATAGCCCCCTATACGAAAGTCGAAAGGAATTGCTTTGCTTCCGGAGTAGCACGCCTTGGGATTGGCGTGTGAAACTGGGAGACATCAGCTTCCAAGGCTAAACACAACCCAAGACCGATAGCGCACTAGTACGGTGACGGAAAAATGAAAAGTCCCCCGAGAGGGGCGTCAAAAGAGCCTGAACCCACGTAGTTATTGACGATTGAGGCCCGTAAGGTAATCCACACAAAGGAGGCCGGGGTAACCCGGCGTTACGTGTGTGGATAATCCGGGGTCTCATGCTTCGTTTAGAATCACGAGCCGGGGAGTTTACCGTAGTGGCAAGCCTAAGGGCGTGACGCCCGTAAGCGCAGGGAAACCGATGTGCGAGCAGCCGTAAGGCAAGTCGCTGGGTCTGAAAGGGCCCGGAGTCACGACGGTCAGACTAGAAAGCAGATGATCTATGCCAGGGCAAGGTGAAGTCAGGCGAAAGCCTGATGGAAGCCTGCAAGGGTGCTAACGTGCAAATTGCTCCCCTGACCTTGGTATAGGGGCAAAAGACCAATCTAATCTGCTGATAGCTAGTTCCCTTCGAAGTATGTCGCAGCATAGTCTCCAGGGAGGCATCTGGCGGGGTAGAGCACCAATCGGAAAACACGGAGGGGAAACCCTTCACTTTCCTTTTGAACTCCGAATACGCCAGAGCCGTGGAACTGGGGAGACGGAACGCACGGGTTAAGCTCGTGCTTCGTGAGGGGAGCAACCCGGACTGGGGTTAAGGCCCCTAAGTGCTGGCTAAGTGACAAACTAAAGAGCGTCGCAAGCCTAAGACAGCGGGGAGGTAGGCTCAGAAGCAGCCACCCTTCAAAGAAATCGTAACAGATCACCCGCCGAGGCTTGGGGCCTCCAAGATGGACGGGTCTTAAGCCAGCCGCCGATACCCTAGAGGTACGCGTAAGCGTATTCTGGTAGAAGGGCGTCCCGATTGGGCAGAAGCAGGGCCGTGAGGTCCTGTGGACCGGTAGGGAGTGAGTATCCCAGTGGTAGTAACAGCATAGTCGAGTGGGAATCTCGATCGCCGAAAGAGCAAGGGTTTCCCGGCAACGCGTCGTCAGCCGGGAGTTAGTCGATCCTAAGGCCAGCTTTAACATGCCTGGTCGAAGGGGAAACAGGTTAACACTCCTGTACTACGATGGTACATGTGGCGACACTAGGTCCGCAGCGTGACGCTTCGGGGTAAGTGGAGCAGAACTGTCATTCTGTCTAACTATCCAATTCTGGGGAGTACCGTAATGGTGAGAACCAGAAGAAAATAGGAATGGCCTCCCGTTTAGGGGGGTTCTGCTGATCCCTGGAGCCCATGAAAAGCGCTGCGGAAAGGATCCATCGTAATCGTACCCAGAACCAACACCGGTGCTCAGGGTGAGTAGCCCAAGGCGTGTCGGGTAACTCTACGCGAGGGAACTCGGCAAATTAGCCCCGTATCTTTGGTATAAGGGGTGCCTACGGCATTCTCGCAAGAGGGTGCGGTAGGTCGCAGTGACTAGGGGGTTCCGGCTGTTTAATAAAAACATAGGTAGCCGCTAGCCCGTAAGGGTGTGTACGGCTATTGAATCCTGTCCAGTGGTGGTACCTCAAACTTGATTTCAACCGAGCTAAGGGCCGCTAAACGACGGGAGTAACTCTGACTCTCTCAAGGTAGCCAAATGCCTTGTCGTGTAAGTTACGACGTGCATGAATGGATCCACGAGGACCCCGCTGTCCCCGCGTATAACCCGGTGAACCCACCTGCTGGACGAACAGTCCAGCGTCTCCCAGTGGGACAAGAAGACCCCGTAGAGCTTTACTGCAGTCAGTCGCTGGGGTGAGGTTACGTTTGCAGAGCGTATGTGGGAGCCTATGAATACGGATCTCTGGGTCCGTAGGAGGCAACAATGGAACACCACACATTCGCGACCTCCCCCCTTACCGAGGCCATGTAGCCCGGAACAACAGCTGATGGGCAGTTCGGCTGGGGCGGCACCCCCTTGAAAAGGAATCGAGGGGGCCCAAAGGCTAGCTCAGGAGGGACAGAAACCCTCCGTAGAGGGTAAAGCCAAAAGCTAGCCTGACCGGAATCATCCACAATAAGTGTTCCGGAGGCGAAAGCCGGGCTTAACGAGCTATCGTGTCCTTGCAGATGAGGGCCGGTAGTGCCAGAAAAGTTACCTCGGGGATAACAGGCTTGTCGCGGGCGAGAGTTCGCATCGACCTCGCGGTTCGGTACCTCGATGTCGGCTCTTCCTATCCTGGCCTTGCATAAGGGGCCAAGGGTGAGGCTGCTCGCCTATCAAAAGGGATCGTGAGCTGGGTTTAGACCGTCGCGAGACAGGTCGGTTTTTATCTACTGGGAGTGCAGGATGTCTGAGGGGAAAGGGCCTTCAGTACGAGAGGAACGAGGCGCTGGAGCCTATAGTTTACCGGTTGTCTGATAAGGCATGCCGGGCAGCCACGCTCCTGCGGATAAGGGCTGAAAGCATCTAAGGCCGAAGCCGCTCCCAAAAATAGACATCCGTCCGGGACGAAAGTCCTGGTGAAGGGCACCCGTAAAAGACGGGTTTGATGGAGAGGCGGTGTACGTGCCAAGACTTCGGTCGAGACACTCAGCCGGCCTCCCCCAACAGCCCGAAATATCAGCAATAAAACACCTGATCCTACAGGAGATATCGGAACCTATCCACGGCTTCTCTAACTTCTAGAAGCAATACTACTCTAGTGGATACTAGGGTTGGTTCGTTTTCAATGGATACATTCTATAAGAGAATGCTTCATAGTAGTTTTCGGAGTCGGAGCCAATTTCCACTCTTTTACGCAATTTTATCCTTAATCGTATTCATAACTGAATTATAGCATATGGGCAACTAGTATCTTCATCTGTGGGTGAGGTTTATGGTGCATGGAGAGGATCCTATTCATCTCCTCATGGGCAATGAGGCTGTTGCACGCGGGGTTCTTGAGGCTGGAGTAAAGTTCGCTATAGGCTACCCCGGAACACCCTCTACCGAAGTCATTGAGACACTGATAATGGGCTCCGAGGAAAACGGGGTCCGCGCCGAGTGGGCGGTTAATGAGAAAGTCGCCTTCGATATCGCAACAGGTGTGAGTCTAGGCGGCTCTCGATGCCTTGTTACCATGAAGAGTGCCGGGCTTAACGTCGCCTCGGATTCAATAATGTCTGTGGCTTATGGGGATGTAATCGGGGGGCTCGTCATTTACGTAGCTGACGACCCTGGTGCCCACGCTGGGATGGAGGAGCAGGACAGCAGAATGTTCACCTGGTCCTGTCCTCTCCCTATGTTCGATGTATCTGACCCCCAGAGCAGTAAGGATATGATTGTCTCCGCCTTCGACCTATCTGAGAGATATAAGATACCCGTCTTCGTTAGGTCGACTTCGAGGGTCGCTCACGGGAAGGCTCCAGTTAAAATAGGCGAGATCAGGGAGGTTGAGCCTAAGCTCCACCTTAAGAAGGATATAAGCCGATTCACACGAGCTTCGCCTCTATGGGTGAAGAGTCAGCATAGGATACTAATCGAGCGAATTGAAAATGTGAGGGTTGAGTTCGAGTCATCCCCGCTTAATGAGATCGACCTGAAACCGGATTCGAGGCTTGGCGTCATTGCCGTGGGAGCCGTGTGGGGCTACCTCCAGGATGTATTATCCAATGGAGGTCATAGGGTGTCTACGCTGAAGATTGGGACGGTGAATCCCCTTCCCTCGAATATCATCCGAAGGATGCTGATGCACGTCGACTCCGTACTTGTGTTGGAGGAGCTTGAACCATTTGTTGAGCTCCAGGTAAAGGCTTTAGCCTCGGATATTGGGGGCGGGATACGTGTGTTGGGGAAGTTGGACGGTGTCCTTCCGAGGATAGGCGAGTACGATAACGAGCTCGTTCAGAGTGCGTTGGATAATCTTATGGATGGGGTCCAAGCTGTAAGCGATTCGGGCCTCGACTCCATTCGGAGGGAGGCGAGGGAGCTAGCGCCGATACGGAGTCTTCCCTTCTGCGCAGGCTGCCCACATAGGGGTACCTACACCGCGTTGACGAACGCCATTAATGAGCTTGGTTTAAAGAAGGACGATGTGATCGTCACGGGAGACATTGGCTGCACGATCCTGGGAATGTACCCGCCTTGGAGCAGCTGCTGGACGGAGGTCAGTATGGGCGCCTCCATCGGTAACGCTGTTGGATTTAAGTACGCGGGGATTAAGACGCCGGTTATTGCTACCATAGGAGATTCAACCTTCTTCCATGCCGGTATACCTCCAACTGTGAACGCTGGCTGGAGGGGGACGCCTCTAGTTATCGCAGTTTTAGACAACCAAGTAACAGGCATGACAGGCCACCAGGCATCACCCGCATCCACAAGCTCATCGAAGGGAACTCCAACTATAACTGTTAAGATAGAGGAAATGCTCAGGGCCTCAGGGATCGACAATGTGACCGTCGTGGATCCTTACGACCTGAGAGCGAGTACGGATGCCTTTAAGGCGGCAATAAGCAGCGGCGGCCCCTCGGGGATAGTCTTAAGGAGGGTCTGCTCACTAGTCGCTGGTCGACAGGGAGCCCTTGGCCTACCTCGTATGGTCAACTCGGAGATGTGCTCGGGTTGCCTAGTCTGCATCCGCACTCTTAGCTGCCCCGCAATGAACATCCAATCGGAAAAGATGACAATCGACAATACCTCCTGCACGGGCTGCGGGCTATGTTCACAGGTTTGTCCCTTTCACGCGATTGAGGAGGGTGAGTAAGATGGAACATAACATCCTAATAACAAGCATCGGGGGTCAGGGAGGCATAGCCTTAGCACGAGTTCTCTCCCAAGCGGCACTTGACCAGGGGCTAAATGTCAGAGTCGGGGAGACCCTTGGTATGGCGCAACGCGGGGGCTCCGTACAGAGCCATATTAGAATAGGTGAGGAGGTCCATGGCTTCATTATCCCGAGAGGTAGGTGTGACGTCCTACTAAGCCTCGAGCCTTCAGAGTCATTAAGGGAGCCAGAGTATCTCAGCTCGGGGACGAAAATCATCCTTAACACTACACCTGTCTACCCGATACCCGTTCTCCTAAAGGAAGCCTCCTACCCAGAGCTAAACAAGGTCACCTCTGCACTTGAGCGGATAGGGTGTACGATCTTTAGAATAGATGCCCGTAGACTCGCTCTCAGCGTGAACGCGCCAACGAGCCTAAACATCGTAATCCTGGGTGCTTACGCTGCCCTCGGAGAAGGTGTCCTTAACATGGAATCCATACGGAAGGCTATGAGAGAATCCCTATCTAGGAAGTTTCTTGATGCCAACAATAGGGCATTCGAGAAAGGTTGTGAGGCCATGAAGAAGATGTTATCATAGGCCTAAATTGCTGTTTCTTCCTTAAACACCGATACAAGGGGCAAGATAATAGACAAGCTTCCCCTTATGTAACTCGAAATCCATCTTGATGGGCATGTCAGTGCTCAACTCTATTGTTGCAACCTCGCTGCTATTCCCAGCGGCATTCGCTATCTCATTAAGGTAGCTGAGAGTGAAGGTCGCGCTACTGTCCTCCTCGGCCTTTAGGTCGATGAGGTCATCACTCCCCTTCTCCCACTCGCTGTGGGCACTACCCATGTCGCCGTTAGCACTAATCTTAAGCATCTCTCCCTCGACAGCGACCTTCACATGCTCGCTAACGAGGTTCGCATCCCTTATCGCGTTTCTTAGGCTATTTGTGATGAGACGCGCTTTCGCCTTGAAGAATATCTTTGGCTGGGGGACCTCCTCGTCGATTGGTTCTAGAATCGGCATCTCAAAACGCCTGCTATGGCCACCACGCTTGCAAAGAATTACAAGTCGAGCCTTCTCCTCGTCGAGGCGTATCCATGTCTCTTCATCCTTGTCGACGCGGTCGAGGAACTTTAGAAACTCCTTTATGTTAATGCTGAGATGGGGCTCACCCTCACACTTGTAAATATCGAAGAAGTCTGCGGGAAGCTCGAAATCGACCATAGCGACGTGGCTGGGGTCCATGGCTAGGAGCTTAACCTGGGCCTCGTTCATCACAAAGGTGCCCTCCTCGACAATGACACTTAGAGCCTTGATCAGGTTGCGGAATGGGTCAATACTGGAAACCTCTACCTCGAACAAATCACTGTCTCCTTAGATGGAATTAGTTGTCTTAGCCTACGACCAGAGGGATAAAAGGATATTCACCCTCCTAGAAACCCCCTAATGAAATAGTAAAAATCATATTGATTGGATTCGACGCTAAAGATACATGTATAGGGGTTTGGTTAGCTGTAGTCGCGCCACGTGTATCCGCACTTCGTGCACCTATAGAATTGGGTGCTTGACTCATCTATGCCTCTTGTCTGTACCATCCACCAGTATGCTTTGTCATTTCCGCACTTGGGACACTCCGCCTTTACCTGAGGCGTCGTGCGGAGGTTCTGCTCCTTTTTACCGATGACTACTATCTTATCCTGATTTTTTGTCTCTCGCTCAATCTTCATCTCCACAGTCATCGGTTGCTCGGTACCGCAATTGGGGCAGATGTAGCACCTTTTCTTATGGTCGACGGTGCACATTGTCCCGCACTCTGAGCAGAATTTCGTTTTTACTCCTCCGTTACAAGCCCTTTACCCGGAGGGGTTGTATTAATACCTTATGCATTTAGTCCTCTGGTAGCGCAGATAGTGTTAACGCCGCTAATCTAAGAGCCTCTGGGGTGACTCCATGGCGTGTTGTTTTCCTGAGAACACCCTCAGCGGACCAGCGGCTGAGGCCAACCGAGGAAAATGACAACTCCTCTTCATCACTTCTCCAGATGAATTTTTTTCCTATCGAGTTGCCCAGGAAAATAACAGGCCTCTCCGTCTTCGTGCTTAACTCTTCAGTGGAGACACTTATATCCAATGGGAGATTCTCCTTGCTCAGTAGGATGATGCGAACTTGCCCGTAATGGGGTGAAGAAGTAAGCATCTCCACAATAGGATCCGTGATGTCTTTTTCTACGGAGCGTATCCTCATAACACCATCGAGCCAAAGGCTTCCCCTATAGACTATTCCGATGATGTTGTAGCCACCCGAACTGCGCCTTGCAGCCACACCTAGGACCCTGATTTCCTTTTTGATCTGGCGTAGCCTCTCGGGGGTCATATCATGCTCGTGAAAAGAATATGATTGTTACTTCTTAAGGTTGGAGATGCTCTGGTTTAGTCCTTCGTCGAACTCTTTGAGCTTAGCCTCGGCATTATCTGCCGCTTTCTTAAGTATCTCCTTCACATTCGCCTTCTTCCCCTTGAACCTGATAAAGAGCCTGCTCCTATCCATGAGGGGGTGGGGACGTGTGTAACCCGCCATCTCAACGGCGGGATCCTCAAGAAGGCTAGTCTGCAGCAGATTGAGCAATGTATGGCTCTCTCCTCCGAATTCTACCTCGACATAACCTTCCTCTTCCTTGATTATATTGAGCTTCATGACGATATGTCCTCCTTCCCGTAACTCCTAGCGATCTGTCTACGCTCGACACGCTTACAGTTAGGACACATTAGGCGTCCCTTCTGGTTCTCGAGGATTCCTCCGCACCTACCGCAGTAAGCATAGATGACACCATACTCGGGGGCTCCCATGCTGAGTTGGATGATTCTGTTCTTCGTATTGGCGACGACCGCGCGTACAATATCGCCACTCCTAAGAGCCTGCTCCAAGTTCCTCCCAAACTCTCGAGCGACGTCGCTTATGTGGATAACTCCAGTATAAGTGGGTTCTATCTTCTTACCATCGATGCGGAAGATATCTACTCGAGCGTCCCTTCGGGTGACAGAGCCAGCCTCTGCAATGACGACGACACCCTCAAGTGGTAGGTTGAGGGGCTTTGTTACCTTCTTAACCTCTAACGCCCTCTTCTCTCTATTAAGCCTCGTCTCACCGAGTTCCTCAGAGCGGACCAGCCCATCCTCCTGGTAACTGCCCTCCCCGTCGTTGTATTCCTCGATTACTGCGAGTTCATCGCCAGGGAAGACCTTCCTTTTGACGTTTCCTGCTTTAGACATTTCTTCACACCTACTACGTTGGCAACCGTTACATTACGAGCTAATCCACTAGGGACCGGTCCTGTTATGCTCCCGCTTTTTAATAAACTGATTGGTGAAGCTTCCTAACCGAGGTAGCCGGGTCCCCACATCTCCTCCCAAGTCCTTTCCCCGAGAAGGATGCGTGCCTCGACAGTCGTGAGTATCGGGCGTTCGACCCCAGCGACTCCATCTATAGCTATGCGGGGGCAAGCGGTCTCGATAAAGACCTCAGGCTCGGTGAAGTTGTTTAACTGCTCGGCTCGAACCTCGTCAAGGTAGATAAGGAAGGAGGTCTTTTCAATGTTCCTAAGCTTCTCAGCGATGATCATGGCCTCGGTGAGGGCGCTTTGCCCCGGTTTGGAGCTTACAAGCACTCCGATCGTCTTCACTGTTCTGGTTGCATTTATAGCCGCCATCCTTCTCTTTGCGAGCTGCATGAGCTCCGACTCGTCGAACCTCGTGACGCTGCAGTTATAGGGGTTGGCAACGACGATTGGCTTCCCCGTTGCCAAGGCGAGGCCGAGTGCGTGGAACCTCCCACCGCCTATGAAAATGTAGCCATCGACGACCTCCGGAAGTCTAGTGGCTGCGGAGTAGCTGCACCCGAGGACCTGCCCTGCCTCGGGGGTTATCCCCGCTCCTTCACCGATGAATGCTTTAACCCCCCTCAGACCTAATTCCTCAGCTACCTCCCTAAGCTGGGGGGTATGCTGAACCGTACTCGTCAAACCGACTTTCCCCCAACCCTCAATGCTCGGGAGAATCGCCTCAACGATCTTCGAGACATCGATCGGTATCCTCGCCTCCACATAAAGAACGGGGATGCTTACCTCGGTGACGAAGGATGTATGGCCGTAATGGATCAGCAGTTCGACGCCAAGCTCTACTGCCTGCCTAGAAGCGAGGTCGCAGGCACCGTAACAGGAGTCACCGCTAATAATCACCTCGGCTGAGGTGGCTTTTTGAATATATTCCGCCATCTGAAACGCGAACGGGCGCATACCATCAGGAAGCTGAAGTAGAATCCTCCTAGCACCGCGCTTCCCAATTTCAGTTGCAACCTTCTCAAGCTCGAGCTCGTACATGCAAAAAGAAGATGGGTTGTAACGTTAAAATAGGCTCCGGGAAGGAGCATGCCTCTGGGAACAATATATCAAAATGTACAAACAGTTAGACTACAACTAAAAAACGCTTGGCAGCATCGAATAGTTAATAATAACAGCTAAGATTTGTGCCTTATTCCACTGGAAGATGGCAAAATCTAAGAAGATTTAGTCGAAAAGACTTTACTTACTCTGTGTTCTCTGTGACGAAGATCCTGCTCGGTAGCGGGAACTTGTCCATCGCCCTCTTCAGAGCTTCCCTCGCGACCTCGACACCCTCCTGTTCGACTTCGATAACGATCAGGGACTCGCCGCGCTTCACGCGCGCTGCGGTACCGGTGGGTTTGCCGTATGGGCGTTTCATTCCCTCCTGGAAACGGTCAGCCTGGGCGACGTTAATCCTCTTGTGTTCCCTGAGCACTATATGAGGAAATGGTACCACCTTCATCATATAGAGGTCCTTGCCTAACTGGAGCTCCAGCTGCCTATTGGCGGCTATTCGGGCGGACTCGAGGCTATTGTTCCTGATCTGACCATGCTCGAGGTTTACGAGCTCCACCCTCATCGGGAACTTCTTGCCCGTGTTACCCATGGTGAACTTTACGATCTTGCTTCCGGGGATGCCGCCCATGAACTTTCGCCGCGTGTAAGCCATGCGATCCGGGTTTCTGAAGTTCCTGGCATTCAAGGTTTATCCACAGACATGCACATCAGGATTCTTAAAAACATAATGGCTCTCCACAACATGTGGACTCGGAAAAATATTTTACAATATAAGTGATAACGTAAATTAATCAACTGTGGGTTGCAGCTGTGAAGTCAGCGACGTGTTCTCCCCCCTTAAAGATGCTGAGCATGACCTGCAGTCGCACCCTATGGACGACGGGGATGAGAACACCCTGTTCCATGGCTACAGGATCGAGCATTTCTATCATATTATTTCCAGACTGGGACAATCGGTTCCTGGAGCATTGTGAGTTGACCGCGCGCTTTAGGTAATCGACGATCGCCCTGTTGTAGTTCAGGCTGACCCGCTTCGTGACCTCACCCTATATCAATTCGAGCCTCTGTTGCGTCTCAGTGCGGAAGCTCTGAAGCTCCTTCCTGAGCTCCCCGATCTCTTCGTCGGGCCTCAAGACCAATCAGGGAGAGAAAATACCCCTCAGGGTTAAAAAGATAGTCAGCGGTTACTGCTGATAGACATGGTCGGCGCTTGGCCTAGTGAAGAGGAGGTACTTCTCCTCCTGGCTGAGCTCCTCAAGGACTCTCTTGGCGAGCTGTGCCGCTGGATCCTTTAAATTGACTCTCTCCTCGATGTCCCTGAAGCTTGTAAAAGGGGCTTTTTCCCTGAGATCGAGGATCTGGAACATTAACCTCTTCCCTATACCCGGGATAAGCTCGAGGCTGTGCATCCGAGGCGTGACGGACTGACTTGTATTAAAGAAGTTGACGAAGAATGGCTCACTCGCCCTAACAATTATCTCTACTACCCCCGGCAGCTCGGCCCTCGCTGAGTTGGTGAGTTCGGAGTAAGTGACTCTCCCTATGATGTGGGAGACGAGACCCCTGTCGCCCTTGCCTACAAATATCCTATCGCGGGGATTGTATTCAGCGTCAATTTTCGGAGAAGCTTCTAGTAGGGTGAAGTAAGACTCGCCGACCATCTGGATAACCCCACTTGAGGAGTGTGGGGTCCTCGGCGCCCCGGGACGGCCATGTTCGAGGTAATCTAAAACGTAGGCGTACTCCTCGTACTTCTTCTGATCCCTATACAAAATATTCACACCCGGGCTAGTCTCTAAGGAACTATGGCGTGACCCTGTATTTCTTAATTATTGTCAGAATACTGCCTACGGCCTCTTCGGATATGATCCTCTGGCGACCCAGGAATGTACGGATCTCCGCGATGCTACCTGGCATGCAATTTGCCAACTGAACAGCCAGCTGCCTATCGATCTCGCCCTTATCCATCAGCTCGGCCACAAGCTTGTCCGAGTCAGCGCTTCCCGTCTTCGCGAAGCGAACCGTGTAGTCGAGTACCCTACGTTGGAGAGGATCCAATTCCTCGGCCTTCGCCTCCAAAAGCGCCTTCGCCTCCGCGACGGTTATCTCCTTCTTCTCAACTACAGACATCGCATTTGACCCCTTAGTCCACGTGCTTCCTTATGTGCTGGGGTAGTGCTATGATGGTCTTTACTATTTTCGTCTGTGGGATCTCCAGGACGTATGCCTTCCCGCGTTTGGCAACTACCGTGGCGACTTGCCCCGCGAATCTCTTGTGGGGCATGCCTTTGTGTATGGCTGGGTCGATCTTTATGATGACCTTCTCACCCTCCTTGTACTCTGTCAGGAGCCTCGTTAGAGGAATCTTGCCACGCTCCCTGACCTTCTTTGTGAGGGCAGCTCTACTCTTTCTGCGTAATCCTTGACTCTTTCCCATTATATTCGCCCCATCTCCGGCGGTATAGCCCCCGGCTGAGCACCACCTTTAATCAACACACTCTTTTATAAGTTCTATCTTATTTGAGACTCTACCAATAACAATTATATAACACTACCAATATAATAATTACATGACCGAGAAGTACAACCTCAGCCAATTCTTGGCCCAATACCAGATGAAGAGCACACATAACCTCTACAAGAGCATCA
>Ga0187886_1002808_pt1 | contig 13545 bp, 11 predicted proteins | sample June2016WEW_20_1_FD_133001 | JGI IMG/M metagenome (GOLD analysis project Ga0187886, IMG submission 133001) | Peatland microbial communities from SPRUCE experiment site at the Marcell Experimental Forest, Minnesota, USA - June2016WEW_20_150 | ecosystem: Environmental > Terrestrial > Soil >...
CGATCACGCTGCCACGCCGCCAGACCTCGGCGATATCGGTCAGGTTGAGGTCATACTGGTAATTTTCGGGATGGCGCAGAGGCGTTGTCTCCGCATCGACTTCATGATCGGCCTTCCCGATGTTGGCGTCACGCAGGATTCCCATCCCTTCCGCGTAGGCAGCCATGAGGCCGTACTCGATGCCGTTGTGCACCATCTTGACGAAATGGCCGGCCCCGTTCGGTCCACAGTGGAGGTAGCCCTGTTCCGCGGTGCCTTTGAGCTTTTCCCGTCCCGGAGTACGCGGAATGTCGCCGCGGCCGGGCGCCAGCGTTACGAAGAGAGGGTCGAGGCGTTTCACGATATCGTTTTCGCCGCCGATCATCATGCAGTAGCCGCGTTCCAGGCCCCAGACGCCGCCGCTGGTTCCGACGTCCACGTAGTGGATTTTCTTCGCCGCCAGTTCCTTCGCCCGCCGGATGTCGTCAATGTAATAGGAATTGCCGCCGTCGATGAGGATGTCGCCCGGCTCCAGAAGTTTGACAATATCGGCGATGCTTTTATCGACAACTGCGGCGGGAACCATCAGCCACAAAGCCCGGGGCTTCTGTAACTTCTTGACCAGGTCGGCAAGCGAACTTGCCCCGACCGCTTTCTCGGAAACCAGTTCCTTCACTGCTTTTTCTGAACGCTCATACACGACACAGTCGTGCCCGCCTTTGATCAGTCGCCGTACCATGTTCCCACCCATCCGTCCCAATCCGATCATTCCAAGTTGCATGGTTTACTCCTTTCTCAATCCTTTCGATGTTTTTTTTACCGCAGGCGTTTGGTTCACCGCCTGGCGAATGCTGTCCCGCAGCCGTTTGGTGGCTGCGGCCACCTCTTCCCGGTCATTGAAGATCGCCGAGCCTGCCACCAGAACGTTGGCTCCCGCGTCAACGACAAGCGGAGCAGTCGTCACGTTGATCCCCCCGTCCACCTCCAGGTCGCACCCGGGGTTGATCCGGTCGATCATCCGGCGAACACGCCGAATCTTGGAAAGGGTCGAGTGCATGAAACCCTGCTGTCCGAAGCCCGGGTTGACCGTCATGACCAATACCTGGTCGATTTCCGGCAGGATTTCTTCCAGAACGGAAGCCGGAGTCGCCGGGTTGATGACCACGCCGGCACGTTTGCCCAACGCTTTGATGCTATGCACGGTCCGCGACAGATTGTTGTTCCCTTCCCAGTGAACAAGCAGCGAATCGGAGCCTGCCTCGATGAAGTCGCGGAGGAAAAAGTCCGGGTCCGTGATCATCAAATGGGTCTCGAAAGGCAGTCGCGTCACCCGCCGCAACGAGCGTATGCCGGGCATCCCCCCCGTAAGATTGGGCACGAAGTGTCCATCCATCACATCCGCATGGATCCGATCGGCCCCGGCCTGCTCGGCCGCGGCCACCTGCTCGCCCAGACGGGTGAAGTCGGCGGCGAGGAGCGAGGGGGCCAATTTCACAGTGTGTTTGCTCATCGAAAATCCTCTCTAACAGGTCCTGACAACCCCACTCTCGCATGCCGCTTTCAAAGCAGTTTCAGCGGTTTGCCCGGGCCTGGCACTGGGGTGATGCGGGCCCGCAACGGGTTCAGGGCGAGGCACGGGCTTTCTCGAAAATGTCCACCCATTCCCGGTAACGGCGAGCGATCTCGGCCACGGCCGCATCGCGCAGGATGGCGGCGCCGAACTGCTCGTCGACCAGGATGCCGGACTTCTCCTTCGGCACTCCGGCCGCCAGGAGGCTTTGAAGCCGTCGTAAATCACTTGCTTGGCGGCGGCAATCTCCGCCGTCTGCGCCGGGCTCAGCGTTCCATTCCAGCCGAACAACTTTGTCTGGAACGAGCCGCGGTGGTCGAAGGGCAAGATATACAAAGGTTTCTCAAATCCAAGAGTCATCGGGAATCTTCCTTGCGCTTCCGATAGGAACGAATCAGGTGATTGGTTGAACTGTCATGTCCGAGCGCGGGCTCCGTCGTGCTTTCCAGTTCCGGGATGATGCGCTGAGCCAGCACTTTCCCCAGTTCCACTCCCCACTGGTCGAAGCAGTCGATGTTCCAGATGACGCCCTGGGTGAAGACAGAGTGCTCGTAGAGGGCGACGAGCTTGCCGAGGGTTTCCGGCGTGAGCCGCTCGGCGAGGATGGTGTTGGACGGGCGATTGCCCTCAAAGACCCGGTGCGGGACGAGCCAATCGGGAGTGCCTTCGGCCTTCACTTGTTCGGGGGTCTTGCCGAAGGCCAGCGCTTCGGATTGGGCGAAGACGTTCGCCAGAAGTATGTCGTGGTGCCGTCCAAGCGGTTTGAGCGTCTCGACGAAGGCGATAAAATCACAAGGGATAAGCCTGGTCCCCTGATGGATCAACTGGTAGAAGGAATGCTGTCCGTTGGTCCCCGGTTCGCCCCAATAGATCGGGCCCGTATCGCAGGCGACCCTGGACCCATCGAGCGTTACGTGCTTGCCGTTGCTCTCCATCGTCAATTGCTGCAGATAGGCCGGGAATCGTTTCAGGTACTGCTCATAAGGCAACACGGCGACGGTCTGGGCGCCGAAGAAGTCCGCGTACCATACCGCCAGAAGGCCCATCAGCACCGGCAGGTTCTTCTCGAACGGGGCGGTGCGGAAGTGTTCGTCCATCTGGTGAAAACCGTCGAGCAGGGCGCGGAAGTTGTCCGGGCCTATGGCCAGCATGGTCGAGAGGCCGATTGCCGAGTCCATCGAATACCGCCCGCCGACCCAGTCCCAGAAGCCGAACATGTTGGCCGTGTCGATACCGAACTCGGACACCTTCGCGGCATTGGTCGAGACCGCGACGAAATGCCTGGCCACGGCCTTGATATCGTTGCCGAAGGCTCGCAGCGACCAGTCGCGCGCGCTTTGGGCGTTGGTCATCGTCTCCAGTGTCGTAAAGGTCTTCGAGGAGACGATGAAAAGCGTTTCCTCGGGATCGAGGTCGCCTGTCGCTTCCACGAAGTCGGAGCCGTCGATGTTGGAAACGAACCGGAAGGTCATCGTCCGGTCGCTGTAGTGCTTGAGAGCCTCGTAGGCCATCACCGGACCGAGGTCGGAACCACCGATGCCGATGTTGACCACGTTGCGGATGCGTTTGCCGGTATGGCCCTTCCATGCGCCGCTCCGGACCCGGTTGGAGAAGTCTGCCATCTTGTCCAGCACGGCGTGAACCTGGGGCACCACGTTCTCGCCGTCAACGACGATGGACGCCGCTCGCGGCGCGCGCAGGGCCACGTGCAGGACTGCGCGGTTTTCCGTGATGTTGATCTTGTCACCCCGGAACATGGCGTCGATGCGCTGGCGCAGGCCGCATTCCCCGGCCAGCTGCAGGAGAAGCTTGAGCGTTTCGTCCGTGATGCGATTCTTCGAGTAATCGAGAAAGACGCCCGCGGCCTCAGCCGTTAGACGCTCGCCGCGGTTGGGATCCTCCGCGAAGAGCTCCCGGAGGTGCAACTCCCGGGCTTTCTTGTAGTGGATTGCGAGGGCCTTCCACGCAGGGCGTGTCGTCAGTGATGATTTCGTTACCTTCATGTATGCGCTCCTTTCGTTTTCTTTGCCTGGTCACGACGAGGCCGTTGGGGAGTGTGAGGCTTGCGACCCGTCGCCGGCTCCCAAAGGCGAAATCCTCCCACAAACGCGTAGGCGTTGTCGCCCAATCGACATCCTGGCGGCAGCTCTTCCAGATTTCTGGCGTTACCTCCGCCGATGACGACGTCGTCTAGGAGAAGCGCGGACACGAATCGTGCCACGAGCCGCTCGACGATCATCCGCCACTTCTTCTTCCCGAGCTTCTGGAGCCCGCGAATGCCCATGTAGTCCTCGATGGTCCCCTTCCCGTACGAAAGGGCCCCGAGTTCCATCGGCACGATGTGCCCGCGCACCATCAGGGCAGAGCCGAGGCCCGTCCCTAGGCCGAGGAAAAGCATCGTTCCGCCGTTGTAGCTCCCAAGGGCCTGCATCGCGGCATCGTTGATGACCTTCACGGGGCACCCGAACGCCGCCGCGAAGTCGAACCCGACCCAGCCGTGGGCGAGGTTACGGGGTTCAGTGACCACCCGGTCTCCGACGACCTGCCCGGGGTAGCCGATTGATACCGCGTTATACTTCCAGTCCCCAGCGAGCTTCTTGACTCCGGCCACCATCTGCCTGGGAGTCATCGTTGGCCCCGAGGGAAGCCTCCTGGGTTCTTTCTGTCCGGTGGCGAGGATCTTGACGCTGGTGCCACCCACATCAACAACCAACACGTTCATGAGCGTTCCTCCCCTATTTATTTAACCGTTCTTCTTGAGGGCAGCGCCTTTGGACTCAATCACAGCTATCAATTCGTTCCAGGACTTTACGAACGAAGCCGCCGCGTCTTTCTGGAGCTTGCTGGCCAGGGCGTGTATATCGATCCCCGCACCAGCGAATTGCGTCAACAACTCTTCGCAGTTTCCACCGTCCGCTCGCATGAGCGTCGGGATATCGCCGTGGTCTGCGAGTGCCTTGATTGTCCCCTCGGGCATCGTGTTCACCGTGAACGGAGCCGCCAGCGCTTTGATGTACAAAACATCAGAAGCAAGCGGATCCTTGGTGCCGGTGCTCGCCCACAGCAATCGCTGCGGTCGGGCGCCCGCATTATAGATGCGCTGCCAGCGCTGGGAGCTGAGCAGCGATCGATACGCCTTGTACGTGCGCTGCGCAAGAGCGATGCCGAGTTTGTTTTTGAGGTTATCCGGTACCTTGCCCGCAACCGCACCGTCCCAACGGCTGATAAATACGGATGCTACTGAACCGACATTAGGATTAAGCCCCGCATCCAAACGGCGTTCGATGCCGCGCAGGAACGCCTCGGCGGCAGCGAAGTAGTGCTCGCGGGAGAATAAAAGGGTCACGTTGATCGGGATCCCGGCAAAAATCGCTTCCTCGATCGCCGGCAATCCCTCTTTTGTGCCAGGGATCTTAATAAAAAGATTGGGCCGCTTCGCCCGGGCAAAAAGATCGTTGGCGGCCGCAATCGTGCTTTTTGTGTCATACGCTAAGAGAGGAGAAACTTCCAAGGAAACCCAGCCATCGACCGTGTTCGTTTTGTCATAAATCGGCCGAAAAAGGTCGGCGGCGCGGGTAAGGTCGTCAAGCGCGATTTCGAAGAACAGCTCTTCGGCCGATCTTCCCTTCCCAAGCTTTTGGCCGAAGGCAGCATCATACGCAGTACTATTTTTGATCGCCTGCTCGAAGATTGTCGGATTCGAGGTAAGCCCCGTCACTGACAGCTCATTGATATAGCGTTTGAGTGTGCCGCTTGTTAACAGGTCGCGCGTGATGTTGTCGAGCCAGAGGCTCTGGCCCAGCCGATTGAGCTGGCCATTGGCTTTGATCGCAGCGCCCCGCGGGGGCTCGGCACGCGGAATGATATACTTCTCCACGGCGTTGGCGAAACCCTCATCGGCGAAGGAAGACGTTACGCACATCGCCTGACTCTGAACTTCCTTGCTCGCGTTGCCCATCGCGATACTGAGACCGCTCTTTTTAAACATCAGCACGTCGTTCACCTGGTCGCCGATCGTGGCGATCTGCTCCGGCGGGATCTTCAGGTACCGCGAAAGCCGCTCGATCACGGTCCCCTTGTTGGCCATGGGATGCGTCACATCGACGTAGTACGGCTGCGATCGTGCTGCAGTCACCTGCGTCCCGTACTCCTGCTGAAGCATCGCCTCGCACGCCGCGACGCGGGCGTGGTCTTCGCTGGTGCCGACAATCTTCACAATTCCGCTGAGCACCTTGTCGAAGTTTTTGACAACTGTTGGCTCGAACTGAACTGTCGAGGCTTCATGATCCACACGCGGCGACTGGCGGGTGCGAACGTACCAATCGGTGGCGCTATAGAGCCAAACGTCGAGACCTTGCGACTGCATCGTCTCGACAATGGCCGGCAGTATATAGTCGGGCAGCGTTCTCTCGTCGAGCACAGACAGGTCGGGAAGTACGATCACGCCGCCGTTGAACGCGGCCATCGGCATCTTCAACCCGAGCGGCTCCACGAGCATGCGCATGCCGCGCGGAGGACGGCCGCTGGTGATGGTGAAGATGAGTCCGAGCTCTCGCATCCGTCTCACCGCCTGGATCGCGCGCTCGGTAATCACCTTGTCTTTTGTGACCACAGTGCCGTCGACATCCGCTAGAAGCGCCGCAATCGACCGGGAAGGTTGTGTGGTAGAACTAATCATACGAATGATCCTCCTTTGTAGTAAGTTTGTGCGAACCGATGTTTCGGACAGCCTCACCGGCAGGCTGCCAGCACCTTGCATTCCAGGCACCACCGCGGCGCGGGGATGAGAATCAGCAGTCCAAGAATCGCGCCGACCAGGACGATAGGCAAAGTGAAGTGCGAGGCTACCGCCCATGCGGCCCAGGCCGCCCACACCATGCTCTCTTTTGACTGCACTCTCGACCACGCTTACTCGATTCATTGGTCGGCTCTTCTCCGGAAAAAGAGAGCCCGTATTTTGCCCTCTCCTAACACCCGCCCCAGGGCCCTGAAGGCGAAGAAGGGGATAAAAGCCACGAAAACAACCAGACACCCGGCGAGCAATTCATGGGATCCTTTCCCAAAGAAGTCAACGAGCCCGCCCGTGAGCCCCTTCCCCTTCCAAAGACCCTTGATCGTATGCTCCACGATGGTAAAGATACCGACAAAGAGACTGAAGACGAGAGTCTTTAAAAGGGTGGAATAAATTAAGGGCTTCTGTTCAAGGCGGCGACCGAGGCGGAGCACATCTCCGATCATGACGACTTTTGCCAGAATCAACGCTTCTATCACGGCCACCCAGTAATTCGTGTACGTGATATCATGGGCAGCCAGAACGAATCTTCGGTACTGCGTAAAAGCGGCGAACATGAGGGTGAGATAAACGACATTTATCCAGTACTCGACCATCTCATGGAATATTTTTTTCTTCAAATCCCCTTTTTTCTTATCAGGGCTGCTCATAATCTATGGCCTTCCCACGAAACATCGTTACCCCTGCTCGGATGATCAGTAGTGCTTTTGAATCGGCCAGCATGAAGAGCCTTCCATTATTTCCATCCCACCGCAAGATGCGAACGCGACAGCATGCCGCCGGAGATATTCCGGGCTTTGAACCCGTTCTGCAGAAGGATGCGCGTCGCATAGTAGGCGCGCTGTCCGGAGCGGCAGATAATGAGAATCTCCCGGTCCCGGGGGAGTTCCCCGAGGCGCGCGCGGAGTTTCGGCAGCGGGATGCTCATCGCGCCCGGAACAGACTCTACGGCGAGTTCTTCAGGATTGCGCACATCCAGGAGAAATCCCTTCTTGGCGGAATCCCAGTGACTTATCGGCATGTCGCCTCGGACGATGTCCGCGGCGACCATCCCGGCGAAGTTGACGGGGTCCTTCGCGCTTCCGAATGGAGGCGCGTAGCAAAGTTCGGCCTCTTCCAGATCATAAATGGTACATCCCATCTGGATCGCCATCGCAAAGGAATCGATCCGCTTTGTAACGCCATCCTGACCGAGCACCTGCGCCCCAAGGAGACGTCCGTCGGATTTCCGATAAAGGACTTTGATCGCGAGCAGTTTGGCACCCGGGTAATACCCCGCGTGCGAATTTGGGTAGAGGTATATTTTTTCGTAATCCTGGTCGCCAAGTTTGACCAGGACCTTTTCACTGACACCGGTCGAGGCGACCGCAGCCTCGAAGACGAGACAGATCGAGGTCCCCTGAGTGCCCCGGAAACGGGAGTCACGCCCGGCGATCACATCGGCTGCGATCCGGCCCTGCCGGTTCGCAGGTCCTGCGAGCGGGATGAGAGACCATTGGCCGGTAACGAAATCTTTGACTTCGACGGCATCGCCGACGGCGAAAATATCCGGGTTGCTCGTGCGCATGTGTTCGTCGACGCGGATCCCCCCGCGCTCTCCGATCTTGATCCCGGCCATCTTCGCCATCTCGGTCTCCGGACGCACGCCGATCGCAAGGATCACGATGTCCGCCGGATGTGCCTTGCCGGATTTCGTGAGAACCTCGAGCGAGCCGTTTGCGGTCTGCTTGAATCCGGCCACCCCGTCATTGAGCTCAACGAGGACACCGTGCTTTCGCAGGTGGCCCTCGACGAGGCGTGCCATTTCCGGATCGAGCGGGGGCATGACCTGATCGAGCATCTCGACAAGGGTCACTTCGAGCCCGAGATGGACCAGGTTTTCCGTCATCTCGAGGCCGATGAATCCGCCGCCGACCACCACCGCGCGTTTCGCTTTCGTCACCGCCTGGAATCCCGTTTCCGAGTACTCAGGCAGATCATTCCGTGCAATCCACGCGCGCATGTCCCGGGCGTCCGGGATGGTCCTCACCGAAAAGATCCCGGGAAGATCAATTCCGGGCAAGGGCGGACGGATCGGAGCCGCCCCGGGCGAGAGCACGAGCTTGTCGTATTTCTCGGTGGTTACCTCGCCCGTAACGTGGTTCTTGAGCTCCACGGTTTTCTTTTTCACCGAAATCCCGACCACCTCGCAGTTCGTCCGCACATCGATCGCGAACTGCTCGCGGAATGTGCTTTCACTCGCCACCAGGAGGCTCGACTCTTTTTCAATCACGCCCCCAACATGGTAGGGAAGCCCGCAGTTCGCGTACGAGACATAGGGTCCGCGTTCCACCATGAGGATTTCCGCCTTTTCGTCCAACCTGCGCAGGCGCGCCGCACACGACGCGCCACCGGCCACTCCGCCAACGATGATGACTTTCATAAGAGTCCCTCCTTGTTCCTTTTAATTGTTGTAATCTTTTCCCAATCACGCCCATTTCTTCTAGCATTCCAGATTAGCAGTATATTCATCTCGCGTGGCTTCTTGCCTTTTCGATGGTCTCAATACCCGTTGAACTCGAGATGGTGTTGAACCTGATCTCGGGCTGTTTGAGTGCCATCTCCAAGACCAGGAGTAGGTTGCGATATTCGTCTGAGCGAATATGAAGGTCCAGATCTTCCTCGGCCCTCCAAACTTCTTCGAGCATAAGGACGTTCTTTTCCTGTAGGTCCCCGTAGATGTTGCAACTGAGACAGCCAGGATCGTCCCTGCATAGCTCAACCACCGATCTGAGGATTTTCAATACCTCACCACTCTTTTGGGGTGGTATCATCATCCTTATGGTCGCTTGAATCATGTGCTTCTCCTTTTCGTGACTCTGCTGACGGATCGCCGGTGCTTCTTATGGGTACAAAAATCCTCCGTGCCCTTGTCGAGAATAATTGACGGCTGTTTCCAACGTCACCTAGAGAAGATTGCCAAATACGTGCCGAAGAAAAGTCGGAGAACGATTATATTGTCAAGGCGCTGTTATTAATAGGGTTTTGATAAGAAATAGGCGTGACGGTCAAAAACAGAAGGGGCGAGATTATGTGCCAATATATTGGCAAAAGACGTTAATTCGGCATTGGCTTGTTGGAACGCTTGATACCCAATTTCTTCATTTTCGCCTGGAGGGTCGTTCTCTTTAGACCAAGAACCTCGGCGGCGCCGCCCTGTCCAGCGATGCGCCAGCCGGTCTTCTCCAGCACGGCCACCATATGCATTCGCTCCATATCTTTGAGGTTACCAGTAGCATCTGTTTCTGAAGATGCACGCTTAGGCACGTCAACGTGGAGGGTTTTACTCTTGCTCAGGATCACGGCGTGTTCGATCACATTCCTTAGCTCCCTTACGTTGCCCGGCCAGGGATAGGATTGCAGGGCTTGCATGGTCTTCTTCGGGATGCTTTCTATCTCTTTTCCCATCCTCTTCTGAAATTCCTTGACAAACGCCCGGACCAGGAGAGGAATATCTTCAGGACGCTCACGGAGGGGTGGAATCACAATGGGAAACACATTCAGCCGGTAGAAAAGGTCCCGCCTGAATTTGCCGTTCTTCACTTCTTGCTCAATGTCCCGGTTGGTGGCGGCAATGATGCGGACATTGACGTGCAGGGGCTTTGTCGAACCTAACCGCTCGAAGTTGCCTTCCTCAAGAACCCGGAGCAGCTTGCTCTGCAGATCAAGAGGAAGCTCTCCGATCTCATCGAGAAAGAGCGACGCCCCGTCGGCAATTTCGAATCGACCGATCATCTTGGTCATGGCGCCCGTATAAGCGCCTTTCTCGCGGCCGAACAGCTCGCTTTCGATCAGCGTGGGCGGAAGCGAAGCGCAGTTGACCGTTACCAGCGGTCGGTCTTTCCGCAAACTCATGCTGTGGATGGCCCTGGCCAGCAGTTCTTTTCCTGTTCCGGTTTCCCCCAGGAGGAGAACCGTAGAGTCTGTCCCGGCTACCTGCTCGGCCTGAGACAGCACCTTTTTCATCGTGAGGCTGTGCCCCAGGATCTCCGTATGCTCAACCAGGAGTTTAACCTCCTCCTGGAGGTAGATATTCTCCCTCTCGAGTCGCTGCTTGAGCACCTCGATCTCATTGAGGCGTTCTTTGAGCTGCTCCTCCATCTGCTTGCGCTCGGTGATGTCAAGCGACACGCCCATCATGCGAACCGGCTCTCCGGTTGATTTAAGATACCGTTGCCCGCGAGCGAGCATCCATCGGATGCTTCCGTCGGGGAGCACGATCCGGTAATCGCCCCAGAGGTTCTCTCCGGACTGGAGTGCCTGCCGCACAGCCAGTTTGACCCGCTCACGATCTTCGGGATGAATGATCTTGAAGAAACTTTCATAGTTCAGCTGTTCATGCGGGGCAAAATGAAACAGCTCCCTGGTTTTTGGTGTAACCCAGATATGACCGTTCTCAGGCTCCATGACCCACAGGCCCACCCCCGCAGAACTTGTTGCCAGACCCAGGCGCGCCTCGCTTTCGCGCAAGGCCTCGTCAGCTCGTTTCCGGGCGAGCGCGTTGGCAAACACCTGCGCAATAAGCTGGAAGCCCTTCACGACCTCCTCCGGCCAGTACCTCTCCTCCCGCATGACAGGGAATGTCAACAAGCCAAAGGGTGGCCCTCCTCCAACTGATAACGGAACTATCACATCGGACTTGGTTCCTATCAGAACGTAACTCTCCCGATCGCGGCCTGCTTCCGGTGGGAGGTCTGACGTTTTCGTAAAAATGACCGTCTCCCCAGCCAGGACCTTCTGTCTTGTCCAGGGGAACAATTCCTCTATCAACCGCCCGGGAGGTGGTGGGGTTCCCTGAGGCTGATATATATGTGTCATTAACAGGGACACGGGCTCTTTCTCAGAGGCTTGCCAGAGTGTGGAGCGATCAAGGTCGAGGAGCTCGCAGAGGCGGCGCTGGGCACCTTCAATGTCGCTGTCTATCTGGTTAGTGGGCAGGTTGACAAAGTGCGCAGAGATTTCGGACAGCAGCGTCTCAAACCTGAGCTGTTCCTCCAAATTCAACCTGTTCTCCCTGCGCTCCAGGGCATTGACAAAGATACCGCCCAGCAGGTGCAGCCGGAGCATATACTCTTCCGGCCAGGTCTGATGCCGGCGTGTGTGCTGTATCACAATTATTCTCGAGATCCGGCCACCGGAGGACAGGGGGATGGCCAATGTGGATTTCAATCCCATAGCCGCAAAAGATTGCCTGTCCCTCAGAGCTTCTTCAGGAAAATCCCCCACCCAGCTGATGTTTTTATGCTCCCCCTGCATCAATCTCTCGTAGCTCCATGGAAACAGTTCGGCGAGGTTTATCTCCCCCGATACCTGTTCAACGCCTTCGCCATACACGGCATGAGAGACTCTGACAAATGCCCTGTCTTCCTGGACTTCCAGCAGACCGCACCGATCGACTTGGAAGAACTCCATGATCTGCCTCAAGGCATTCTCGATCTCGCTGTCGACCCGATCGGAAAAGATGGCCATGAACCGTGCAGAAAGGTCAAACAGCAGCGTCTCAAACCTCAGCCGTTCCTCCAGGCCCTTCTCCGATGTCACGATATGTTCGTTTGCTCTTGCCAGGTCTGCCTTTCCCGTATCGAGGCGTTCCTCCAGTCCATCACGGACCTGCTCAAGGGCCTCCTCTGCCCGCTTGGGCTCGGTCATTTCCGCCTGCATCCGTTTGTCAGCCTCTGGTAGGCGCTGCTGCGCGACATCAAGCCGCGTTCGAAGCTCTTCTATTTCAAGGAGAAGCTGCTGCCTTGTTTTACTGCTCCTATTCATTACGTAGCCTTCTCAGGATTGCTTTAGATCCCGAACGTTTCATCTCCGATTTAGCTAATTTTACACAGAATATTGAAACAGTCAATATGATGAGATCGACAGATGGCCTTTATGTCTTGAGACTTCCTATCGACTTCATGTGGGAGCGTTCAATTGAGAGAGGGAATCTAAGAAACATCGGGAACTGGAAAAGACACATATTCTGGTGTGAAGAATTGGGGCTCTAACCTGAGGATATCTTGCCAATATGTGGCGCCGGCAAAGGGCTTCGATTTATATTTCACAACCCCGCTTGACAACTCATCAAATGATGAGTAGTACGGGGGGAAATAGGTACCTAATTCACCCTTGACGGTTTTTACTAATCGGCATACTCTTCCCCAGAGAAAAGAGGGGACCATGGAACTCCAAAAAGATCCTACCAGTAAAGATCATCTAACCCTTGAATATTATGGCCCACTAACAAATTTCTTCGTCGCTGGTGTCTTTGCTTCTTCCTGGAGCCGTGATTTTTGGAAATCTCGCATCCACGCAACATTTCAAGTGCAAATCTTCAATTTGGACTCAGAAACCAAGGCTATTTTCAAAGGGAATTTTTCCCTTGAGTACTCATAAGGTTGAGAGTATTTTTTTAATAGTTGTTCTTCTACGTAGCTAAGTAAACCCATCAACATAACCCCTAACCTTCTGGAGTCAGCATGAGAACGATTTTCTGGAAGGTGCCTATATGAACAAATCAATAAAAAAGGCATAATCCCCGCAAGGAGATTATGCCTTTTTCTCATCGGCTCGAAGGAGATTACTTCTGTTTTTGGCTTTGGGGGGTTTCCTTCTTCGCGCCGGCCGCAGAGATAGAAGTAGCGACCATCTTGTCACCATCCTTCTTGTACGTTACGGTCACCTTGGCCCCTTCTTTAACTTCGCCCTTGATCTTGGCATCAGCGGCGACGTCGAAGGTCATCTCTTTGTCTTTGTGGCCCTTCACCGTGATCATCTTCCCAGCCTCGTAAGCGGCCACGGTTCCCTTAAAATGCATGGCCTTCGGGGCTTTGGGCTTTTCGGCTTTGGGGGCTGCGGCAGGCGTTTCCGGTGTCTGCTGGGCCACGACCCCGCTGACAAAAGCCACCATCGCGAATAGAGCGACCAGAACGATCAGAATCTTCTTCATCAATTTTCACCTCCTTTCTCACGAGAAATATTTTAACCATTTAGCATTCAACTATTCATGCCCCTTACTTTTTCTCAGGGGCCTTCTCAGCTGGCTTTACTTCCTCAGCCTTCTTCTCAGGCTCAGGAGCCTTGGCGGGCTCAGCTACCTTGGCCGGCTCAGCAGCTGGTTTCGCCGGTTCCTCTTTCTTGGCACACCCGGCAGCCACGATCACCGACGTTGCAAACAACA
>Ga0187886_1002809_pt1 | contig 13540 bp, 13 predicted proteins | sample June2016WEW_20_1_FD_133001 | JGI IMG/M metagenome (GOLD analysis project Ga0187886, IMG submission 133001) | Peatland microbial communities from SPRUCE experiment site at the Marcell Experimental Forest, Minnesota, USA - June2016WEW_20_150 | ecosystem: Environmental > Terrestrial > Soil >...
CACCATCGGCTCATCCACGATGAGCACTTTCGGGCGGTGAATCATTGCCGCGGCGATTATCAAGCGCTGGCGCATCCCATGCGAATAACTCTCCACCAGTTCTCGGCTCCAGCCTGACAAGTCGAAAAATTCCAGGAGCTCGGCAATCCGTTTTCCCCGAGGAACCCCGGAATCCAAACCATGCAAGTCGGCGATGAACTCCAAGAACTCCAGGCCGGTAAGCTTCTCATAAAGATACGGCCGGTCAGGGATGAATCCCAAGATGGATTTGGCCTCCTCCGGCTCCCGGGTAATATCTTTTCCATCCAGGAGCACGCGTCCAGAGGTCGGTTTCATCAGGCCGACCATCATCCGGATGGTGGTGGTCTTTCCGGCGCCGTTCGGTCCCAGGAATCCAAAAATCTCCCCCGGCAAAACGCGCAAGGTTACATCTTTGACCGCATGGAAGTTTCCAAATTTTTTGTTTAGTTGCCAAAGGTCGATCAATGGACCTCCAGCACTTCGATCTGCAGGCGACCGATCAACTTGACGATATCCAATTGCCTGTCCAGGTCTCCCTCCACCAGGCAGATATGCGTGGCATCCGTGGGAATCTGGTTGAGGAGCGGGTCAACGGAGACCCAGGCCCCCAGGTACACCTTGGCCCAGGCGTGGTAGAAGAATTTCCCCTCTAGATAAATAATCCCCGCCTGCATTTGCGCCGGGATCCCCACAGCCCGCGACAAAGCTACGAATAAAACTGCGTGCTCATTGCAGTCCCCCACCTTATGATCGAGAACCTCGATCGCACTGGGGATGGACATCACTGGACGCTTCTCGATCTCCCTGTAAACCCACGCCGCTAGGCGTCTGACCTTCTCTGAGGGGTCCTCGATCCCGGCCACGATCGCCTCGGCCTGGCGCCTGATCTCGGGGTCATCGCTCTGAATAAAAGGGGTGGAACGCAAAGCCTCTTGGAGAGCACCTGCCGGAAGGGTTTTATACAAAGATAGCCTGGGGGGGAATTCCTCCTTTCGTATGGTCACCTCGTTTCCGGTGCGCAATTGCCGATCTGCACCAATCTGCAAACCGTTAAGCGCTGGAGATAGAAGTCTGACCCGCAAATAATGGGTCGACCGGGGGTTATCAATTTCCCGGTTTACAGGGATGGCCGTGAAGGCGATCAGGTCTGCAGTCTTTCCCCGGGTCCAGTTTTTGTACATGGCTACATTCTTACTTTCCCGCATTATAACCAGACCGGTCGGACTCTCCTCTTTCCAAATTTCCCCCTTCTTGTCCATCCAAGACTTGGTCACGATTCCCCGAAACTCTTCGCGCACCCTGTATAGCTCCCTTTCTTCCCCGCCGATATTCAGACGCTCCGTTCCTTCTACTTCGGCGATCATCTCGGCCTTGCCCAGGGTGGATGGATCGAAAGTTGCAATGCGGTATTTTCTCCCTTTCTCCAAACCTTGAGCAAGAAAATAAAGTTTCGTCTGGCCGAGAATGTAAGGAGCCTCCTGCAAAGGAATCTCCTGCTGCCTTTCCTTGCCCCCGGAGTGAACCTTTACCTTTAATCGTTTGCCCGCGCCCGCTGGCCGATCCTCCAGGGATCCGGCCATGCGAAATTGGATGAATCCGGAGTCTAACGAAAAGTCAAAAGAGTCCAGAGTCAGGTTTTGATTCGTTTGGTATTCTAAAGTCTGAACGATATTCTGGGGAATGCCCAAAACGCTTAATTTCAACAAAACCCTTTCTTTCACAGAGACCTTTTCTGCTTGCTGCTGCTGGAGGGTCACGGCATATCCGATCTTTTCATGCTGGAAATAGATTCCCCACCAGTCCTCCCCTGTTTTCATCCCTTCTTTGGCCAGAACAGGGGTCACTCTCAGGGTTTGGACGTCCCAAAAGGTCCTCTCCACGAGAAAGCCCAGCATCACCACCCAGGTCGAGACAATCCCTGCTTGCAGGATGATTCCCCCCCGGGTGGCTAAGAATCTTTTCCCCGCCAGCAGCCACCGGTTCATAGAATCTCCAGCGTTATAACCTTCTTATCGTCGGGCCAGTCCCCGGGGGTAAATTTTTTCCAATTTCAATCCCCGGGGGGCCCGAGATAAGGAGACAAATTAGCGATGAGGTCGCGTAAATTCGTGGACCGGATGGAAAGGGTGGCCAGCGATTCTAATTGGGGTGAGAGGGAATTGAAAGCAATCGAGAGTCCAGCCATCTGGAACATGTCTATATCACCCGTGCTGTCCCCGACGGCCAAAATTTCTTCTTTCCGGGCATGAAACCTGTGCTGGGCTTCTCGCACCCACTCTCCTTTCTGGTCGTAACGAACACGGATCTTGATTTCTCCATTGAGGACACCATCTTCCACCCCCAGCTCGTTGGCCACTGCATAATCGAACCCGTATCTTTCCATGATCCAGTCGCCTAAAAAAGAAAGGCCCGACGAAATAATCCCCAGCTTCATCTCTTTCGAACGCAGATAATTAAGGAGCTCCTCAATCCCCTCATAGAGGGGAATCTCCCTTAAGATCCGCTTCACCTCCGCAGCTCTCATCCCTTTCCAGATTTCTGCGTCCAGCTGGCAGAAGCGATCGTAGGAGATTTCGCTCCTTAAGAAAGCTTCTTGGAATTTTTCGGCGTATCCCTCCCAGACCCCCAGTCGCCGGTGGATATACTCCCAGGCACTCTTTTCTTGCGTCAGAGTGCCATCCAAGTCAAAGAGCGCCAATTTAAACGGTCGCACCCGGTTCATTTCCAAATTAAAATTTAATCTGGGAATCGCTTGCGGAAAACCTTTTCACACGAGGGGAGAACCCTGGTTCGATAGGGGGTCGACCGAGGGAATGAATCCCTCACATCTCCGTCTTAAAATCTTCCGGTTTCAGCTTATCGAAGAGGTCGTCAATCCATTTATCGGAGGCTTCTTTCTTGGTCTTCGGTTCTGCATGGCCGGCCGATTCCAACACTTTTTCGGCCACATAGATGGGCGCTTTCATTCGCAGAGCCAAGGCGATGGCGTCGCTCGGCCGGGAATCAATTTCCACCAACCGGCCTTCGATCTCCAGGGAGATAATGGCATAAAAAGTATTGGAACGCAGGTCATTCACCGTAATCTGGCGTACGCTGGCATTCATCCCTTCAATGATGTTTTTAATCAGGTCATGGGTCATGGGGCGGGGAGTCCAGGTGTGTTCAATTCCCATGGTGATGGCGTTGGCCTCGAAGAGACCCACCCAGATGGGCAGACTTCTCCCCGTTGCCTCGTCTTTGAGGACGACGATGGATTGATTGGTCTCCGAGTCAAAGAATAATCCTTGCACTTTCATTTCCACCATGGTTTTCTCCCTTGAAAAATTAATATTGCCGGTCGAACTGGAATTTTATTATATGCCCCTCACCCACAAAAAGCCAGTTCTTTTTCGATTAAGTTCGGTTTAGGCCCATGATTTCGTCGAGTAGGGTTTGCAGGATGAGGCTGGCCGAACCTTTCAGAAACCAGTGAGAAGTGCAGCGGGTAAGCTGGGTTTCCTCTAAGTTTACCTCCACGATGGTCGCCCCTGCTCTCTTGGCAATCGCGGGTAAGTCGCAAGCCGGTGAGACCACGGCGGAGGTACCAATCACGAGCATCAGTTCGCAGCTCCCCGCTTCTTCTCTGGCCTCCATATGCGCTCCCCAGGGTATGGGCTCTCCAAAGAAGACCACATTGGGTTTGAGTACCCCGTGGCAAGTGCACCGCGGGGGAAGAGGTTCCAATTTGACTTCCTGGCGATCGTACGAACGGTTACAAATCATACAGACCAGTTTCTTACTGTTGCCGTGAAATTCGATGACGCGCTTGCTCCCGGCAGCCTGGTGCAGATTATCGATGTTTTGGGTGACGACGGAACTGAGAAGTCCCATCTGCTCCAGCCTAGCCAGTACCCGGTGGGCGGGATTGGGCTTGGAGTTTTCCACCAGCTTCCCCATCTCCCGCAGCATGGCCCAAACTTTTTTTGGGTTCGCGGTGAAGGCTTCGATCGTGGCATATTCCATGGGGTCAAATTTTTCCCATAGTCCTGAGGGTCCTCGAAAATCCGGAATGCCGCTTTCTACCGATATGCCGGCTCCGGTGAGCGCCACGACTTTTTTTGATCGCCGGATCGCATGAGCCGTTTTTTTGATCAGCTCCTCGTTCACCCCTCCTCCTTATTCCATTTCACAATTTCTCTGAAAAGAACAATTATTCTAACAAAGTTGCAGATTTTGGCAAGGAAAAGCAGAGAACATCTGCGAAGTAAACAGAGCAGGGTGAGACTTTTGTCTTTAATTGTTTGGGTGGGAATATATAAGGAAACTCGGAGATCAAGCCGTTCTCGGCGCCAGGCCCCGCTAGAACTACCCGCGCAGCCCAATCTAAGAAAAAACATTGACAAAAAGGGCCCCAATCGCTAATCTTTTTGGCATATTTTCCCTCATTCGCCGGGGCGCATCGTCCCTTCGTCCAGGCCTTTCAGGGGTGGACGAATTCAATGGTAGATTTCCAAAATTTTAATGAATTCTCTTTGGGGGGAAGCCATGGCCATCGCCGCGTATATCTTCATCGAGACGACCCAGGGGAAAGCCAAGATGATCGCCCGAGAGATCGGTCAAATCCCTGGAGTAAAAACCGCTCATACGGTCACCGGCCCGTACGACGTGATCACGTACGTGCAGGCTGAATCCATAAAAGTCCTGGGAGATTTCATTGTCTCGAAGATCCAGGCTACGACGGGAGTGCTGCGCACGCTGACCAATGTGGTCATCGATGCTGAATGAAGGGGGGGTGCCGGGGAAAGAGTACCCTTCGCCCCCTGGATCCTCTGGGGCGAGATCTCATGGTTTTTTCTGCACGGTGACGTGCGGCAGGATGGCGGCCAGCTTCTTCGGTCCGATTCCCCGCACCTGAAGCAGGTCTTCAGCGGAGCCGAATTTTCCCTGGGTCTCTCGATGCTCCACGATCGCCTGGGCGGTTTTGGGACCGATCCCGGGCAGAGTATCCAGTTCTTCAACGGAGGCTGTGTTGATATCAATGGGAACAGAAAGGACCTTTTGCGTTTTGGGGGCTAGAGGTTCGAGCAGCAACCTCCCTTTCCCCTCCCCGGCAGGGAGGACATGCACGCGGCAGCTTTTATCGATCTTCTTTAAGAGACTCTCGGGAGAAAGAGAAATCTTTTGTCTGACTCCGCCGGCTTTTTCGATTACATCCAATAGGTTCATGCCCGGCCCGATCGAATAGACGCCCCGGCGGTTGACGCTGCCATCCACTTCCACCAGGAATTCCTCCCCGGTGGATTTTTTTGATGACAGATCTCCTTCTGGGACCACGCGGGCATCCTCTTTCAAAGTGGCCGGAGGGTTGGTCAGGAGAAAATAAAGGAAAAGAGACAGGGAAAGAAATAGAACGACCCACGACTGTTCCCGAGTCATGACCCGATCTTCTCATCTTTTAGCAGCTTATAGTTGATTGAATCCACCAAAGCCTGCCAGCTGGCCTCGATGATGTTCTCGGAGACCCCCACCCTGCGGCTCTTTTCCCCTCATGGCTCTTTCCGGAGCTCCCCTTTATACAGGCCAAAGGCCTGATGTAACACCCTTGCTGCCAGCTCCCCGTATTTGGCATCGACCACGCAGGAGACTTTGATTTCTGAGGTACTAATCATCAGGATGTTGATGTTCTCTTTGGCCAAGGCCGTGAACATCTTTGAAGCCACCCCGGCATGGTTGACCATCCCCGCCCCGACGATAGAAACCTTCGCGATGTTCTCGTCCGCCAGGACTTCTTGGGCTTTGATCTCTTCGGCAGTCTTCTTTACCAACTTCAAGGCTTTCTTGAAGTCCCCCTTGGGGACGGTGAAGGTCAAGTCGGTGTACCCGTCGGCGCTGTTGTTCTGGATGATCATGTCCACCACGATGTGGGCATCCGAAATGGGCGTGAAGACCCTGGAAGCAATCCCCGGCTTATCCGGGACCCGCACGACGGTGATGCGCGATTCGTTTTTGTTGTAGGTAACGCCGGAGACTAGTACTCGTTCCATCTTCTCATCCTCCTTGCTGACCAAAGTCCCGCTCTTGTCGGAAAAAGACGAACGCACATGAATGGGGACGTTATATTTCTTGGCAAATTCCACCGCCCGAATCTGGAGGACCTTTGCCCCCAGAGAGGCCAGTTCCATCATCTCATCGTAGGTGATGCGGGGTAACTTGCGCGCCTCCGGGCAGATGTTGGGATCCGTAGTATAAACCCCTTCCACGTCTGTATATATCTCGCAGACATCCGCCTTCAGGGCGGCGGCAAGGGCCACTCCTGTAGTATCCGAGCCTCCCCGGCCCAGGGTGGTGATATTCCCGTCCTTATCCACTCCCTGGAAACCGGCCACTACTGGAATATGACCGGCCTGCAACTCCTTTTGCAGGCGCTTGACTTCCACGTTCCGGATGCGGGCCTTAGAAAAAGCGTTATCCGTGATGATGCGTACCTGGGGGCCCAAAAAAGACTTTGCCGGAATGCCCAGGGATTCTAGAGTGATCGCCAAAAGAGCCACGCTGACTTGCTCCCCGGTAGAGATCAGGGTATCGGTTTCCCTAAGGTCTGGACTTTCGCACACCTGGTGAGCCAGCTGGATGAGGCGGTCAGTTTCTCCGGCCATGGCCGAGACGACCACGATGACGTCATTTCCTTCCTGGCGCGTCCGGGCCACCCGGCGGGCCACGTTTCGTATTTGACTCAAATCTGCCACCGAGGACCCGCCGTATTTCTGCACAATCAGCGCCACGTCATTCCTCCTTCATCCATTTTTTTCCAAGGCGATTCACCAACTCTTTGGCGGCCCTACCCTTCCCGATAAAAACGAGCCTTCGTTCCCCGGGATTGAGCCATTGGAGGTGAACTTCAACTCTTTCGTCGGGCAGCAGGCTCGGCACTTTCTCCGCCCATTCTACCAAGGTCACACCCGGTCCAAAGATAAATTCTGCCCAACCTAAATCTTCCACCTGGCCAGGATCCTGCAAGCGAAAAAGGTCCACGTGGTGCACGGGAAGGCGTCCTTGATACTCGTTCACCAAGACGAAAGAAGGGCTAGTGATTTCCCGTTCATCTTCCACTCCCAGGCCCTGGGCAATGCCCTTGGCCAAGACAGTCTTTCCCGAGCCCAGGTTCCCCATCAGGGCCACCATGGAGCCCTCTGCCAGCATTCCTCCGAAAACCCGGCCAAGGCACAGGGTCTGATCCGGACCCTCCGTCCTCACTTCCCAGATTCCTTCTTCTCGTTCTCTGCCGACCATGAGAGATTCAATAAGAGACTTCCATCCGCAAAGGGAAGGAAAAATTACCGATTTGGTCGCTGCCGGCTGACAGGGCTCGCAGAACTCTGGGAGTCTCTTCGACCACGTCCGTGGCTGCGATCCCCCGTTCCCCCTTTTGGTAGGCCACGAAATCTCCCACCAACCCATGCAGGTATACGCCGAGCTTTGCTGCTTCCAGCGGAGGGAGGCCTTGAGCCAGGAAGCCTCCCACCATCCCGGTGAGCACATCCCCCATCCCCCCCGAGGCCATCCCTGGATTTCCTGTAGGGTTGATGAAAATATTCCCTTCGGGACTGGCCACGATGGAGCGTGCTCCTTTAAGTACAAGAATCAGTCCGTTCTCCTGGGCAAAATTCCGGGCAACCTGGATGCGGTTCTTCTGGATTTCTTGCACGCTGGTTCCAAGAAGTCGGGCCATTTCTCCGGGGTGAGGGGTAAGAATTAAACCTTTTCTTTTCTTCTTGATCGAAGCGATCTTTCCCACGAGGGCGTTCAGGCCATCGGCATCGATCACTGCCGGCAGGTCTGTGTTGCGAATCATCCGCTGAATCAATCGGGCCGTCTCAGGATTCAAGGAAAGGCCCGGGCCGATGACCAGGGCATTTTTCCGGGAGCAAAGCTCTGTGATCCGTTGCTGGGCGGAAAGGCCGAGAGTTTGATCCTTCGTTTCCGGGAGGGGTTCGGTCATGACCTCGGTCAGTTTGGCTTCCAGGATGGGATTGAGGCTTGCGGGAATGCCCAGGGTGATCAACCCGGTTCCAATTCGCAGGGCAGCCTGACAGACCATGGCCGCCGCTCCAGTCTTCCCAGGGGAACCGGAGAGGACCAGCAAATGACCAAAGTCCCCCTTATGGGCATTTGCATTTCGCGGGAAGAGGAAGGGCAAAAATTCAGCTCCTTCGATCAGGGAATCTTTGATCCCCTCCGCTTCGATGGCAGAATTAGGAAGGGAGATGTCCACGATGACCAGTTTCCCGCAGTATTGCGCTCCCGGTTGAACCAAGAGGCCCCTCTTGGCCAACCCGAAGGTGACCGTCAAACCGGCGTGGATGCAGATCCCGAGAACCTGGCCGTTGTCTGCGTCCAGCCCGGAGGGGATGTCAAGGGAAACGACTGGGCGGCCTAAAGAATTGACAAATTCGATGATCTCATGAAAAAAGCCCTGCACGGGTCCCTTCAAGCCCGTACCGAAGATTCCATCCACCCAGAGATCGTTCTCGGCCATTTTTCCTTTCTGGCTTTCCCATGCCTCCAGGTTTAGAATCTCTCCAATCTCCGCTCCCATTCTTCTGAGAATCTCTAAGTTGGCCGCGGCATCCCCTTTGATTTCTTCCTTCGGCGCCAAAAGGGATACCTGGCAGACGACGCCGCGATTGAGCAAGTAGCGGGCCACCGCCAAAGCATCCCCCCCGTTATTTCCCCGACCGGCCAGGATGCCGACGCGTTTGGTCCGGAGGTCGGGAAAATGGCGGAACATCGCGCTCACCGTGCCCCGGGCGGCGTTCTCCATTAGGACTAAGCCGGGGATGCCAAATTCTTCGATGGCCCTGCGGTCCAGCTCCCTCATGATCTCTGCGGTGGCAATCTTCATTCACGCACCCGATTTCTTGTTTCCTTCAAATTTTCTTTTCGAGGACGACCATGGCGCTGCTGTATTCGTGATCGTGGGTGAGGCTCAAGAAAATACCCTCGACTCTCTCCCGCTGACATATTTCTAAAGCCCGGCCGTTTAATTTTAAAACCGGCTTGCCCAGCGGGCCGCGTTGTACCTCGACGTCTTTCCAGTGAACTCCCCGGCGAATTCCTATGCCCAGAGCCTTGACGAAAGCTTCCTTGGCCGCGAAACGAGCCGCAAAATTCGGGGAAGGATTCCTCTTCTGCAAACAGTACTTTATCTCCCCAGCGGTGAAGACTTTCTCCTGGAATCGCTCTCCCCAGCGCCGCAGGGCATCCTCAATGCGCTTGACCCGCACCAGGTCGATCCCGATGCCGTAAATCATAAAAAATTCTCACCCCAGAGCACACATCGCGGCAGAGCCGCAACCAAAAGAAATCACCCCCTCCCTACCCTCCCCCCTCGAGGGGGAGGGAGAGGGCGGGGGGAAAAATTCTTAACAGAAATTTGAGAATTTGAGCATACGTAGTACGGAGACCGCCAAGTTTTCGGAATTCAAAAAGCGCGAAACCTAAAACCATGAGACTCTAAAAAACAGATCTGAAAAACCAGTCTGATATTTTTTGAATTATGTTTTCTTTGGAATCGCCAAGCAAATTTTTCTTTGGGTTCTCCGGGGCTCAAAGAATTTCAACCTGGAATCAAACTTTTCATCTCCCGGACTGCCCGATCCAGCCCCACCAGGACCGCCCTGGAAATGATACTGTGCCCGATACTGTACTCTTCGATCCCCAGAATCTGCGCAAATGGGGAGACGTTTTGGTAATCCAGCCCATGCCCAATGTTTACTCGCAGACCCAGGCGATGGGCCTGCTGGATCGCTCGGGCAATGCGCTCAAATTCCTTCCGCCGACTTCCTTCTTCGGGGGCCTCGCAGTATTTCCCCGTATGGATTTCGACAAACTCGGCCCCTACCCGTTTGCTCGCTTTTACCTGAAGGGGATCGGGATCGATGAAGAGACTGGTCTGGATTCCGGTTTTCTTCAGTCTGCGGATATTCTTTTGCAAAGATCTCTGGTTGGCCTGAACATCCAGGCCACCCTCCGTGGTTAGTTCCTGGCGGCGTTCGGGCACAAAAGTGACTCGGTCAGGTTTAACCTTCAGAGCAATTTGCAGGATCTCTTCCGTATTGGCCATCTCCAAGTTGAGTCTGGTCTTGACCACCTTGCGCAGCAGCTCCAGGTCGCGATCCTGGATGTGCCGCCGATCCTCGCGCAGGTGGACAATGATCCCGTCCGCTCCGGCAAGCTCAGCAATCACCACGGCGGCGACGGGATCCGGCTGCTTCCCCCGCCGGGCTTGCCGCAGGGTGGCCACGTGGTCAATATTCACTGAAAGCTGGGGCACAGTCTTCTCCTTCTGCGGAATCTTCATTGCGGAATGCCTTTTTCATCATCCATTTTTCTCCGGATGCACTCAGAAATCTCTTCGGCGTAAGCCGATATTTCTTTCTCGTTCTCCCCTTCGACCATGACCCGGATTAAACTCTCTGTCCCGGAGGGACGGACCAGAATTCGCCCCCGATCCCCCAAATTCTCCTGAATTTTTTTGATGAGCGCGGCCATCTCCGGGATCCGGTGCGGGTCTTTCTTCTGGCGCACCGCGACATTGAGCAATACCTGAGGAAAAGGGGTCATGATCGCAGCCAACTCGGAGAGCTTCTTACCTTCCCGCTTCATCACGGCGAGCACCTGAAGCGCTGAGAGAACTCCATCGCCGGTGGTGTTATAATCAAGGAAGATGAGGTGGCCAGATTGCTCACCGCCGAGATTATAGCCGCCGCGAGCCATCTCTTCCACTACGTAGCGATCGCCCACTGGGGTATGCACCACTTTAATCCCTCGTTCCTTCATCGCCAGATCCAGGCCCAAGTTACTCATCACCGTCGCCACTAAAGTGCTCCGCTTCAACCGCTTGGCTTTCTTTAGATCATCGGCGCAGATGGCCATGATCCGGTCTCCATCCACGACGTTTCCCAGTTCGTCAGAGAAAATGGCCCGGTCGGCATCCCCGTCCAACGAAATGCCAATATCCGCGCCCTGCTCCTGCACCCTCTCCGTGACCACCCTCGGGTGAAGGGAGCCGCATTGGCAGTTGATATTCTCGCCGTTGGGTTCCACTCCCATGGCGATCACCTCCGCCCCCAGCTCTTCGAAAACCGCGGGAGCCACTCGGTAGGCTGCGCCATGGGCGCAATCAAGGACGATCTTCATTCCGTCTAAGGAGAGGTCCTTGGGGAAAGAATTTTTCAAATAGACTACGTACCTTCCCACGGCGTCATCCACCCGAAAAGCTTTGCCCACCTCGGCGGCCGTGGGGCGGAGGGAATCGATGTGATTGGAGAAGATCAATTCCTCAATTTTGTTCTCCAGATGATCGGGGAGTTTGAACCCATTACCGGAAAAAATTTTGATCCCATTGTCCTGGAAAGGGTTGTGGGAGGCCGAGATCACGATTCCCGCATCCGCCCGCATGGAGGAAGTGATGAAGGCAATCCCCGGGGTGGGGAGCGGGCCGACCAAAAGCACATCCACCCCCATGGAGCAAATCCCGGCTACCAGGGCATTTTCGATCATGTAACCAGAGAGGCGGGTGTCCTTTCCGATGACGATGCGATGCCGCTTCTCTTTGTTTTTGAAAATGTAGGCTGTTCCCCGGCCCAGTTGCATGGCCATCTCGATGGTCATCGGATGGATGTTGGCCACGCCGCGAATCCCATCGGTTCCAAATAGTTTCCCCATATTTTCCTTCTCTCCTTCAGGGCATTCTACTGGCCAGGATCTTCCGCTGGGCACCGCAACACTGCATCTACCACCTGGACAACCCTGCGCATCCGCTCCACCTCATGCACCCGCACGATGTTCGCTCCATTGAGAATGGCCACCGCCACAGTGGCCATCGTCCCTTCTTCCCGCTCCTGAGGAGGAAGGCCTAGGATTTTTCCGATAAAGGCTTTCCGGGAGGTTCCGATAAGCAGGGGCTTACCCAGAACTTTGAAGCGACGAAGATTTTTCAGCAGGATCAGGTTATGCTGGCTTTCCAAGGATTTTGCGAATCCAATCCCTGGGTCCAGGATGATGCGATCAGATGGGATGGACCGCGATTCGGCGAAAGCAATGCGTTCTCTGAAGAATTCCAGTACATTTCCCATTAGGTCATCATAGCGGGTATCGATCTGCATTGTTTCCGGCTTCCCCCGCATATGCATTAACACTACGGGGATCTGTCTCTCGGCCACAAGCGCAGCCATGCGCTCATCGAACCGAAGAGCGCTTACGTCGTTGACCATCTCCGCGCCTGCCTCCAGAGCCCTTTCCGCCACCCGCGCTTTGCGCGTATCGATAGAGATGGGAACCTCGGTCTTCTGACTCAATTCTTGAATGACCGGAATCACCCGCCTGGCCTCTTCTTCCTCGTCCAAAGTCTTGGCCCCTGGGCGGGTCGATTCTCCGCCGATGTCCAAGATATCCGCCTTTGCTTCCGCCAAGCGCAAGCCTTGCTCCACTGCCTTCTCCCTCTCGAAAAAGCGCCCTCCATCGGAGAAGGAGTCGGGCGTGACGTTGACCGCGCCCATGATGAGGGTGCGCTGGGAAAGGTCATACCTCCGGTGGTGAAAACGGAGAATCAAAGGTCCCATAAAGGATCCTTAACCGGCGAGCGCGCGGAGAACGCCGTCCCGGGGGTCTCTAAGGTGAACAAAAAAACAAAGGCCAAAAGTCAAGAAACAAGGGCAGAGCAAACCATGCAGCCCTTGACCCTTGACTTTTGACCCTGCTCTAAAAAAGCCTTCCTTCCTTTCCTAAATCCCCGGGCGGACCTTCCAGAATGGCAGGCCTTAGTCCCAGGACCACGTCGACTTCTTCCCCACCAAGGACTTCCTTCTCCAAAAGGGCCGCTGCCAAGCTGTGTAGTTTCTCCATCTGTTGGATGATAATGTCCTTGGCCCGGTCATAGTTTTCCAGGACGATGCGCTTGATCTCGCTGTCGATTTCCACGGCGGTCTTTTCGCTGAAATCTTTCTGTTGCGCGATTTCCCGCCCGAGGAAGATATGTTCTTCCCTTTTCCCGAAAGTGAGCGGTCCTATCTTATCGCTCATCCCAAAATCGCAGACCATCTTCCGGGCCCATTCCGTGGCCATTTCCAGGTCGTTCCCGGCGCCCGTGGTTTGCGTATGCAAGACCAGCTCCTCAGCAGCCCGCCCCCCCAAAAATATGGCGATCTTGTTGAGGATGTAGTCCTTGGAGAGGGTGTGCTTATCCTCTGCGGGTAATTGCTGCGTGATCCCCAAAGACCGACCGCGGGGAATGATGGTCACTTTGTGGATCGGATCTGCGCTGGGCAGAAATTTGGCCACCAGCGTATGGCCAGCCTCATGATAGGCCGTGAGGCGCTTTTCCTCTTCGCTGATGATCATCGTCCGTCGCTCCACACCCATGAGGACCTTATCCTTCGAAGATTCGAAATCGGCCATCTCTACCTTGCTTTTACCGTGGCGGGCCGCTAAAAGGGCGGCCTCGTTGACCAGGTTTTCTAAGTCTGCCCCGGTGAACCCG
>Ga0187886_1002810_pt1 | contig 13540 bp, 12 predicted proteins | sample June2016WEW_20_1_FD_133001 | JGI IMG/M metagenome (GOLD analysis project Ga0187886, IMG submission 133001) | Peatland microbial communities from SPRUCE experiment site at the Marcell Experimental Forest, Minnesota, USA - June2016WEW_20_150 | ecosystem: Environmental > Terrestrial > Soil >...
ACCTGCGCCGCCTTCGGCGTAGAGGCCGGTCCGCGCGACGGCTACCCCGGCTGCTGGTGCGGCGGCGGCAGCCGCAAGATCGGCGCGGTCGGCGTCCGCATCGAGCATGGGGTGAGCTACCACGGCATCGCCCTCAACGTGACCGTGCGGCTGGCCGACTTCGAGCTGATCGATGCCTGCGGCCTGCCCGGAGTCGAGTCGACCTCTATCGGCCGGGAGAGCGGCTGGGAGTCCGGGCCGTCGATCGAGCCGGTCGCACGGGCCGCGTTTGCGTTTGCCCGCGCACTGGCGGCCGCGCTCGGGGCGCCACTGACCGGCAACCTCCCACCGGCTGCGGATCCCGTCATCGCCCGGGCCGAGCTGGAGGAGATCCTCGCAGCGCGATCGCCCGCTGCTTTGGGAACGCGCTGATGGGCGGCGGCCTCTTCGAGCTTCGCCGCGACGCGATCACCGGCTGGTGGGTCGCTACCGTCGTGGACCGCCAGTTCCATCGCGACCGCTTCTCCCTGGCGGCGGCGCCGGTGGACGACGGCGGGTCCTGCCAGAACTGCATCCAGCCGCCCGGCGACGGGATTCGCCTGCGGACCCTCAAGGACTACGCATTCCACGTCGTAGGCACTCAGGACGAGGCACGCGAGCTCGAGAAGAACCTGGCCCAGGTTGCCATGTCCCAGGCCCGGGCAGCCGGCAGCTGGCGAACCGTAGTCGCGCCGCCCGGGGAGCATCGGCCGCTCCAGATGGTCGGTGACGACCTCCTGCACGAGCTGCTCTTCGCCGTGCGAAAGGCCTTCGTCGATGCCCAGGGCGTCGGACAGACCGAGTACCTGCAGGTCGTCCAGAACTGGGGCGCCCAGGCTGGCGCTCGAACGAACCATCTCTGTCTGGACCTGTACGACCTGCCCCAGATCCCGCACCGCGTCGCCGAGGAGATCGGCGGGGCCGCGCGCTACCTCATCAGAGAAGGGGAGTGTCCGTACTGCCGGCTGGTTCGTGAGGAGTCGAAGGCCGGAACGCGGCTGGTCTGGCAGGACGGCGCGAGCGTCGCCTTCGCGCCGTTCGCCTCGCGATCGCCGTTCGAGGTGTGGGTCGTGCCGCGCCGTCACGCCGCGGACTTCGGCGGGGCCGGCGATGCGGACATCCGCTCGACGGCGGAGGCGCTGCGGCAGGTTCTGAGCCGCCTGGCCCATCTCGACGGCCCGCCCCACAACCTGGTCCTGCACACCTCGCCACTCCGCCAGCGGGTCGATGCGACGTACCATTGGCACTGGGAGATCCATCCGCGGTTGCGGGAGATCGCCGGGCTGGAGCTCGGGACGGGCCTCCCGGTGAATCCGGTCTCCCCGGAGGAAGCGGTCGAGGAGTTGCTCAGACACAGGGCTCAGGGGGAAGCCGCAGACAGGCCATGAGACCAGGGGGACCCGGACCGCGACGTCACAGGGATAGCGGAGCCACCGTCACACAACTCCGGCGCACAGGGGCGCGTCATTGGCTGTTGACCCGTAAGACAGCGGCGGCGGATAGGTGTCCATCAGCGCGACGACCTGGCAATTGGGGTGCGGCGTGACCGCCGCGTCTGAAGGCGCCGGCGACCGGACCTTCATCGAGGAGCTCTTTGCCCTCCACCACTCGGAGATCTACGCCTACATCTTCCGCATGGTCCGTGACGCCGACGTCGCCGCCGACTTTGCTCAGGACACATTCATCAAGGCCTACCGCGCCCAGGAGTCTCTCGAGGACCGGGCCAAGGCTCGCGCTTGGCTGTACCAGATCGCCCACCGGATCGTCCTGGATGAGATGCGGCGCCGCCGCATCATCCGCTTCCTGCCATGGACCGGAGAAAGTCATGGCGCCGCCCCGTCGGCCGAGCATCTGGCGATGGAAATGAGACTGTCCGGGCCGCTCGCTCGGGCGCTGGCGCGCATCCCCGAGCGACAGCGGGCCGCTCTCCTCCTCGCCGAGGTGGGCGATCTCACCGGCCTCGAGCTGGCCGGAACCATGGGGATCAGCCACGTGGCGGCCCGGGCCCTGCTGACCCGGGCCCGCGAGAGCCTCCGCCAGGCCCTGGCCGATGAGCGTCGCCGGGAGAAGGACCGCGAAGCCACGATCGACGCCGCGTACGCCGAACAGGAACGCGCCGCCGACCCGCGCCGGCGGCCGGACGACACTCCGGGGACCGGACGATGAAGCCCGAGTTCCAACCTTCCCCCAGGACCGGTGACCGCCTCCACGAGCGCGCCAGGTCGCTCGCGGCCGAAGCCGTCGACGCCGATCTCGAGCCGATGGATGCCTCATGGCTCGAGGACCACCTGGCCTCCTGCCCGGAATGCCGCGCCATCGCCGACGAGTATCGCGCCCTGCACCTGGAACTTCGATCGCTCCAGGCTCCGGAGCCGCCGCGTGATCTGTGGGCTCGAACCTCCGCCGCGCTCGACGCAGTCGAGGCTCGGGCCGCCGCAGGCAAGGAGAGCCGGCCGTCGGGCAGCCGAGCCGGCAACCGACCGTTGTTCGGGACCGCCATCGCGGTCGGGTTCGTCGTCCTCGTCGCGGGTGCGTCGCTCCTCGTGCAGAGCCCGATCGCCAGTGTCGTTCAGGGTTCGACGCCTCCCGGCGTGGTGGCCCTGGCCACGAGTTCTCCCGCTCCGGCTTCGCAGGCACCCCGGGGGCCGCTCGCGGTCGTGAATGGCACGAGCTACTGGATCGCGTCCGACCAGGGCGTGTACCAAATCATGGGCGGTTCAACCGACTGCACCCAAACGAGCGGCAGTTGCACGGTCGCTGGTGGCCAAGGCCAGGCTCTCGGTTCCGTTACCAGCGATACCAGCGTGTCCGCAGTGCTCGCCCCGGACGTGAGCCAGGCGGCCGTCTGGACGGCCGACAAGATCGTCATCGTGCCTCTCGGCGCCACGCCTCAGACGGTGTCCCTCGACCTGCTGACGCCGCGACCGACGCTGGCCGCAACGGCCACCCACGAGGCCGTTACGCCGTCCCCCGCAAGCTCGAGCACGGCGTTGGACTCGCCGGCGGCGACGATCTCCATGGCGCCGGCCTCGATCGCCAGCCTGGTCGCGACCGCAACCGCGGTCGCGACCGCCACCCCGACGGCATCCGCCACAAGCGGCACGGTAGTGACCAGGCCGACCGCGATTCTCGACGGGTACGAGATCGTGGGGCGAGACCCGGAGTTCTCCGCGGGCGGTGGCCTCGTTGCGTTCTCGGCAAGACCGGTGGATCACTCCACCGGTCCGGACGTCTTCATATGGCGGTCCGGGCAGGAGCAGGCCCATGCCGTGACGTCCCGGCATGCCGATCTGTTTGCCGGGTGGTTCGGCCAGAAAGTGCTTGTCAGCGAGATCGCGGCGGGGAGGGACGCCGCTGCCACGACCGGTGGGGCCGACACGATCGGGACGACGTCCTACCTGTTCGATCCGGCGGCCGACAAGGCCGAGAGAATCGACCGGCCGATGCTGGTGGCCGGCGTCGATCCGACCGGCCTATACTTGATCTATTGGTCCGGCAGCGTCGAGTTCGATACGGTCTCGGGGCTGTGGCAGCCCGGCAATGGCGACCTCTACTTCGACCGCTGGGCGGATCTGACGCTGGAGCCGGCATCTCTGGCCCCCACACCGACCGCGACCCCCACACCGACCGCGACCCCCGGACCGACCGCCACCGAGTCCGCGACGCCGAGTCTCGTGCTAGGCCCAAGCCCGTCGTCGACGGCTGCGCCGGCGACCGCCGCCACCGCAACCCAATCGGCGGAGCCCGGAGCGAGTGGCTCTCCGGAGCCGAGCGCCACGGCCGTCATCAGCACGAAGACCCCGGAGCCGACGCAGTCGGGGCTGCCGCAGCGGCTGTCGGTCGCGAGCGCGCCGGCATCGGTTCGGCGATGGGTGGTTCGCTGGGACGCGGCAGGGCAGAACGTGGCCGTTTGGGTTGCCAACTCCGGTAGCGTCAAGATCGGTCGCCTCAGCGTCTTCTCGATCGATCGGGCGTCCGGACTCCTGAACCCGACGATGGCCGCCGACGAGGTCCTTTCGACGATCGCGTTCGACGACTCGAACCTCGTCTACACCTCGGCCATGGACGGCAAGACGTACATGAAGCCTGTGCCGGTCATTCCGCCGTCCTCGGTATCGACCCCCGCGCCGACGACGCCGGGCGGGGCGCCGGCCTCGGCTGGATCGTCGGGCGTGCCGGAACTCGCCACCGATCGACCGGGCAGCTGAGGACGGCGCAAGCTCGAACGGCAGCCTGCTCGTGCCGGGCGGCCGTGCGGCCGGCGCTGTATCCTTCCCACGACCTTTAACGACCGGCACCGTGAGGCCGGGAAGGAGGACTGCGTCGTGCAGGGCAGCGAGAATCGATGACCGACCGGCAGATCATGACCGGGGAAGAGATCCGGCGAGCCATCGTTAGGATCTCCCATGAGATCGTCGAGAAGCAGGCCGGCACGCAGGGCCTCGCGCTCGTCGGCATCCAGCGCCGCGGCGTCCCTCTCGCACGACGGATAGCCGACGCGATCGAAGAGCACGAAGGGGCCCACCTTCCCGTCGGCGCGCTCGACATCACCTTCTACCGCGACGATCTCTCGCTCGTCGCCCAGCAGCCGATCGTCAAAGGCACCGACCTTCCTTTCGACCTGAACGGGGCCACGGTCGTGCTGGTCGACGACGTGCTGTACACGGGCCGCACGATCCGCTGCGCGATGGACGCTCTCATCGACTTCGGGCGGCCGCGGGCCATCCGTCTGGCGGTGCTCATCGACCGCGGCCACCGCGAGCTGCCGATCCGCGCCGACCACGTGGGCAAGAACGTGCCCACGTCGCGGGAGGAGCTCGTCCACGTCCACGTGGCCGAGATCGACGGCAGCGACGAAGTCAGCATCGCCCGCAAGCTGCGTTCCTCCGACCCGGCTACGGCGGGTAGCTGATGGGCGCCGAGGGAAGCATCGCGGTGGCCTGGAATCACCGCCATCTGATCGACCTCGACGCGGTCACCTGGCCCGAGATCGAGCTGATCATGCGGACCACGGACGAGATGAAGGGGGTCCTGGCCCGGCCCATTCGCAGAGTGCCTGCGCTCAACGGCCGGCGAGTCACGATGCTCTTCTACGAGGCCTCGACCCGGACCCGCGTCTCCTTCGAGACGGCCGCTCGGAACCTGTCCGCCGATGTCGTCAGCATCGCCACGGCCACTTCGTCGGTGACCAAGGGCGAGTCGCTCGTGGACACGATCCGGACTCTCGAGGCCCTTGGCGCCGAGATCCTGGTCATGCGCCACTCCGTCTCCGGGGCGCCGTACCTCGCGGCCGATATCTTCGGCGGCCACGTCCTCAATGGCGGCGACGGCTGGCACGCCCACCCGACCCAGGCCCTGCTCGACCTGTACACGATGCGCGAGCATCTACCCGACGGCGATCTGCACGGCCGTAAGGTGGCGATCGTGGGCGACATCCTTCACTCGCGAGTGGCACGTTCCAACATCTGGTCGCTGACTGCGGCCGGTGCGGATCTGTGGTTGTGCGGCCCGGCAACTCTTCTGCGAGGGTTCGATCGCTGGGCGGCGGCGTGGAGCGGCGGCGCGATCCCCGGCCACGGCCGGTTCAACGTTACGAGCGACATCGACGCCGCGCTGCGGGACGCAGACGTGGTCATGGCCCTGCGGATCCAGCGCGAGCGTATGCAGGGCGGGCTGCTCCCTTCGTTGCGCGAGTACGCGGCCCGCTTCGGGCTGAATGCCGAGCGGGTGGCGCTGGCCAAGCCCGAGGCGATCGTCATGCACCCCGGGCCGATGAACGAGGGCGTCGAGATTGCGCCGGACGTGGCCGTCAGCGGCCGCGCTGTCATCACCGAGCAGGTTGCCAACGGCGTCGCGGTGCGGATGGCCCTGCTCTACCTGCTGGCCGGTGTGCACGAAACGGCCCGGACCGGCGAGTCGATCCGATGAGCCCGAAGCCCGACGCCCGGCGAGTCGGCGCCCGCTCCGGAGGCCGCCAGGTTCACCTCGGACCGGAAGTGGGGCAGGTTGTCGGGCGGTTCGAGCTCGAGGGAGCCTGGCTGGTCGACCCGGTCTCGGGTCGCGAAGGCCCCGGCGAGATAGTGGTCACGGACGGACTGCTGGAGTCGGTCGTGTGGCTGAAGGGGACGGAGGCCGCAGGCGTAGACGACAAGGGGGTGGTCGTCGCGCCCGGCTTCTTCGACCTCCACGCCCACTTCCGCGAGCCGGGCTTCGAGGATGCGGAGACGATCGCCAGCGGCTCCGCCGCGGCGGCCCACGGCGGCTACACGAGCGTGGCTCTGATGCCGAACACGTCGCCGGCCCTGGACGAGCCGGGCGTGATGGAGCGCATTCGGTCGGCCGCTCGGGCCGGCGGCTCGCCCCTCGAGATCCTCGCCTTCGGGGCCGTTTCGGCGGGGAGAGCCGGGGATCAGCTGTCGGCGATGGGTGAGCTGGCCGACGCCGGCGTTCTCGGGTTCTCGGACGACGGCGCGCCCGTGCGAACGCCCAAGCTGCTGCGCAGCGCCCTGCTGTACGCGGGCATGCTCGGTCTGCCCGTCGTGGATCATGCCGAAGACTCCGAGCTGACCGCCGGCGCGGAGGCCCACGAAGGCTACGTGGCTTCGGTCATGGGCCTGGCCGGCTGGCCGGCCGCTGCCGAGGTGAACGCGGTCTCGCGCGACCTGGCCGTCCTCGAAGACGCCCTGCGCGACGAGCCCCGCGCGCGGCTCCACCTGGCTCACGTCTCCACGGCGGCGGCGCTGGCCCTGGTACGCCGGGCCAAGGCCGCGGGCCTGCCCGTGACCTGCGACGTGACACCCCACCATCTGGCTCTCGCCGACGAGTGGATCGCCGGCGCGCGGCGCTGGTCGTGGGAGGCGCTGGGCGCCGATGGCACGTCCCGCGACCCGTGGGCGGACGGTGCGCTCCACGCCACTCCCTACAACACGGCGCTCCGGGTCAACCCGCCGCTGCGCACTCCCGCCGACGCCGCCGCGTGCCTGGCCGCGCTGCTGGACGGAACCGCCGACGCGGTTGCCACGGACCACGCCCCGCACACGGTCGTGGACAAAGAGGTGGAATTCGGCCTGGCCGCCAACGGCATCAGCGGCATCGAGACGGCGTTGGGCGTGCTTCTGGCGCTGGTCGACGCCGGCCGGCTGCCGCTCGCCCGGGCCCTCGCGGCGCTGACCGTGGGCCCCGCTGGCGTGGTGGCGTCCTGGCCGCGCCTCGCGACGACTCCCGCCGCCCGCCGCAGAGGGCTGACGGAAGGCGCCCCGGCGGATCTCGTGGTCTTCGACCGCGCCGATCGGTGGCGCGTGACTCCGGAGGCGCTGCGCTCGAAGGGCAAGAACTCGCCGCTCCTCGGCCGCGACCTGTCCGGCCGTGTGCTCCTCACCGTCGCGGGCGGACGCCTGGCCTACGAGGATCGGGAGGCCGATTCCACGGAGAGCTGAGCGCCGCCGATGTTAGGCCCCGGCGTGCGAGAATAGGAGTCCGCGTGCCGGCGGGCCGTACTGCGACGGCCACCGGCTCCGCTTCGAAGTGAGGAGAGAGCAGAGCCCGTGCCAGTCCTTGCGACCTTCTTCCAGGTTAGACGTGGGCGCGACCCGTTCTTCAAGTTCTACATGAAGACGATCATGCCGCGCCAGATGAAGGAGTACGAGGAGAGGTTCGGGATCAGATTCATGGGCTGGTACAACGTGGCTTACGGTTGGGACTACGACAACGTCATCCTGCTCGAACTGCCCGACTACGCGACGCTGGACAAGTTGGAGGCCGACGAGGCGACCCGCGCCCTGGGCCACCGCGCCGGAGAGTGGATCATGTCGCGGGCTCATTCGATGTTCCTCCGGGAGCGGATCGGCCCGGACCTCGAGTACAAGAAACTGGGGAGGCCCTAGCGATGGATACGAGCCGCAAAGATATGCTCGGTGAGCTCGCCGCCGACGCCTCCCTCGAGCGATCCGACTTCCTGGTCCAGGCCTCCGCGCAACTGCGCAAGTTCCTCCAGGGAAACGCCCAGCGCATCGCCGATCTCGGCGGCCTGGTGCTCATCGACGACGAGGTCGACTACCTGGCCGTCGCGGCCGACCTCTCCTTCCGCAGCCGGAGCCGCTATCTGGACGAGGCGACCGGCAAATGGGTCAGCGAGACGGAGATCATCGAGAATCCCTCCGAGCTGGTGGAGCTGTACAACCTGGCCGACGTCTTCGCCGCGTTCGGGGAGGCGACAAAGTCCGAGGCCGGGCTCGGCGAGGAGCCCACGGCCGTGGGGGACCTGCTGCGGTCGGCCGATATCGCGCCCGAGGAGACCGTGGCTCTGGGCGCCGAGAACCCATATGCCGAAGCGGCGGATGAATGGGCCGCCGGCCACGAGTTCGACGAGGCCCCGGAGAGCGAGGAGGAGGCGGCCGAGCGCCTCTACGACCTGGCTCTCGCATTCCAGGAGCGCAGCCAGCAGACCGAGGCTCATCTCCTGGAGCAGTTCGAGGTCGCGGCGGCCGGCTTCACCTCCGTCCTGGGCGACCTTGTCGTCGTCGACGACGAGGACGAGCGGCTCACCCTCCGCGCCGCCGGCTCCTTCACGGCAGAGGTGATCCCCGAGAGCGAGGCCGAGTCGGGCACGTGGCGGAAGCTGGACGGGCCGGACGACATCGTCGAGTTCTACGACCCGACCGACATCTTCGGCGATCTGGCCGACACTCTGGCGGAGGCATTCCCGGGACTCGGTGACGGCGAGACCGCCGGCGAGGACGTGGAGGACGTGGAGGACGTCGAGGAGGCGGACGACGAGGGAGCCGAAGAGGCCGCCGAGTCCGAGTCCGAGAAACCCGAGGAGCCCAAGACCAAGGGCAAGACCAAGGGCAAGAGCAAAGACAAGTAGGACGGCGACCGTCGGTGACGATGCGCCTCGTTGCGGCCGAGCTGGTCGAGAGCCGGCAGATACTGCCGGGGCAGTGGCTTCAGTCTTTCCACGCGCCTGAGCTGGCCGGCGGCTCTCGTGCCGGGCAGTTCGTGCATGTGCGGACCGGCGACTACTCCGGCCTGGTCCTGCGACGGCCGTTCTCGATCAACACCGCGGATCCGGCGACGGGGATCGTCACGCTCCATTTCCGCACGGTCGGCCGAGGCACGGAATGGCTGGCCCGCGTCCGCGAGGGCGAACGCCTGGACATGCTCGGACCGCTGGGCCGGCCCTTCGAGGTTGACCCGCGCAGCCGGCACCTGCTCCTGATCGCCGGCGGCCTGGGCATGGCGGGGATCCGAATGCTCGCCGATGAGGCGGTCCGCGACGGGCGCCAGGTCACGATCCTGTTCGGGGCCCTGAGCGCGGGCCACGTGTATCCGTCCAGCCTGCTGCCGGATGAGGTGGAGTACGTCGTGGCCACGGATGACGGCTCGCTCGGCCACCATGGCTTCGTGACCGAGCTCATGCCTGACTACGAGGCCTGGGCCGATCAGGCATTCGCCTGCGGGCCGTATCCGATGCTCGCCCGCCTGGCGCAGCTTGCCGCCGGGCGGCGCGATCGACTGGGCGTGGCCAGGCTCGGCCGCAAGCGAGGTGCCGGCAAGACCGACCCGCTCGGTTCGTCCGCGGCGCGCCGGAAGGCCTTCCTGCAAGTTTCCATGGAGCAGACGATGGGCTGCGCCGTCGGCGCCTGTCTGGGCTGCTCGGTCATCGGCGTTGAGGGTCCGGTTCGCGTCTGCCGGGAAGGGCCCGTCTTCGCCGCCGAGGAGCTGGCATGGCCGGCGAGCGCGTGAGGTCGCGACGATGAAGGCCCGCAAGAAGGTGGTCACGGCTTCGGACGTGCGTCTGCCGAAGGGCTCGGGCAAGCTCAAGCGGACGCCGACCGTGCGCAGGATCAAGAGCGCAATCGTGCCGATCGATCGTTCGGCCGTCCGTCCGGTCCCACCGCCGGCCGGCAGGACCAGGGTCGAGACCGGTCGAGCGGCCGTCGCCGGCCTCGGTACCCCAATGTCGGTCAAGCCGACGCTGGCCGAGCGCGAGGCGCTCGATCGAATCGACCTTTCGGTCGACCTGGCGCCGGAGCACGGCGGCCTCCGGCTTGCGAACCCGATCCTCGTCGCCTCGGGGACGTTCGGCTACGGGATCGAGTATGGCGAGGTGGTGGACGTCGAGCGCCTGGGCGCGATCTGCTGCAAGGGCACGACGCTGCGCCCTCGAGCCGGCAACCCGCCACCGCGCGTCACCGAGACACCCGGCGGGATGCTCAATTCCATCGGCCTGCAGAACCCGGGCGTGGACGCGGTCATCGAGAAGTACGGCCCGATCTGGGCGAGCTGGAAGGTGCCGGTCATCGTCAACGTCGCCGGGGAGTCGGTCGAAGACTACGTCGAGGTGGCCCGGCGCCTGGACGGCGTTCCCGGCGTCGCCGGGATCGAGCTGAACATCAGCTGCCCCAACGTTGGCAAGGGCGGGCTTCAGTTCGCCATCGATCGCGATGCGGCCCGGGCCGTCACGGCCGCGGTTCGGCGCGCGACCGAGCTGCCGCTGCTGGTCAAGCTCTCGCCCAATGTGGCCGACGTGCGGCCTGTCGCCAAGGCTATCGAGGAGGCCGGCGCGGACGCCATCAGTGCCATCAACACGCTCTCCGGACTGGCCGTCGCTCCGGATCGGACACGCGCCTTCCTCGGGAACACCTACGGCGGGCTCTCGGGCCCGGCCATCAAGCCGGTAGCGCTGCGGATCGTGTACGAGGTGGCGCAGGTCGTCTCGATCCCGATAGTGGGGATCGGCGGCGTCACTTCGATCGACGACGTGCTGGACTTCCTGGCCTGCGGAGCCGTGGCGATCCAGGTCGGGACGGCGATATTCGCCGATCCGGAGCTGCCGGTCCGCCTCGTCGACGAGCTGCGGGCGGCATGCCTGCGGCGCGGCCTGGGCACGTACCGGCCGCTCATTGGCACGGCCCTGCCGAAACGTGCCGGGGCGCCGTCGGCCAAGGGCGCGGAGTACAGACCGTGACCCTCATCATCGGGGGCGCGATCGTGCTGGTCGTGGTGCTCTGGCTGGCCGAAACCCACGGTGGCGACTGGAGATCGAAATGACGACGATTCGATCGGCGGCCGAGCTTGCTGCGGCCAAGGCCATCGCCGCGCGGACGGAGGAGCTGTTCCGGCGGTCCGGCGCGCTCAAGGACGGCCACTTCCTGCTCAAGAGCGGAAAGCACTCGGAGCGCTACCTGGAGAAGTTCCTGGTGCTGCAGGATCCGGCCGCCACGAGCGAGCTGTGCGCCTTCTGGGCGGCGCGCCATCGCGACCCGGACGGCACGCCAATTGTCGACGTGGTGGCCGGTCCCACGACCGGCGGCGTGGTGCTGGCCTTTGAGACGGCCCGCCAGCTGGGCGTGCGGGCCATCTTCGCCGAAGAGGTCAAGGACGCAGACGGCACTGCGCGGCGTGAGTTCCGGCGCGGCTTCACGATCGCCCCGGGGGAGCGGGTGCTGCTCGTGGACGACATCCTCACCACCGGCGGCTCGCTGCTGGCGATGCTGCCCGCCGTCGAGGCCTTCGGCGGCGAGATCATCACCTGCGCCGTCCTGGCGGATCGTTCCGGTGCGTTGGCGTCGCTCGAGTCACCGAAGACCGGGCGCAACTACCCACTCCGCGCTCTGTGGCAGCTGCAGCTGCCCACCTACGATCCGGGCCCCGACACCTGCCCGGCCTGCGCGGCTGGGACGCCGCTTCACGCGCCGGGTAGTACGGGAGCAGCGGCCGGGTAGTGAGGCGGCGCTGACCGGCGGGTGGTCACGCGGAAGTTTCCCGTTGGAGCCCTGTTCCTGAGGGCGTCCGCTCGCCGTTTCCGTGCGTAGCGGAACACACAATCGACCCGTGGCCCACGTCTCGTCGCTCGGTGTGCATCCGGACATACATGTGGACCCCCCGACCGAGTTCCCGGGCCGCAGTCGGGCGGATCTGTGCGTCGCGAGGTACAGCATCGACAGGGAAACCGGAGCGAGCGTTGGTCTTGTGTGCGCCCATGCACGATTCCGACGTCGTCGGCGTTCTCGGCGGCCGTGCGTCGGTCGACATGTACTCGCCGACGCACATCGGGCTCGGGTGCGCCGGGTCGCGCGGGTGCGTCGGGGTAGATCGGACCGACTAGCGATTGACGTCGTCGCTCGTGGCCCAGACCAGATCCGTGACTTCGACCGGTAACGCTTCCAGGCGGGTGTCCGCCAGCAGATCGCCGATCAGCGCAGCGGAGGCGCCGACGTACGTGGAGTCGAGATCGATCTCCGTCGCCACGCACCAGGCGTGGTCGTCGGGCCAGAAGAGGTTCGGCGATTGCGGGATGAAGAACCCTTCGCTCGATCGGTCGCCCATGTCGGACGCGCCCTCGAGCGGGCCTTCGAACAGAAGGTAGTCGCGGTTGGGAATGCGAACCCTCGGCCCGGCGGGCGCAGGCGCGTGGCTCCTGGCGCGAAGGTGAAGGCCGTGCAGGCGGCCCATATGCCTGCTCGCGGGTCTGGGATCCGGCTGGCCTGAGGCCAGGAGCCTGTCCATCGCCGGTGAGCCCTGGACCCAGCCGTAGCCCTCCCACAGGCAGAACCAGCATCGATCCGCGCTGCTCGTGTGCGGGGCGAGAATCTGGCACAGCGCGGCGAGCTGTGGCCCCGGCAAGTTGCCGATCCGGGGCGCCGAGACGAACGGCGCCGGCCGCTCAGGCGCGCCCGCGCGAGGCTTCGCCATGGCCTCGAACTGGACTCGCGGATGGACGGAGCCTCCCGACCAGGCGGCCACAGTCGCCCAGCTGACGGGTCTGTCGTGGGAGCCGAGGGCCGGATGCAGGATCCGCCCGTAGGCCTCGAACCCATGCGGGACCAGCGCACCGACCCCCGACCCGAATTCACCCACGCCGCGCACGACCCAATCCCCGGGCGAGGCATCGGCGGCAAGGCGAAGGCGAGATGCATTCGACATCGGCGCGTCAGTCGAGGACGACGCGTTGATGCCAGTGCGGGGCCAGCGTCGGCAGGCCCAGGGCCTGGATCTTCGGTTCGATGGCCTGCTGGGCATCGGCGTCGCCGTGGACGATGAAGATCTTCCTCGGTACGCCCGCGTCGCCGGTCTTGCGGCCCTCGATGAAGTGGCCCAACCAGGCCAGGATCTGCGACTCGTCAGCGTGGGCCGAGAAGCCGTTGATCGAGCGCACGCCGCAGCGGACCGTGTACTCCTGGCCGTCGATCCGGGCCGTCTTCGCGCCGGCCTGGAGATGGGCGCCCATCGTCGCCTCGCCCTGATAGCCCACGAACAGGATGATCGCCTTGGTGTCGCCGATCAGGGTGCGGAGGTGGTTGAGGACGCGGCCTCCCGTGAGCATGCCGTTGGAGGCGACTATGACGTAAGGCCGCTTGCTCCGATCGATCAACTCGGACTGGGCCGCCAGCGGCGTCTCCTTCGCGTTCGGGAAGTCGATCGGCCCTTCGCCCTTGCCGAGCAGCGCCAGGGTCTCGGGGTCGTAGTAGTCGGTGTGCTCGCGGTAGATCGTCGACGCCTTCGAGGCCATCGGGGAGTC
>Ga0187886_1002812_pt1 | contig 13538 bp, 13 predicted proteins | sample June2016WEW_20_1_FD_133001 | JGI IMG/M metagenome (GOLD analysis project Ga0187886, IMG submission 133001) | Peatland microbial communities from SPRUCE experiment site at the Marcell Experimental Forest, Minnesota, USA - June2016WEW_20_150 | ecosystem: Environmental > Terrestrial > Soil >...
AGATCAGAACCCGTTCCGTGTTTTCCGACCCAAGTAAAGGCTTCAACATAAATGCCGCCTGTCCTATTGGTCATATAACCAATAGTATTGGTTATATGACCAATAATATTAGTTATTGTAAATCCTTTCTGGAATTTTAGCAACTGGATGGCAATATGCCATGGAATAGGACCTACCAGGCTTTTCCTTTTTGGTACCCCTGCGGCAAGATCTGACGCAATATGCTTTTAGAGAGGAATATTTACCCTGGCTTCTATTGGCCAACCTCCTTGCCACCTCGATTAGCATCTCCGATAATTTGTCATTGGGCACCAAGTTCATTTGCCTACGCTTCAGAATATGCTGATTATGATATAAATTGTGGCTTGTTATTTATCGTATGGTTCCTTCGAATTGAAGATCGAGTGACCGGCCTCTGACGTTAGGCCAAACGGACTAAGGTATGGGTTATAGGATTAGCACTCATAAGTTGCCTCGCTTTGGTTTACGTTCTCTAGGGGAAAGGACGTTACTGTATTTCCTGATAGATAAGCTTAGTAACCAATATAATTCCTTATGATAAGTCAGAACCACTTGACAGATATATAGTAAATATATTATTATCCCTTTAAGGGATAATAATATCCTATAAAGGGATAATCGAAAGTTATGCTGGAAGTGCTGTTTTCTTCCAAAGCTCGGGTTCGAATGCTCTCCCTGCTAATTCTCGGTGGGGGGGAACCACTGCATGCTCGCTTGATCTCCCAAAAGATCAATGCTCCCTATAGCCAGACCTGGAGAGAATTGGAGCGGTTAAAAAAGGCCGGGCTACTTACGTCCAATACCGTTGGGCGATTAAGGTTTTTTCAAGCAAACCCAAAATGCGCCATTCTTCCTGAACTGCGAACACTATTACTGAAGGCAGACGGTTTTGGAGAAGAGATACGGAAAGCCCTCCATGACATACCGATAATTGCCGCTTTTATATATGGATCGATGGCTTCTGGCCAAGGGGATCTTTCTTCTGATATCGATCTAATGATTATCGGTGATGCGTCCTTGGAAGATCTCTCTAATGTTATTCATAGGCTGGAAAAGAAACTAAGCCGTGCCGTAAATTACTCAATATTTCCTCTAAAAGAGTGGCAGGGAAGAATTCGTAAGGGAGACGCATTTGCGCAGAATGTAAAAGCCGGCTCGAAGATTTGGATAATTGGGGGCGATAATGACCTTGGATGACCTATTGCAAGAAAAGAAAATTCAATCTTATGCAGCGAAACCGTTGGAGATCCAACAACTTCTTTCTGTTGCCATTCGAGACCTGGGAACTGCATCTAGGAATCTCACGGCGGATCCAGATTGGGCATATAACATTGCATATAATGCAGTCCTGCAATCAGCAAGAGCTCTTATGATGTCGGCAGGGTATCGTCCGCGTGGTTTTGATCATCATTCAACGGTTGTCCGTTTTACCGAGGGAGTCTTTGGTAAAAATCAAACAATACCCATTGCACTTTTCGATCAGATGCGCCGCAAACGGAACCGCGCAGTGTATGAAGTGTCAGGTGTCGTATCAAAAAAAGAGGCTGAGAGAGTCTCGCATTCGCAAATCGATTTGTGGAAGAAGTTCGAAAACGCATATCAAAGCAATTAAAGTTACCCTTATAATTCGTTTTCCTTCTGTACCGCATCCTTTGTATATTCAAACGTAATTTCTTTAATAAATCACCCTCCCTATTCTATTCAGATTATTGACTTTAATGCAATCGCCTACTATTATATAGACACCTATCTGAGTTCTCCGGGCTTGATGAATCTCAAGAGAATAATTATTGAGAATCATCGAGAAAAAAACAAAAAAGTTCGCGGTTTTCCAAAAGCCACTCATAACCCGGAGGTCCCAGGTTCCCCGGCCCTCACAGAGTGATCCTGATCTGATAGTTTTTCGGATCAGGATCGTTTGCGCAGCGGGGGCGAATCTTAGCCCCGCTACCTTGGGCAGACTGTAGGCCGTCAGGTCTGCAGTTTTTCGTTGGTTCTGCGATCTTCAGTTCAATAATACTTGTTTAAACCACTCTTGGGTTTTTCATCCACGTATTTAAGACAATTGGAAACCCATAAATGGATCCGGAAAAAAGTTCCACCGCTTTTCTCGGGGATTCCATTACAGCTATCCCGGGTTTCGAGTCCCATGCAGGCCTTTTCTTCTGAAGGACAAGCAAAGAAGCCAGCACAGGCGTTCTCACTCTCTTCCAAATCGAAAACCGCGTGACCATCTCCTCTTGAACCGCCTTGAAATGGCTACATTTATCACTTGAAATCGATCATTAACTATGCAATAATATGAAAGAATTTGATTGATTATGATTGGCTCTCGGACAAAGCACATGAACTCCAATAATACCCTCTCTGGCGTTGAACGCCAGAACCAAATTGTCCAGTTGATCGCCCGCAACCAACGCATCACCGTAACTAAAATTTGTGAGACATTTGATATCAGCGAAGCCACCGCCCGACGCGACTTGGAAACGCTGGCCGCGCAGGGCAAGGCTCAGCGTGTTCACGGCGGGGCGATCGTTTTGCAGGCGGCTCCCCCCGAACTGCCCATACTCCAGCGCCAGGGTGAGCAAGCCGACGAGAAGCTTCGTATCGGCCAGGCTACCGCAGCCCTTATCCAGGACGGCGAGACCATCTTTCTGGGCAGTGGCACGACTGTCCTGGAAGTGGCCCGCGCCCTGCGCTCCCGGCATAACCTGACCGTCATCACCAACTCCCTGCCGGTAGTCAACGCCCTGGCCGACCTGCCGGATATCACCCTGGTGTGCCTGGGTGGAATCCTGCGCCCAAGCGAGCTTTCATTCATCGGCCACATCACCGAACAGACCTTGTCGGAGGTGCGGGCCGACAAAATCATCATTGGCACGCGCGCCATCAACCTGGAGCAGGGATTGACCAACGATTACCTGCCGGAGACCATGACCGACCGGGCCATCATGAAGGCCGGCCGCGAGGTGATCGTTGTCAGCGATAGCTCCAAGTTCGGCCGCGTCGCCACCGTCCTGCTCGCGCCGATCGAAAGCATTCACACCATCGTGACCGACACCCGGATCCCAGCGGATTTCGTCTCGGAAATCCAGACGCGCAACATCCAATTGATCCAAGCCTGAAAAGATGGAACTGAATAATTTCCATCCCCGTTCTTCGCTGGTGACCAGGACAACCCTGGTCGAGCGGCCGCGCTTCCCCGCCATCGATGCTCACAATCACTTGGGAGAACCCTTCGGCGGCGGCTGGGACCAGCGTCCCCTGACCGAGCTGCTTGACCTGCTCGATGCCACTGGCATCCGCACGTTCGTGGACCTGGACGGTGGCTGGGGGGAGGATCTGCTTAACGCTCACCTGGAACATTTCAAAGTTCCCGCACCCGAGCGCTTCCAGATTTTCGGCGGCGTGGACTGGTCCAGATGGAAGGAAAAGGGCGACAAATTTCCCGAATGGGCCGCGGGCAGGTTGCGGGTCCAGAAAGGACGCGGCGCCCAGGGGTTGAAGATCTGGAAGAGCTTTGGATTGCACGTCCGCGACCATCACGATCAACTGGTCAAGGTCGACGACCCGCGCCTGGCGCCCGTATGGGAAACCGCCGGCGAGCTTGGTCTGCCGGTGATGATCCATGTCGCCGACCCCATCGCCTTCTTCGACCCGCTGGACGAAACCAACGAGCGCTGGGAGGAGCTGCATACTCACCCCGACTGGCACTTCCCCAGTCCGCCCTTCCCGCCTTTCCTGAGTATCGTGGGCGGATTGGCGGAACTGGTGGCGCGCCATCCGCAGACGACATTCATCGGTGCCCATGTCGGCTGCTACGCCGAGAACCTTGGCTGGGTCGCGGCGCTGCTCGACCGCTGTCCCAATTTCCACGTTGACATCTCCGCCCGCCTGGGCGAGCTGGGCCGCCAGCCTTATACCGCCCGGCGTTTCTTCCTGCAATACACCAACCGCATCCTGTTCGGCTCGGACATGGGCCCAGACCCCGCGACGTACCGAGTGATCTACCGCTTTCTGGAGACCGACGACGAATATTTCAACTACAACGCCACTCCCTTGCCGATGCAGGGACGTTGGAATGTCTACGGCCTATACCTGCCGGACGAGGTTCTCGAAAAGGTGTATTTCCGTAATGCCGAACGCTTGCTGGCGATACCAGCGACACGGGGTTGAACACGGATGACGACGATGGATACCTTCACCCACCGGGAAATCCTTTCACAGCCGGAAGCTTGGGCCGCCGCCCTGGAGCTCTTGCAGGAACAGCGTGCCAACCTACAGTCCTTCGAACCGAAGCGCTACACCCAAATTCTGTTCACCGGCTGCGGCTCGACCTATTACCTGGCCCTCTCCGCGGCCGCCCTGACCCAGGCGCTGACCGGCCAGCTATGCCACGCCTTCCCCGCCTCAGAGTTGTGGCTTTCCCCGCAGACCTGCTACACCGACGGCCGGACCCTCCTGGTTGCCGTCAGCCGCTCGGGAGAGACGACTGAAACCCTGCGCGCCTGCCAAGCCTTCATCGCCGATGGCCGCGGCGATCTGATCACGCTTTGCTGTTACCCCGACCTTCCGCTGGCTAAGATGGGAACGTTCAACCTGATACTGCCCTCCGGGCAGGAACAATCCGTGGCGCAGACCCGTGCCTTCTCGAGCCTCTTTCTGGGAACTGTCGCCCTAGCCTGCCTGTGGTCCCATCGCGACGACCTTTTCGACTCGCTTTCCCGCCTGCCGGAAGCCGGAAAGCGCATCCTGGAGAAATACGCCTCGCTCGCCGCTGAGTTAGGCGCCGACGAGGGACTCGATCGGTTTTACTTCCTCGGCTCGGGTCCTCGCTACGGTCTGGCTTGCGAGCTCAGCCTTAAGATGAAGGAGATGTCCCTCAGCCACAGCGAGCCGTTCCATTTCCTGGAGTTTCGCCACGGGCCGAAATCCATGGTGACCTCGAAGGCACTGGTGGTCGGACTTCGCTCGTCCGCCAATGCCGGGCCGGAATCGGCGGTGATGGAAGACGTCACGTCATTGGGAGGGCGCATCCTGCTGATGGGCGAAGAGCCGGCAGGCGGAGGCCGCGCGGTCGCCTTTTGCTCAGGCCTGGACGAGGCCGTCCGGGATGTGCTTTACCTGCCAGTCGGTCAGCTGATCGCCCTTGAGCGATCGCTTTCCAAAGGGTTGAATCCAGATCGACCAACCAATCTGGATACCGTTGTCATACTCTCATAAGGAGGAAGGAATGAAAAAGATCTTGTTTTCTCTCGTCATAGTCGCCCTCCTGCTGCTGACCGCCTGCGGCGGCCAAAACGCGGCGGTCGCCACCAGCCAGCCCTCGGGCAGCACGAGCGCAGCCCCGACCGTCACCAGCGCGGCCCCGGTGAAGATCACCTACATGGAATGGGGCGACCCAGCCGAGCTGGATGTATGGAAGGCAATCGTCTCCGACTTCGAAGCGGCCAACCCCAACATCACAGTCGATGTCCAGGTCTCCGACTGGGACTCCTACTGGACCAAGCTCAAGACACTCCTGGCGGCCAACTCTTCGCCGGATGTCTTTGCCATGGATGCGCCCTTGTATCTCGACTATCAGGCACGCGGCTCGCTCTTGAATCTGCAGCCCTACATCGATAAGAATCCGGGCATGCTGGATGGTCTGTTCGCGAATACTCTGGAGGCCTACAAAACCCCGCAGGGTTACTTTGGCCTGCCGCGTGATTTCCAGACCATCGTCGTCTTTTACAACAAAGACATGTTCGACAAAGCCGGGGTCGCCTACCCGAAAGCCGGCTGGACGTACGACGATTTGCGCACAACCGCCAAAGCCCTGACCAAGGATACCAACGGCGACGGCACGATTGACCAGTTCGGTTATGTCATCGATCCCTGGGACATGGAGCCCGGCTGGAGCGAGGCCATCTGGGCCTTCGGCGGCGACATCGTCAGTGCCGATCACACCAAGACCTTGCTCGGGGAACCCAAAGCCCGTCAGGCCTGGCAGTTCCTATACGACATGATGCGCGTGGACAAAACCATTCCCGATCCCAATACGACCACTCAGTACGGCGGCGACCTGTTCCTCTCGGGGAATGCCGCGATGATGGCCATGGGCCACTGGGCCGTGCCCAGCTACGCCGATGCTACGTTCAAATGGGATGTCGTTCCGATGCCGGCCGGGCCGGCCGGACAGGCCACTAGCGTCAACAGCGCTGGGTTCGTGGTCGGCAAGGACAGCGCGCACCCCGACGCGGCTTTTGCCTTCATTAAGTTTGTGCTTAGCCAGGCCGGACAGACCCGACTGGCCCAAATGGGTTTTGCCTGCCCGGTGCTAAAATCCGTCGCCGCCAGCCCGGCCTTCCTGCAGCAGAAGGCCCAGATTAACAACCAGATCTTTATCGACTCGCTGGCGTTCGCCCACATGAAGCCGGTCTTCAAAGGCTACGATGAATGGGCTTCGGTTGTCGGCGATGGCATGACCCCCGTATGGAACGGCGAGGCGGACCTGACCACGACCCTGGACAAAATCATCCTCGATGCCGATGCGGTCCTGGCCAAGAATCAATAACCGATTTTCCTCATTTCCCACTCCTGTTTCCCCTCTCCTTGCGGCACAACCCCCGATGGGAAAGCACTCCCGAGGGGCCGGGGAGAGGGGACAGGGCGGGGAATAGGAGGCAACTGTGGATTATGGGCTGAAACCCCTCGGGCGCGAAAAACTTTGGTTGGTGCTCATGCTGGTCCCCACCCTGATCGGGCTGGTCTTCGGCGCATTGGGCTCCATCTTGGCTACGCTTGCTCTGAGCTTCACGCATTGGGATCTGCTGACGCCGATCACTCCGGCCGGCGTGAGCAATTATGTTGCTCTCTTCAAGAATCCGGCCTACTTTAAGGCGCTGACCAACACGTTCGAGTTCAGCGCCCTGTATGTTCCCGGGGTGGTCATTATCTCGATGTTCGTGGCGGTGCTGATGGATCGCAAGATCCGCGGCATCTCCATTTTCCGGACGATCTACTTCCTGCCGGCTGTGACTTCCGCGGTTGCCACCGCCCTGGTCTGGAATATGATTTATGGGAAAGATACGGGCATTTTGAACTATGGCTTATCCAGCCTGGGCCTTCAAACGGTCTGCTGGCTGTGCACAAAAAATGCGATGGTATCTGTGGTAATCGTAAATATCTGGGGGGCAATCGGCGAGGGCATGATCATCTTCCTGGCCGGGCTGACCGCCATCCCGAGCGAATATTACGAGGCGGCTGCCATCGACGGGGCCAACGTTTACCAGATTTTTTTCGGCATTACCCTGCCGCTGGTAACGCCCAGCATATTCTTCCAAACGCTGATTTCCACCATCAACGCCTTTCAGGCTTATGACTATATTTACATGATGACCCGCCAGGGCCAAGGCGATAGTTCCATCCCTGTGGTGGTTTTCTCGATCTACCGCAATGCCTGGAACTTCTTCAATTACGGAGGTGCCAGCGCTCAGGCTATCGAACTGGCCGTTCTGGTGATGATGTTGATGGCCTTCTACTTCTGGCTCGAAAAACGCTATGTAGTGTACGAATAGGAGCCGGTCATGAACAAAAAAACGCGGAAAATCATCCTTGACATTGAAACCTATGTAATCCTGAGTGTCGGGGCGGTCATAATGCTAGGGCCATTCCTTTGGATGGTGGCTACCTCCTTCAAGCTCCCTGCCGACCAGTTCACTCATACTCTGATCCCCGATCCGCCCACGCTGGCAAATTTCAAAAGCCTGTTTTCTTTCGACCTGAACTTCCCCGAGCTGTTCCTGAACAGCACCGTCATTTCCGTCCTGAGCGTTGTCGGTCAGCTCCTCACCTGCGCTATGGCAGCCTTTTGCTTCGCGGTCGTCAAGTTCCGCGGACGCAGCCTGCTCTTCACGCTCCTGATGGTCACTTTGATGATCCCTGCCCAGGTCACCCTGATCCCGAATTTCATCATTTTCAAATATCTTCACCTGGTGGGGACAAGTGTGCCGCTCTGGCTGCCGGCCTTCTGGGGCGGAGCGTTTGGAACCTTTTTGATGCGCCAGTATTTCCTGACGATTCCGCGTGATCTCGTGGACGCCGCCCGCGTGGATGGCGCTTCCTTGTGGGATATCTTCTGGAGCATTTACCTGCCGCTGGGCAAACCCGCCCTGTCAGCCCTAGCTATCTTCACGTTCCAGGGCGCCTGGAACGACCTGCTGCACCCGCTGGTCTACATGCCGAACGTGCCCAACACTACGCTGACGGTGGGGCTGGCTTTCTTCCAAACCCAGCTCCCACGGCGGACGCTTTACGGTGCTGATGGCCGGCGCGTTCCTAAGCATTCTGCCGCTGATCATCGTATTCTTCTTCGCCCAGAGGCAATTTATCGAAGGCATTGCCCTGAGCGGCGTCAAACGCTAAGGAGATCCCATGACCAAGATTACTTTCATCGGCGCCGGCAGCCTGGAGTTTACCTCGCAGCTTGTGCGTGACATACTGACCTTCCCGCTGCTGGAAGGTGCGGAGATTGCCCTCATGGATATCAACACCGAGCGGTTGGACTTTGCCCGGCGGGCGGTCACCAAGCTGGTCGAAGCCAGCGGGCATCCGGCCAGGGTTACGGCGACGCTCGAACGCGGCGCGGCTCTGAAGGATGCGAATGTGGTCCTGACCACCATCCTGGCGGGCAGCACCGAGGTATGGCGTCACGACATAGAGATCCCCAAGCAATACGGCATCGACACCTGCGTCGGCGACACGCGCGGCCCTTCGGGAATTTTCCGTTTCCTGCGCACACTTCCGCCCATGCTGGACATCGTCCGCGACATGGAGAAATACTGCTCGCAGGCCGTCCTGCTCAACTACACCAACCCGATGGCCATGCTGTGCGGCGCGCTGCAGCGCTCGACCTTCATCCCGGTGACCGGACTGTGTCATTCCGTGCAGGGCAGCGCCGAAATGCTGGCGAGCTGGATCGGCGCGCCGAAAGACGAGATCACCTACCGCTGCGCCGGGATCAACCACCAGGCTTGGTATCTGGAATTCAAGTGGAACGGGCAGGATGCCTACCCGCTGATCCATAAGGCCGTCACCGAGCGCCCCGAGATATACAATGAAGAGATTGTCCGCAACGAAATTTATCTGCACCTGGGGTATTACTGCACCGAGTCGAGCGGACACAATTCGGAGTACAACTGGTGGTTTCGCAAGCGCCCCGACTTGATCGAAAAATACTGCACCCATGGAACCGGTTGGAATCCCGGGGTCTATGGCGCTATCCTCAAGGAATACCAGCAGTCCGAAAGCACGTGGAAGGAAATCGTCCGGAAGCGCGTGGACGCGCCGCTGTCACCTGAAGACCTTCAGCGCGGCGACGAATACGCCGCGTCCATCATCAACGCCCTGATGGGCGGCTCGATGTACAAATTCAATGGCAACGTCCCCAACACCCAGCTGATGACGGACTTGCCGCAGGGGGCGTGCGTGGAAGTGCCCGTCCTGGTGGATAAGGCCGGTTTTCATCCCATTCACGTCGGTTCCCTGCCGCCCCAGTGCGCCATCCTGACCGGGGTCAGCTCGCAGATTGAGGAACTGGCGATCCAGGCTGGGCTGACCGGCGACCCGCAACTGGTTTATTACGCCGTGGCTAACGATCCGTTGACCGCGGCGGTGCTCTCGTTGGCCGAGATCAAGACGATGGTCAATGCTCTTTTTGCCCAGAACCAGCCGCATCTGCCGCAGTTCAAACATTTTTCCGTGTGAGATCTGGTGAACAGCACCCACCTGGCCAACGCACCTGGTTCCGGTTATCCTTTCATTTTTTGGAAGAGTGGCCGGAAATCCTGGAAAGGAAAGATTGAACTACTCGCATGAATACTCTCTCGATTGGTAAACTGCGCGGCCTGCAGCAATGCGCCGCCAACAAGACCTTCACTTGCTTAGCCATCGACCACCGCCAGAATCTGCGCCGTGCCCTCGACCTGCCCGACTCGTCCGCGGTCGGCGACGCCGAACTCACCGGCTTCAAGCTCGAGGTGACTGCCGCCTTGGCGGACCTGGCCACGGCCGTCCTGCTCGATCCGGAATACGGTGCCGCCCAGGTGATCGCCGCCGGGGTCCTCCCAAACAAAACCGGGCTGGTCGTGGCGCTTGAATCGACCGGTTACACCGGCGACCCGGCCGCCCGCGTCAGTCAGCTGCTGCCCGGCTGGAGCATTGAAAAAGCCCGGCGCATGGGCGCCAGCATGGTGAAGCTGTTGGTCTACTTCCACCCGGAGGCGCCCACGGCCGACGATATCGAAGCCTTCGTCGGCCAAGTGGCACAGGACTGTCTGCGCCAGGATCTTGGCCTGATGCTGGAACCGCTTTCCTATTCCCTGCAAGCAAATCGAAAGCTGGGCTCCTCCGAAAAGCGCCAGGTGGTAGTCGAGACCGCCCGTCGATTGACTCTCCCGGGCGTGGACGTACTCAAGGCCGAGTTCCCGCTTGACCCGGCGGCCGTCCCGAACGAATCCGAATGGGCGAAGGCTTGCGCTGAAATCTCGTCCGCCAGCCGAGCCCCCTGGATCCTGCTCTCAGCGGCCATTAATTACCAGGCCTACCTGCGCCAAGTGGAGATTGCCTGTCGCGCCGGGGCATCGGGCATCGCCGTTGGGCGCGCCGTCTGGCAGGAGGCCGTGGAATTGCGCGGCGCCGCCCGGGCGGGCTTCCTGAAGGACGTCGCCCGCCCGCGCCTGGAGCGCCTGGCCGCCCTGTGCGCCGAGTTCGGAAAACCCTGGACGGATTTCTATGCCTCGCCCAACATTCAATCGGAATGGTACAAAACGTATTAACTCCGCTGTTCCTTCATTCCCGCGGTGAATGATGGCTCCTAAACTCTTTGACTTGCTCGTCGCCGGTGAAATCAATCCCGACCTGATCTTGACCGGGGATATCGAACCCGTCTTCGGCCAGGCCGAAAAGCTAATCGATTCGGCTGATTTGGAGGTCGGCTCCTCGTCGGCCATCTTCGCATGCGGGGCTGCCAGATTGGGTCTGAAGGTTGCCTTCGCCGGGGTATGCGGCGACGACTTCTTCGGCCGGTTTATGCTCGCCGAAATGACAAAGCGCGGTATCGACATTTCCCATATCGTCGTCGATCCCGCGCTGCAGACCGGTTTGAGCGTGATCCTCAACCGCGGCGGCGACCGTGCCATCCTGACACACCCGGGCTGTATCGCCGCACTGCGCGCCGAACAGATCCCGGACGACTTATTGAAGAAGTCCCGCCACTTGCATATGGCTAGCTATTTCCTACAGACCGCCCTGCAGCCAGGCCTCCCGGACCTGTTCACACGGGCCCACACCCTCGGCTTGACGACCTCCCTCGATCCCAATTGGGATCCGTCCGAGGAGTGGCGCAACCTCGATACGCTGCTACGCTCGGTCGATGTCTTCCTGCCCAACGCCGCTGAAGCCCAATCCCTGAGTGGCGCGGTGACCGTTGAGGCCGCCCTGGACGACTTGGGCCGGATCTGCAGCACGGTAGCGATCAAGCTGGGAGAGAAGGGAGCGATCGCCGTTCGAGCAGGGCAACACGCCCGCGTCCCGGCACTGGCGGCCGCAGTGGTCGATACCGTCGGCGCGGGTGATTCGTTTGATGCTGGGTTTTTGTACGGCTGGTTGAAGGGCTGGAGTTTGGAGCATGCCCTCGGGCTGGGGGCGGCCTGCGGCTCGCTCTCGACGAGGGCCGCCGGAGGGACAGCCGCCCAGCCGTTGCTGGATGAGGCAAGCCGCTATGCCGGACGAAATCTTGGATGAAGTCGTCCATTTACAGAAGTCGGGCCAGGCGCGAGGCATCGCCTCGATTTGCTCAAGCCATCCGTTCGTTCTGGAAGCGGCCGTGCGGCGCGCCGTCCGGACCGGATCTCCCCTGCTGATCGAGTCGACATGCAACCAGGTCAACCAGTTCGGCGGGTACAGTGGCATGCGCCCGGCGGATTTCGCCGCCTACGTGAGGGCCATCGCCCGGCGGAATGGCCTGCCTCAGGAACGGATCCTACTCGGCGGCGACCACCTCGGCCCGTCAGTCTGGCAGGAAGAGCCCGCCGAGGCCGCAATGGTCAAAGCGACGGAGCTCATCCGAGCGTATGTATCAACGGGGTACGTCAAACTTCACTTGGACGCCAGCATGCCGCTCGGGGACGACGACCCGGCCCACCCGTTGGACCCCGGTGTCTCCGCTCAGCGTCTGGCGGTTTTGGCCAAAGCCGCTGAGCAAGCCCAAACCGACACGGGGGCCGCAATTCTTTTACGCTACGTCGTCGGCACGGACGTGCCCATTCCCGGCGGGGCGCAGGAACGAGACAGGGTTGCGGATGGCGCTCAACCATCCCTGGTAACGCGAGTGGAAGATCTGCGCTCCAGCCTGGAGCTCACCCGGGAGGCGTTTGTTCAGGAGGGGTTGCAGGCGGCTTGGGAACGGGTGATAGCGGTTGTCGTCCAGCCAGGGGTCGAGTTCGGAGACGATTTTGTGAACGCCTACCAGCCGGAAGCCGCCGCCAGCCTGGCCGGTTTCATCGAAAACCAGCTCGGCCTGGTCTATGAAGCTCACTCCACCGACTATCAATCTCGAGCGGCTCTCCTTCGAATGGTGCGCGACCATTTTGCCATTCTAAAGGTTGGACCGGCGCTGACCTACGCCTTCCGCGAGGCGGTCTTTGCCCTGGCGATGATCGAAGCTGAGCTGTTTCCTCCGACGGAGCGCTCGCGGTTGATCGAAACGTTGGAAGAAGCCATGTGCCGTGAGCCGCAGCATTGGCAAAAATACTATCACGGCGGTCCAGCCGAGTTGGCCGTAGCGCGCAAATATAGCCGCAGCGACCGGGTGCGTTATTACTGGCCGGATCCTCAGGTCCAAGCAGCATTCCAGCGACTGATTGCCAACCTTTCCGCTCGCCCGCTTCCGGAGGGTCTGGTCAGCCAATACGCCCAGGTGCAGTTCAAGCGCATCCGCGAGGGTGCTCTGGAAAACACGCCCAAGGCCATTTTGTTGGACCACATCGACGCAGTACTGGGCGACTACGCGTACGCCTGCGGGTCGTGACGCGCCGAGCCGGCGCAGTGGAAGTCCGAGTGGGTAGGATTTGAATGTCTAGAAGGATAGTAAGGAACGCCGGGGGCGACCCTCTGTGCAGGCTCCTTATCTTACCCGAGTTATTTTTTAGTTCAAAAAAATAGGTATCCCTTTCTTGTGAATTATCCTGTATTTTGAACTCAATATCGCATTAGGTTCATGTGACTACATTTCAAAATGTGCAGAATATGATATAAAAAACAGTTCGTTCTTTCTCGCATGGTTCCTTATAATTGAAGATCGAATGACCAGCCTCAGACGGTAGGCCAAACGGTCTAAGGTAGGGGTTTTGAGATTAGCACTCATAACCCCGCGAGGTCCAGTTCAAGGTCCCCTCTTTTACACCCATGCATTATCTTTATTCAGAAACTCGACGATAAAGGACGGAAGAATAAACATATGATCGATGGAGTACAGG
>Ga0187886_1002815_pt1 | contig 13533 bp, 14 predicted proteins | sample June2016WEW_20_1_FD_133001 | JGI IMG/M metagenome (GOLD analysis project Ga0187886, IMG submission 133001) | Peatland microbial communities from SPRUCE experiment site at the Marcell Experimental Forest, Minnesota, USA - June2016WEW_20_150 | ecosystem: Environmental > Terrestrial > Soil >...
AAAGACCGCGCAATCGGGCGATCGTCTCCTTTCGCGCGCGGGTGAACTCCTGCAGCGCCTCCGGACCGTTTTGCGACCGGTAGTTCCGCTCTTCAGCCCACTGGTCGGATTCCACCGCGGGCAGATAGGGATTCTCTTCAGCGACCATTTTTTTCAACCGCGGTTGGGTGATCTCCCGCTCCACGTCCCGCAGATGGCAGGCGATCTCGACCGGTCCCCATCCTTCTTCCGCCGGACAGGATGGCCATGTACTCAGACTGAAAAAAAACAGGAGAGCGCCCAGGTGCCCGGAGAGCAGGCCGGGTAGCGCGCATGGGGAAGTTTCGGAGGGGAGGAAAATTCCCGGATCGCCGTTTTCCACCGCGAGGCTTGCGGCAAGCTGCGGCATCGATCCTTCTCCGGGCGCCGTATCCGACGCCGCTTCCTTTTCCCCGCGGACTCGATACGAAGCCAGACCCAGCGCCCGCGCCGGAGCAATATCTTCCGAGGGATCGTTACCGACAAACACCGCCTCGGCCGGCTGGGCGACGATCCTTCCCAGAACTTCGGCTACATATTCCGGGCGCGGCTTGGCAAAATGCATGGTCTCGTAGGACGTCACCAGATCGAATGGCGTGCCGGCCGGATCGATCCCGGCCCACTCCAGGCGCCGGTCCATCGCCACCATCGGGAAGAGCGGATTGGTGGCCACCACCACCTTCCAGCGGCGGGCGAAGGCGCATTCCACCGCGCGCGCCGCTGTGTCCACCGGACGGGATGGGCCTTTCAGCAGCGGGTACTCTTCCCGGTAGAACCGATCGAAATCGGGTCCTAGACTCGCCCGATTCAATCCAACCATCGGAAAAAAGACCGCGTCGAACGCCTGCTGCAGCGTGATCTCCGGATCATCGTTGCGAAGCATCGCTTGTGTCCCGGCCATCAATGCATCCGTCAGGCGCGACGGATCGAGGCGGGGCGCCATGAATTCGCCCAGGGATTGCAGATAGGCGGGGAGAAAACGGTGGATGTCGTTTTCTAGCAGCGTTCCGTCCAGATCAAAGAGGATGGCGGAGATCATGGCTGAGAATATACTCCCCTAATAAATGTCATTCCGAGCCCCGTAGGGGCGAGGAATCGGTGACGCATTTCATGGAGTCAGGTTTTTCTTTTCTACTCGTTAGCGATTCCTCGTCGCCCTTTCAGGGCTCCTCGGAATGACATACTGCGTTGGTCTATCCGCTACAATGGCGGAAGAATCTCCTGCAAACCCCGGTGGCATTCGCTGCAACCGATGTGGGGATCGGCGACAACCCGGTCCATCTGCCGGCAGTAGGCCGTCACTTTTACGCGGCGACCCAAGCCGAATAATCCCGATACCGCTTCGCCGCGCAGAGTCATATTCGGGCAGGCGTTATCCGCGAGGATTGCGGGAACCGGGCAGTCTTTGCAGAGCTTCGGCGCCCATCCGCCGTGCGTTCCCAGCAAGCGGCATTCCATCACGGATCGTCCGCGATAAAAATCCTGGTAATAATAGAAACATTCTTTTCCGTAGGGTGCGCGCATGATTTAGGCGCGGGTGAGGTAATCTCCGGTGCGGGTGTCCACCCGGATCGTATCGCCGGTGGAAACGAAAAGCGGGACCATCACCTTCAGGCCGGTTTCGGTCGTGACGTTCTTGGTTGCGCCGGTGGCGGTATCGCCTTTGACGCCCATTTCCGCAGCGACCACTTTGAGATCCACCGACGCGGGCAGTTCCAGGTCGATGGGTTCCGAATCGTGGAAGGTGAGCTTTACTTCCAAACCTTCCTTGAGGAACGGGGCGTTTTCGCCCACGATCACCGCAGGGATGGCCGGCTGGTCGTAGCTTTCAGTGTCCATGAAGTGGAACAGATTGCCGTCGGAATAAAGATACTGGGCTTGATGATGGTCCAGGCGGATATCCTGCACCCGGTCGCCGGATTGGAAGGTTTTTTCCACGATGTTGCCGGTGCGCAGGTCGCGGATCCGCGTCCGGATGGTGGCGTTGCCGCGGCCGGGTTTGTTATGCGAGTATTCGAGGACCTTGTAGAGCCGCTTGTCGAGCTCGAAGGTCACTCCCTTGCGGAGGTCGTTTACGTCAATCATGGATTGCTGCCTTTTCTAGAATGAGATCGGGCCGCATTATACCGGAGAGCGGCAAACGGGGAAAGATGGCACGCCAAAAGGCGGAGGATCGCGCGTACCATCCCGCTGACTTAACTCTACCCCAGACCCTCCCCTTCCCTTAAGGGAAGGGGAGGGAAAAAAGATACGAACTTGAATGTGGTTTTTCCTTTGGGGAAGGGTTAGTTCGGTTTTCGTCCGTGATTATTTTACAAACGATGCCGATTACGATCTTTATCCTGCCGCCTCGAGTTCAATCGTCACCGTCATTCCAAAACCTGGCTCACTTGCGATCCGGATTTTTCCGCGCATCGCCTCCACCAATTCCTTAGCAATCGCCAGGCCCAACCCGCTGCCGCCTTCGGCGCCCTCGCCGCGTCCACGGTAAAACCGTTCGAACACGTGCGGCAAATCCTCGGGAGAGATGCCCTTGCCGTGATCGTGGACTGTCAGCAATATTTTCTTCCCCGCGGCGGAGCTCCCGATTTCGATCGCGCTTCCTTCCGGCGCATGCCGGAGTGCGTTGTCGAGTACGATTAGGAGCACCTGCCTCAGGCGGTTCTCCGATCCGATTGCACGGCCTGTAATCAGCCCTGCCTGCATGGCCACCTTGCGATCAGCAGTTACGCGGCCGAAGGAGCGCGCGATCTCCTCCACCATCGGTGCCAGGTCGACCGGTTCCCGTTCCATAGGCAGCACTCCGGCATCGAGCCGGGAAAGCAGCAGGAGATCCCCGACCAGCTGGTTCATTCGATCTGTTTCCGAGATGATCTCCCCGACCGGCTCGCGCCTTCCGTCGCCCGCAGGCAGCTTGCGCTGGGTCACCTCCGCCGCGGCGCGGATCATCGTCAGCGGCGTCCGCAGTTCGTGGCCGGCGTGGGCGATGAAAGCCTGCTGTTTATCCCACGCCTCCTGCGCCGAACGCAGTGCGCGTCCCGAAAGCCACCAGGAAACGGCGCTCAACACGGCCGCGAAGGCGACGCCCGCCTCCAGGAGAACCATCGCCAGATTGGCCATGGTGCGGTCCTGATCTGTCAGCGACCGGCCGGCTTGCAGCGCCGAATAGCCCGGCACCCCGATTAGGCGCAGGGTGAGTACGCGGATCCGGCCTCCGGAGGAATCTTCAACGGTCCGAAAATCCAAACCGTTTTGAAGCGCCGCTGAAACGGATTCCGTTTGGATGGATAGATTCTTCCCGCCGGTGATGATGTCCGATCCGCCGTCCATGCGAATCGCTGCCAAGGTGATGGGCGAAAGTTCCGCGTCGAATTCCGGCTCGCCGGTTTGCCACACGGCGGCGGAGCCAGCGGTGGATGCCGGGGTGGCTTCCCCATTCCCATATCCTTCAGTCTCGCTGTTTTCACCGCTGGTTGGAGCGGCCGCGATCGTCGGCACGCTGCCGCGTCCGGCATACCATTCCTGCTCGCCCCGCGCGACCGCGGCCGGAAGCGGCTCGCCCACCTCGTGCAATGCCAGCGCCGCGCGGTGTTCCAAGGCGATGTCGATCGAAGTTTGATTTTGTTTTTGCAGGAGGAGATACACCGCCGAGTCTACGGCGGCTACCAGGAGCAACGCTCCGAGGAGGTAGAGCAGGGTGAGGCGGAGACGGAGAAAACGGATCATCACGCCCTCAGCCGATAACCGACCCCGCGCACCGTTTCCACCGCGTCCGGAAAGCCCGGGCGGCGGAGTTTGGCGCGCAGATAGGAAATATACACGTCCACCAATGTCGGCTGCACGTCGCACTCGAAGGACCAGACGTAATCGAGGATCTGCCCGCGGGTGAGCGACTGGCCCGGATGCCGCATCAAGTACTCGAGCAATTTCCACTCGGTGGCGGAGAGCTCCAGCGGCAAGTCGCCGCGGCGAGCGGTGTGGGCGCGCAGGTCCATCACCAGATCGCCCGCGCGCAGCTCGAACGAATCGCCCGCCGGGTCGAGAAACCGGCGCGAGAGAGCCCGGATGCGCGCGAGCAATTCGTCGAACGCGAAGGGTTTGGAAAGATAGTCGTCGGCGCCGCTGTCGAGCCCGGCTACGCGGTCTTCCAACTGCGTGCGCGCAGTGAGCAGTAGCAATGCGGTGGGCAGATGCGCCGCGCGGACGGCGCGGCAAATGGCCGGGTCGTCCCGGCCGGGAAGCATCCAGTCGATCACGGCCACGTCGTATGTTCCCCGCAGCGCCAGCTCCAGCCCGGTATCGCCGTCGGCGGCGGTGTCGATCGTGTGCCCTTCCTCTTCCAGCACCTGTTTTTCCAGGCGCAGAAGGCGGGAATCATCTTCGATAAGCAGAATACGCATGGCAGGATTAATAATACCCGATCCTTCCTTCGGCGGGCTCGGACATGGATGGACCGCCGTCCCACTCAAAGCGGACACCGGATCAACCGATTGGTTCCTCATCATTTTTACCGATAACTCCATCATATTCCGCAAGATTGGAATTGGATTGGAAAAGACTTTCCTCCCGTCAATCAAACTCCAATGCATTTTTGAGATAAGTAAGGTTGATCAAAAGAAAAAATGCAAGGTATTTCTTCGGGAGGTCTTATGTCGCAGCGAATTGCATTATTTTTATCCGTCGCGCTTACCGCGTTCGTGCTGGTATTCATCGGCGCGGCAATAAGCATCAGGCAGTGGGGGCAGGCGGCGACCGCAAGCCCGACCCTCGATCCGCAACTGCTGGCCCAACTGCAAGAGCGCGAAGCTACTTACCAGGCGATGATCGATCAGGCCAACGCCCAGCTGCAAGCGACCGATCCGGCGGCAAGCGCGACTTCCACGCTCGCACCGGAACCGACCGCGACGCAGTATCCGGTCTCGCCGGATCTGGCGATCTACCTCGCGCAATCGGCTGCTCCCAATTCTTATCTGGTCCGGCTCCCTGAACTGGTGAGCTTCCAGGGAGCGGTCGCCTATGAAGTGACATTCAACACAGGAAAGATCTACATCGATGCGAACAGCGGCCAGATTCTCTACAATGGGGCGGGCTTTTCCAGCGCGGCCGGTTCGGACTCCTCTGCAGGACGCGAACAGGATGGCGGCGACGATTAGCGGGAGGAAATCATGGCACCCAAAACGAACCTAAGCGGAACCAAATTTCTGATCACGGCGGCGGCGGTCTCCGGCACGCTCGGGGGATGGATACTGCTATCCCTGTTCGGATCCGGGAGCAAAGCCGGAAGCGGTTCCATTCAAGATCCGGCGATTCTGGATTTGCTCAACCAACCGCTGCCGACCTTGGTGCAACCCAACGGATCTTCCTTCGGACCGGTTGTGAACCCGAATACTTCTGCAGTCAACCCGCCGGCTTCGCAACAGGCGCTTCGAAGGGTCGTGGCTCCGGCCCAAGCGCCGGGCGCGGTGGCGATTACGCGATCTTCCCGGAAGTGATCATTTTATGACAACAAAAGTTTTTGAAGCGATGGGCAGCAGGATAACGGCTGTCCTGGACGGTGACGAAATTGTGAACGCCGCCGAGCTGGATAAACTCCCGCGGCTGTTTGAGGATTGGGAGTCCGCACTCAGCCGGTTCCGAGCGGACAGCGAAATCAACCGCCTGCCGTGTTCTTCGGGGGAAAATCTCCGGGCCAGTCCGACGTTGTGTGCCGTGCTGGCAGAATCAATTCGCGCGGCGGAGTACACCGGCGGGTTGGTCACCCCGCTCGTGCGGGAGGCGCTGCAAGCCGCCGGATACGAGGGATCGTTCGAGGACGGGAATTTTTCCCCTACGACGGAAACCCGCATAAGGATCCGGATCCCGGATTGGCGGAAACTCCGCAGCGACCCTTCACTGGGAAGGATCGGAGTACCAGAGGAAGCGCGGCTGGACCTGGGCGGGATCGCCAAAGGCTGGGCGGCCGACCGGACAGCGGCGCGGTTGGGTCGGTACGGATCCGCGCTGATCGATGCCGGCGGCGACATTTCCGTCAGCGGTCGCCGCGCCGACGGCTCGCCCTGGCCGATCGGGGTGGGCAATCCGTTCGCGGAAAATAGTCTGCTCCTGACGCTTGCGCTCCCCGCCGGCGGCGTGGCCACCTCCGGAAGGGATTACCGCAAGTGGATTCAATCCGGACGGATGCGCCATCACATCATCGATCCGCGCACGGGAGAGTGCGCGGAGACCGACGTGCTCGCCGCCACGGTGATCGCGCCCAGCGCGAGCCGCGCGGAGGCCGGCGCCAAGGCGGCGCTCATTCTCGGCTCCCTGGAGGGGACCGCCTGGATCGAAGGGCACCCTGAGCTTGCGGGAATGCTGGTGCTGGACGACCGGCGGATAGTCTACAGCCGGCGGTTTTCGGACTACATTTGGAATTAAACTTTCCCTTCCCGGCTTTCCGTAATTGAGAGACGGGCGCGGATGGCGGAGAGGACGTAGACAAGAGACCTATCATGAAAAATCGATCCAACGTTCCAAACCTCGACAAAATTCCGGTCATGGGGTTCTTCACCCTGATGGCGCTGCTACTCGCCTCGGTCGCGGGTGCCTTCGCGGTGGTGCTGCTGCTCCCGGCGGCGATTCCCGGTCTGACCGGATCCCTGCTCGGTCCGGAGCCGAAAGTGTACTGGTACCTGGCGCGCTCGAGCGCCTGGGTGGCATATCTGCTCTTGTGGCTCTCGATGATTTTCGGACTCCTCATCACCGGCAAAATTTCGCGCGTTTGGCCCGGCGGACCGGCGGCCGTAGACGTTCACCAATTCGTAAGTCTGCTGGGCATCGCCTTCGCGCTCTTTCATGGTCTCATCCTCACCGGCGACCGGTATATCGGTTTCTCGGTGGTCCAAGTGCTGGTCCCGTTTTCCAACCCTCTTTATCGTCCTTTTTGGGTGGGCATCGGCCAGATCGGTTTCTACACGCTCGTTCTCGTTGGATTATCCTATTACGTCCGGCGTTCGCTCACTCCGCGCGTCTGGCGGCTGATCCACTATCTGAGTTTCCTCACCTTCCTGCTTGTGCTGATCCACGGGATCACCAGCGGCAGCGACAGCGCGCAACCCTGGGCGATGCTGGCCTATTTGATAACCGGCGGAAGCGTATGGTTCCTGACGGTATACCGCGTCGTCTCCACTTGGGTCGACCGCATGATGCGATCTGCGCGACAAACGGCGCGGGGTTAACCTAATCCTACCTTACCTCCCCTTCCCATTATGGGAAGGGGAGGAAATAAAAAATTAAAACTATGTATGGGAATATTCTTGAGAGAGGGGTTAGGTCGGCCTTCGTTTGCCGCGGCTTACCCTCGGCCCATTGGCCGAGGACTGGCTTTGTAACCTCGCGGCGTGGTTTTCCGCAGTGAGGCAGTGGTTTGTTTTTCGGATGGCGCCAAAGCGGGGTGAATTGGCCATAGTGTATGATTATCCGTATCCGATTCCGTGTATTCCGTTTCATTCGGTGGATTCCGTGTACTTATTCCATTGCATGACCAAACGGATATATTTTGGGTGGACAGTCCATGACCAAAGAAAAATTCTATGTCGTCTGGAAAGGCCGCAAGCGGGGAATATTCACCTCGTGGAAGGAATGCTCGGCACAGGTGAACGGATATATCGACGCCCGCTACAAGGCGTTTGAATCCCGCGAGCTGGCCGAGCAGGCGTTCCACGGCCGCTACGAGGATTTCCGCGCCGGGAATACCCGCGCGGCCAAGCTCAGCCGGGCGGGCGGCGACGTCCCGCCGCCGGATTCGATCGCGGTGGATGCTTCCTGTCCGGGAAACCCCGGGCCGGTGGAATACCGCGGCGTGCATGTCGGAAAAGGGCGCGAGGTTTTCCGGCAAGCGCCGGTCAAGAACGGTACGAACAACATCGGCGAGTTCCTGGCGATCGTCCATGCGCTGATGTATTTAAAGGAACGCGGTCTCGCCTGGCCGGTGTACAGCGATTCGATCCAGGCGATCCGTTGGGTGAAGGAAAAACACTGCAATACGAAAATTCCGCGGACGGAGGATACCCGGGCGATTTATGCGCTCATCAACCGCGCCCAAGACTGGCTGCGCGATAATGCCTACGCGAGCGAAGTGCGAAAGTGGAAGACCGACAAGTGGGGGGAAAGCCCAGCGGATTTTAATAGGAAGTGATAAAACATATATCCACGAAGGTCACGAAGGAACACGAAGAATTATTAAAAAAACTTCGCGCTCTTCGTGCTCCTCGGCCGCTATGCCGGGGACGGGGATGACATATAAATCATCATTTGCCGTTCGAGAATATTTACCGTCGGTTGAGTTTGGGTTTATCGGAGGAGATCTCATCTGCCCGAAAGCAAATCCTCCAGCGGGCGGTCATTGATGAAGATTGAGACGGAACGCACGGTGGAGAATTGGAGCGCGGTCTGTTTCAATTGCGCTTCCACACGCGGTGAATCGCATTCGCCACCCAGCGTGAGCGTGCCGTCAAGGTGAATCGTCGCCGTCCCGGAATTGATGGTGATATCCCCCACGGTGAGATGGGATTGATAAAGCGCGTTGTAAAGCCCGGATTCTCCGTAAAATTGATCGTGGATCCCCAACAGCGATGTGAGCGCCGCACGCAGGATGCCGGTGGTGTACGGAACGTGCATGGGTACGGCGACGGCGCTGTCCCCACAACCCACGAATACGCCGGAACGGCCTTGATCTTCCACGGCGATGAGAAACACTTGGACGGTCATATCGGTCGGTGTGTGAGAGGGAAGAGTGGGGACGGAAGGTACAGTGCTGGTAGGGGGCGGGAGGGTGGCGGTGGGTCGGGTATCGGTGTTCGTAAACGTGATTACCGGTTGGATTGTGGGCGAGGAAGTCATCCGCAGAGTGGTTGGGGCAACCGCATTGGTTTGAGTGGGAGAGGAAAGATTGGCGACCGGTGATGGATTGGGAAAGGTACATGCGGATAAGACACATCCGGCTGCAAGAAGATAAATCCAACGTAACGGAAGGCGCCTTGACGGTTTCATTTCAATTCCATCCTTTACTTTCTGAGATCCGGTGTCTTGCCCGGGATTGCTCTCGAGTGGACTTTTGTTTCAGCGAGCCTGCAGAATCGCTGCCAATCGGAATCGCTGTGAAAAAAATTCCGCGGCAGCGATAAAAACCCGGCTGGCCCGGTTTTAAAAATAATTCCATCCGGTTCGAGGATTATTTCGCGGAATGAATTCCAAAGGATAATTCGACCGGAAGCGGAAAAGGTGATTCCCCGGGTGTTCACCCGTCCCTGCCATTCGACCTGAACCGATGGATCTCGCCAGAGTCGTATCGCGACGTAGACCGGAGCGAGGAAGGGTTCCGCCAACAGAAGGAAAAAAATCAAAATCGCCGCGATATGCCACACAAGGCGGGTGGGCGCCAGCAACGGAAGAGTCCGGTCCGGCGACAGGTTCAGTTGATAGACGAGATAAAGCGAAGCGAGAGCGACTGCCAAGAAGGCACGACTGGCGAACATCCGGAACGTTGGACGATACGCAATATACACTGCATGGAAGTACGGGGTGCGATGATGATAACCGGAGAATTCGATATCCATTTTGTCCTTGTCAAGGTTCTGGCTATGGATATTGTACCGCGAGAAAACCATCCCGATGGGCGAAATCCCGGCGGATATTAATAGGAGTTGAAAAACATTTTCCACGAAGGTCACGAAGTGACACGAAGAATGTTTAAAAAAACCTTCGTGCCCTTCGTGTTCTTCGTAGAAGATTATTTGAGAAACTACGGATCTACAGAGAGAATATACGTAAAATAAAATAATATATTCCCATTTCAAAGGGACATCATCCTATCTCAGTAAATAGAATCTCAAAAAACTTCTCCCTCGCCTCCCGTTCCCGCCATGGTGCGTGGCCGCATTTGGGCAGCAGGATGAATTGGAAATCCTTCAAGACGGATGCCAGGGGATGTTGAACACCCTCCGCCGGATGCGGATCGTAATCACCGTGGACCGCGACGACCGGGCAACGGATCTGCGGTCCGAGCTCGAGCAGCTCGCCCGAGGCGCGCATTGCCGCGGCTGCGGACCATACCCGTTGATGGATATCAAATTGAACCGGGATTTCCTCTTCCTCGTCGGGCAGTGGGTTGAAGGAATCCGCCGCAGTCATAATTGCTCCGAAACGGTCCAGCAGCGTATTTGAATCCTTCGTCGAGGGATTTTCAAGCGCGACGGTTATATCCTCCAACTCGCGCCTTTGATCCTGTGTGAGCCGGCGCATGCGCGTGGGTTGAATCCGGGCGACGTAACGGTCTTCGAACGGCGGGCAGCCGACCAGGATGAGCTTGCGCGCGATCTCCGGGTACCGTGCGGCAAGGATGTAGCCAAGCCAGGCGCCCCACGACCAGCCAGTCAGCGTGACGGGAAGATTGGCCCGCGTTTCCAAAACCTCGCGCAATTCCTGCACCTGGCCTTCCAGCGCGTCCGCCGTCTGCAGCGGTTCCAGTACGCCGCGTTCGCGCGCAAGCTCCTTTGCCACCGGTGCCATCTCGCCCGGCGCACCGGGCCCGCCGTGCAGCACGGCGATGCGAAAGGGAGCTTGTCCGTGGAGTCTCAGATTATCCATAATCCTCGAACGGAATAGTACACGGAATACACCGAAAAGAACCGAAGACACGGAAAAAGAATGATTTAAAAGCTCGGTGTAATCCGTGTTTTATTCCGTGAATTCCGTGTCCTCGGATCAGGCATTTAAACTTAAGGTACCGATTCGCCCACCATCTCGCTCCGTTCGACGGCTGTCAGCTTCACGCGCGAGAAGGTATTGGGCGCGATCGTTTCCGATTTAACGCGGACGCGGAGGAAGTTGCCGGTCAGCCCATGGCGCAGGCCGCAGCGCGTATCCGCCTCCCACAGCACGTCCATCTCGCGGCCGAGGAAACCGCGCGCGAATGCATCCGCCGCGCGGTCGGCCGTCTTGCGGAGGAGCGTTGCACGCCGGCGGATCTTATCCGGCGGGACGACGTCTTTCATTGCCGCCGCCGCGGTGCCCGGGCGCGGCGAGAAGCGAAAGATGTGCAGACGCGCGAAGCCCATGCGTTCCACGAATTCAAGGCTGTCGCGAAACTCCGATTCGCTTTCACCGGGGAAGCCGACCATCAGGTCGCTGGTCACCGCCAGGTCGGGAATCGCCGCGCGTGCGGCATCGACGATGTGTGCGAAATCCTCCGGCGAGCTGCGCCGCGCCATCCGGCGCAGCGTTGCTGCGCAGCCGGATTGCAGCGGCAGGTGCAGATGCGGGCATACGCGTGCCTCCCGCCACAGGCGGAAAAATTCCGGGCGAACTTCCCAAGGCTCGAGCGAGGAGAGACGGACGCGCGGAATTGTGGTTTTCATCAGGACTGTTTCGAGCAGCCGCTCCAGCCCGAATTCCAATCCCAGGTCTTTGCCCCATGCGCCGAGGTGCACGCCCGCTAGCACCGCTTCCTTGGCGCCGGCGCTTTCCGCGGCGAGAATATTCTCCACGACGTCATCCGCACTCCGGCTGCGGATCGGCCCGCGGGCCAGTCGCGTGACGCAATACGTGCACGCGTTGTCGCAGCCGTCCTGTACCTTAATATAGGCACGGGTCCGGCGTCGGTGTCCATCAGGCGAACGATCCCGGCGGATGGCACTGGATTTTTCTTCTCCGTCAAGAAGGATGGATATGGTGCGGTCTTTTTCTGTATTGGGAATCACTCGAACCACGCCGGGCAGCGCGGCGGCGCGCTCCGGCTCCATCGTCGCCCAGCAGCCGGTAAGCGCGAGGCGCGCGGCGGGGTTGCGCGCATGCGCGGAACGGGCTTTCTGCCGGCTGTCGCGTTCCGCTTCGCGCGTCACCGTGCAGGTGTTGATCAGGATGAGATCGGCTTCTTCCACACGGCCGGTCACTTCATGATCGAGCGCGCGCGCTTCCTCCGCCATGGCGTCAATCTCCGCCTGGTTCACCCGGCAACCGACCATGTCGAAAAAGATTTTCATAGTTGCTTTTACGTCATGAGAGGGCCATCCCATCCACCCTCTCCTAGCCTCTCCCTCCTCCCCGTTTTACGGGAAGGAGGGAGAGGGAGGGGAGAGGAAGGAAAGGTTGGGGTTTATGGTTTGCGGACGACGAAATTATCGAAGTAGAGATCTGTGCCGGGCTGATCGTAGGTTCCCAGCCAGAGTCCGGCGTCGCCACCGGAAAAATCCGAGTCTGCCGCGGAGGCGACCAAGGTATCGTTGACGTAGAGAGAAAGCTTATCACCGACGCAGTCCGCGCGGAGATGGTTGGCAGCCGGCCCCGGGTGGATGCTTGGATCGGTTTTCATCGAGGTTCCCGAAAGCATCTCCAGATCGCTGCCGGAAGTCCGCTTGGCGATTCCGGCCTGGCCGTCGCCGGAGATCATCAGGATGTAAAAGTTCTTCTCGTCCCGATAGCGGCATAGCACGCCGAACACGTCCTGATCGGCGCCTGCTTTCTTGGTCACGTCCACATCGATCCGCACGTCGTTGGGAAAATCCCGGTGGGCGGTCGCCCACATGTAGTAATCGGAAGTGGCGGAGAAGATCCGGTACATTCCGCCGGCGTAATCCGTCACACCGTCGGCTCCAGTGGCGCGGTCCCAGCCGCTGGCGGAGTTGGAAAAATCATCCTGGTAATAGACGTCGCCCACCGGCATACTTGAAGGGGCGCATCCACCGAGTGCGAGGGCAAAAAAACAGATTACCAGCCAGCGTCTCATAATGCGAGAACCGATCTCCTCCCAATGTTTTGTCCGGACTGTCGCATGGCGCATAGAATACAACACTCTTTCGAATGTGGCAATATGCGGCGTCCGCGATTGACAAAAATAAAACCTCCGCCGAGCTGCGCCCGACGGAGGCTTACCCAAAGAGGAAGGAATGTTTCTGACGGGATTCCTTCTTTATAAATATAGTAGAGCATTTCCTCCGGGTTGTCACGGCCGAATGTCATGGGAAAGGATGTATGTTCATCGTATAATGCCGGAGTGTCTCTATTTTTTATGAAAAGCTTACGCCGCGATCTGCAATCTTACGCCGAATTTTTTACGAAGATTTTATGAAAGATCTCCACGCGCTCCGCGCCCGTCTGCGCCATGCCGGATTGAAACCGGCTTCGTCACTCTCTCCGCCGCGCCAGAAGGCGGCCCTGCTGCCCGCCGATTGGCCTGGGCAGGCGGTTCCCGGACCGGATGGAATTTTTTATTTGGCTGAATACCGCTACGGACCAGATGTCCGCCAAGGAGATCAGAGCCTTCTGGATTTTCTTCCATATTCTCCGCTGCCGGATTTTATGGAAATTCCCCGCGAGACAAATCTCACGAATATGGTGTTCATGGACACCGAGACAACCGGTTTGGCCGGGGGAACCGGAACGCTTGCGTTTTTAATCGGCACCGGGACTTGCGTCGATGGAATGTTCCTTGTCCGGCAATATTTTCTTCCCGATCCGTCGGGGGAGGCTGGGATGCTC
>Ga0187886_1002819_pt1 | contig 13509 bp, 14 predicted proteins | sample June2016WEW_20_1_FD_133001 | JGI IMG/M metagenome (GOLD analysis project Ga0187886, IMG submission 133001) | Peatland microbial communities from SPRUCE experiment site at the Marcell Experimental Forest, Minnesota, USA - June2016WEW_20_150 | ecosystem: Environmental > Terrestrial > Soil >...
CTTTTATCACGTTTCAGAAGAAGTGAAGGAAAGGAGATTGCACGGAACGTGCTGAAAACTCCGGAAAAGATCCGGGAACTTCAGAGGAAACTATACCGGAAGGCCAAGCAGGAGAAAGAGTACCGATTCTATCTTCTCTATGACAAAGTTTACAGGATGGACATCCTGAACCATGCCTATAGACTTATCAAAGCGAACAAGGGGGCGCCGGGCATAGATGGCGAGACCTTTGAGCGCATAGAGGAGAGGGAAGGAGGAGCCGAAAAGTATCTCGAAGAGATCGCCGGAGAACTAAAGCGGAGGGAATACAAGCCTCAGGCTGTTCGCAGAGTTTACATTCCTAAGGCAAGCGGGGGCAAGAGGCCGCTAGGAATACCGGTGATCAAAGACAGGGTAGTGCAGATGGCCGTGAAGATAGTAATCGAGCCGATCTTCGAGGCAGACTTCCAGGAAAACTCATACGGATTCAGGCCGAAGCGGAGTGCCCATCAAGCGGTGGAGGATGTAAAGAAGCATCTCTTTGAAGGCAAGATTGAGGTAATTGATGCCGACATTTCCAAGTACTTCGATACCATTCCTCACGACAAGCTAATGCAGTTGGTGGCCAAGCGCATTGTGGATAAGCACATCCTTTGGCTTGTCAAGATGTGGCTCAGGGCCCCGATTGTGGAGGAACGTGAGGCCGGCAAAAAAGAGTACAAAAGGAATGACAAAGGGACACCGCAGGGAGGGGTAATCTCTCCCTTGCTTGCCAATATCTACCTGAACGTACTTGATACGCTGTGGACAGTCAAAAAGGTGCAGGAGAAGCTGGGAGCAAGGCTTATAAGGTATGCCGATGATAGTGTGATATTATGCAGAGGCAATACCGATCGGATTCTAAAGGGGTTAAAGACGGTTCTCAGGGACCTTGGCCTCACCATAAATGAGGAAAAGACCCGTGTTGTGGACGCACGACGGGAGAGCTTCAGCTTTCTGGGGTTCACTATAGGTCTGAAGCGAGGATGGAGAACCGGGAAAATATACCCTCACATTGAACCGTCCAAGAAGGCGCTGAAACATATTCGCTCAGAAATCAAGCAGCTGACAACTGAGCGTTACAGTGCCATACCGACGGAAATTGTGATCCGGAACGTCAATGAAGTCGCCAGAGGGTGGGTAGGCTACTTTCGATATGGCAACTGTACCAAAGCTCTGTCCTATTTGAAAAGATACTTGGTCTACAGGATTCGAATATACCTACGCCGGAAACACCGATACCGCGGTTTTGGCTACAAGGCATATCCGGACAGATACTATTTCGAATCCTTAGCTGTATACGAAGTGCCGACCAAGGCTCCTTGGTCTCTACCGGCGAATGCATCCGGATGAAGATAATCGGAAAGCCGTATTCGGGAAAACCGAACGTACGGAATTGATGAGGGGGAGCTGGAGATAGAGCCTTCAGCTACTACGCCAGCTCTCTACTCTACTGGAAGCGATAATCCATCCAAAGCTTCACATGCGCCCCTTTAAACCTGTCCTCAAACCTCTTGGGTCGAGCTGAATCAGCTAGCAACAGCTGTCCAAATAGCTGAACTGGGAGCTGTAAGCTGGTAGGTTGTATTCGGAAGGCGGGAGCCCCGTTTCGGTAATGATTCCAGAAAATGGCCTAACGGGGTTTGCATAACCATTTGGCGAAGGTTTCTGTTCTACGACCCAGGTCCTTATCCATAGCAAGCCCCCTGGACATCTTACGGACAGGCCTTATGGGTAAAAGGTTTCATTTGGTGAACCCCTTTAAAGCAAAAATCATTTTTTCATCACCACCCATAACCCCCCGTCAGTGGTGATTTCCGCCTTTGCCCCCAGGCTGCTTGCTCGAAGCTGATCCCGTATGCTTTCCACAGTGACCCTCACCCTACCCAGTTCAGCGTTGAGTTCCTCCGAACGCTTCCCGATTCGGCTGATGATTTCAGGGGGCGTATATTTCCCGAACCCTCCACCCACGAAAGCGATTCCCCCTTTCCTCAACTTCCTGTAGATGGCTCTAAAGTCAACCTGAAAGAGGGAGGGGAAAAAGAGGGCACCCCTGAAGATCGCAAAATCAACGCTTCGGTCCAGAACACCGGTCAAAGAGCTATCGCTTTCGATGATTCTTACCCTGTCTTCCAATCCAAGTTTTTGTGCCTCCTGCTGGCACAAACGAACCGATGCTTGAGGAAACGCAGCGATTAAAAAACTCTGGCCGACATTCTTCTGGGCAAGGGCAAATATGAGGCCCGAAAAAGGGCCGATTTCCAGGATGTGCCCATCATGGCCCCTGTTAAGTTCCTCGACCTGCTTTACCAGGTAGGGCCGGATCGCTTCCCAAAGGAGATTGACTTCTTCAAGAAGAGTATCTTTTATCATTTTCCACCTTCCGGTTTCTTCCGAGTTCTAATCGATTACCCGCCCACATCCAGGCCGTATCTGCGTCCGATTCCCGTAACAAGAAATTTAGAGTGGTTGGGCCACCCATTAAAAAGCCTCTTCATATTTTCCATACCTTCCTCTGAGAGAAACATAGAGAACTTCGCATATGATCTCCCTGCGGACACCTTCTTCAGTTTTCTTAAGTAAAACAAGATTCTGAGTTTTCCGTTCAATCACCGGGGCAATTAGCCTTCCCCCTGTCCGGAGTTGCTCTACCAAAGGTGGAGGGATTTCAGGACATGCGGCAGTAAGGCATATCCTGTCATAAGGGGCGAATCTCGGATATCCAAGTCCACCATCCCCTCTTATAAGGATAATATCGGTGTAGCCTGCGTTTCTGAGATTTCCGGTTGCAAATTCAAAGGTCAATGGGTCAATCTCCATGGCGATCGCCAATCCCTCTGATCCCACGATTTCTCTAGCTAGGGCTGTTCCATAACCAGATCCTAGACCGATTTCGAGAAATCTATGGCCTTGATCCAGTCCTAAAGGCTCATAAAAGAGCGGATAACTATGCGGGCAGGAAATGGTTGCACCCTCCCCTGGAAGAGGGAGAGGCACCTCAAGATAGGCATAATCCCTGTAATTATCTGGTATAAAATCTTCCCTCGAAACTTTCAACATTGCCTCCCTGATACGTATGGACTTGAGATATCGCTTCCTGATTAACTTCCTTACCTTCTCGGCTCTTTCAATTGCAAATTGCTCCTTGGTCTTCGTAGGTATTTTAGGGGGTGGTATGATCCAGCCGGTCATCTCTGCCTCTTTTCAGAGCATTTGCCAGGTTGCAAAATTTCCCTTGAATTCTGGACGTCCCGGCTTAAATTTTAATTATATCCTGTGAAGACCATGGCGAAAAGGGGTTAGGCTGTAAAGAGGATGGACCCAGCACCATTCAGTAACCCTCAGATGGCACTTCAAAATTTCCCTGTTAGCCGATGGGGAAGGTTAGAAAAGCCCTTATTCCTAAATTGAACCAGGGCTTAAAGAGTTTAAGGGCACCTGAGGGAGAAGTGAAATCCGGCCTCGTATCGGGAAGGGTTTAAGAAAAGTGACAATGGATATCATTCGGGCAGAGGGGTTGGTTTACCCACAGGAAGGGGTAAACGTCACTTTTCCCTGCCACATGAGGGCAGAGATCTTGTCTTGGGTTTCCACTATTCCACCGGAAAAGCTTCTTGTCACGGTCTTCCCCGGACGCCGAAAAAAAGTACCCCATATCTTGTGGTCTTTTTTCTTGACATTCAAGTCCGTTTTTCGTATATTCGACCTGCCCAAAAGCGAGTTCTTATCACTTATCACTAGAAATTCTTCGCAAGAAAGGAGGTGTTGCGTTCCCGCAGATTGAAACCCATACAATCTTACTCTTTCTTTTTCTTCCGCTCAGCCAGGGACAAGGGGTTATTCTCTGCCCAGACGCTTGCCCCTGCGTTTCTGGTTTCCGCATTCCAGGAATGATTTTCATGAGCGGGTCTCAACCGAAACCATGCAAATGAACAATAGGGGGTAACCTTATGAATAAGATTGGGAAGTTTTTATTGGTGCTATTCATCTGTGTAGGGATTGTCATACCGGCTGTATCCTATGCGGAGCGTATGGATCTGAAAGGCAAGAAGATCACCATGTCGATTCTGGGAATTTCCGGTTGGTTCCCCAGCAAACTTGGCGTGGACATGTCCCCGGCCTTTGCAAAGTATGCAAAGGAAAAATACGGGTATGACGTGAATTTTACTTTTGAGGAAGCGCCTTTTGAAAGCCTTTTCCAGAAGGCTGCCGCCAGCCTGGCAACCAAATCCGACGAGTACAACATCATCGTCAGCGACAGCCAGTGGCTGGGCGGTTTTGCGCAACCTGGCTGGATCATAAAGCTCAACGGTTTGATCGAGAAAAACCCGTCCCTGAAAGCGATCCAGTGGTACGATAAGATCGTGGTGGACACCTACATGAGCTATCCCCTAGGCTCGGATGATTACTGGGGGTTCCCCCTGGAAGGCGATGTCATGGTGTTGTATGTGCGAAAGGATAAACTCCTCGATCCAGCCGAAAGGCGGGCCTTCAAGGGCAAATACGGTTTTGACATGCCCAAGACCTTTGAGGATTTCGAAGCCCTGACCTACCCTAACTTCGTAAAGATGCTGAAATTCTTTACGCGCCCTGATCAGGGTTTCTACGGGATTGCCCAGCATTATTCCAAGGTCTATGATTTTGTCTCCACTGCCGCGCACAATTACATCTGGTCCCGTGGCGGAAGGACCTTCGACGAAAAAACTAACCAGGTATGGGGTGTCCTGAATACCAAGGAGAACGCCAAATCCATGGTGGAATACAAGGAGTCCTTGAAATATGCGCCTCCTGGATCGATCAACTACGGCAACAGCGAGGTTATGGAGGCCTGGAACGGCGGGAAAGTGTTCTGCGCCGTCATGTGGGCAGCCGTTGGCCAGTATATGATGGAGCCCAAGGGGGGCCAACCCATGATCGTGCCGCCCCCGGCCTTCCTAATCAATGGCACCGGCGCACCCAACCGGATCTACTCTATGGGGGGGCAGCCCTGGGTCATCAATAAGTTCAATGACAAGGTCAAGCAACAGGTGGCCGAAGACTTCATGGAATGGTGGTACACGGAAGACGTACAGACGGAATTTGCCAGGCGCGGCGGGAATCCCGTCATCAAATCGGCGTTGAACAAGCCCGGTTTTGAAGGAATCAAACCCTGGTTCCGCGCTTACAAATGGATGTTATCCGAAAAGAAGGGGAGAGATTTCTGGCATGACCCCATGTACGCCGTGCTGCTGGCCACGCAGCAGGAGGCCTTCCATGCCTACATCACCGGACAGGTCAAGGATCCCAAAGTGGCTTTGGATTATGCGGCTTATCAGCTGCAGAAGATCATGTATGAGCATGGAACCTGCAAGATCAAACCACCGGATGAGGGTGCGAAAATTCAACTGAAGTAGCGATTCTCACAGCGGCGGAGAAGGCTCTCTTCTCCGCCCACAGGAATTAGGAATGCTTATGATGTCTGAAGCTTCCATGAATCGCGCTATCCTTCAGGAGGGGGCCACTGGAGTGAGGGGATGGCTGAGGAATCTGGAAAACCCCAGATACCTGCAACACCTGTTGCTGGTGCCGGTCCTCATCTTCTTTATCGTGTGGAATTTGATTCCCCTTTTCTGGTTGGTGGGGCTCAGCTTTTACAAGTATGTGCTTGTCACAGGTGAGCCCCTCAAATTCATGGGGCTGGCAAACTTCTATGAGGTATTCAACAGTTTTGAGATATGGCATGCGCTGAGCAACACCTTTCTCTTTGTCATCGTGGGCGCCGGTACCCAGACCTTCTTGGGGATCATTCTGGGCTTCATTTTCTGGGACAGCAAAGACCTTCCCTTTCGAAGGGTGGCTTTGACCCTCATATTCACCCCCATGATCATTGCGCCACTGGCAAGCGGTTCGTTCTTCAGGATCATCTATGACCCTGTGTTCGGGATTTTGAATTATTTTATCAGAGGCATTTTCGGGATCACCATCGATTTCCTGGGCTCCAGCACTTGGGCCTTCCCTTCCGTCCTGATCGTCGATACCTGGATGTGGACCCCCTTTATGATGTTGATGACCCTTGCCGCCCTGGGATCCGTACCCAAGGCGGAATTGGAAGCTGCGGAGGTGCAAAACTTGTCCTGGTACCGCCGCTTGGTTCATGTGGTGCTTCCCCACGGGAAATTTATCCTCATGCTGGGCATCCTTTTGAGAACCATCGATTCCTTTAAGTCCATGGATATCATTTTCACCATGACAAGGGGCGGACCCGGCAATGCCACCGAACTGATCGGCATTACCCTGTATCGCCAAGCCTTTGACGCATTTAACATGGGGCAGGCTTCGGCCCTGGCGATTATTGCGCTCTTGATCGCCATCTCATTTACATCGATTTACCTTCATGTCTTTAGAAAGAAGGAGGCAGCTGAATAAATGGAAGGTCGTAGTCAGAAAACAGGATTCAAACGGCGGCTCTATCATCTTCTGCTGTGGGCCATTTCCATCGGCTTTTTCTCGCCCATTATCTGGATGATCATCTGCTCCCTGAAGACAAGGGAGCAAATCCTGACGCTTCCGCCCGAATGGCTGTTTGTTCCGACGCTCAATGACTACATCGGTTTGTTCCATATGTTCAATTTCACCAAGGAGCTGATGAACAGTATCTTCATGTCGCTGAGCGCCGTGATCATCGCCGTGGTGGTGTCCTTTCTGGCAGCTTACAGCTTCTCGCGCTTCAAGCCAAAGGGCACGGACCTCATCATGTTTCTGCTCCTTTCCATGAGGATGGTGCCGGCCGCTGCGGTGGTCGTTCCCATCTACCTCCTCTACTCGGCAGCGGGCTGGAAAGGGACTTATTCGGGAATGATCCTTTTTTACGCCATGTTCAGCATCCCCTTTTCCGTGTGGATTCTGAAAGGGTTTATCGATGGGGTTTCCCAGCGATTCGACGAGACCGCCCTTGTCAGTGGCGGTTCGCGCATGCATATCATTTTCAGAATGGTCATGCCCCAGGTAAAACCGGGGTTGATCGCCGCCTTTATTTTTAACATCATCTTCGTCTGGAATGAATTCCTCTTCAATTATATTATCGGAGGAAAGAAAACCGCCACGGTCCCTGTGGGCCTGGCCCAGGGGTTCAGTGCAGGCATGGCCATTCAGTGGGATTTCATTGCCACGCTCACCACGTTTTACAGTGTACCGCTGATTATCTTTATTTTCTTTTTCCAGAAATACCTCCTGGTGGGGATGACCTTTGGTACGGTTAGAGGAGAAGTATAGGGATGAAAAGAAAAGCCGCCTTTGCCGCCAGAATGCAGACCGCCGTCATCCTCTCCATGATTGTCAGCTTCATACTCATTATTCAAAAGATGAACGACGGCCTGCACAAGGCAGGACTGTTCCTTCTCATCATATCGGCCCTTTCGCAGATGGCCTTTGGGAATATGCCGCCTGAGGCGAATTTCAAGGAGGCAAAGAAGGTCATGATCATCGCCTTTGGCATTGTGGCCTGTGTATTCGGTCTGGGGATCCTCCTGGCCCCCGTTCTCATCGGGATAGGAAGATAAGGCATGGACACAGTTGTGGAGTTCAAAGGCGTTTCAAAAGCCTACGGCAAATTGCAGGTCCTGGAGGATATTCGTCTTTCCGTCAAGAAAGACGATTTCATGGTGATATACGGGCTTCCATCTTCGGGCAAAACCGTGCTTTTGCGGTTGTTGATGGGGTTGGAAAAACCGGATGATGGTGACATCTTTCTTCGAGGAGAAAATGTGCGCCATATGCCGCCCAAGGTCAGAAATGTCGGGTACGTACCCCAGGATTTTGCCCTCTATCCCCACTGGAATATTTTCGACAATATCGCCTATCCGCTCAGACTCATGAGAAGGCGGGTCTCTGAAATCCAACCTGTGGTTCAGCGTGCTGCTGCCATGCTCAGTATCGAGGACCTGCTGGGGAAACTGCCCACGCAGTTGAGCGGCGGCCAGAAGCAGCGTGTGGCCGTGGCCAGGGGGATTGTAAAGGAGACCGATATCTATCTCCTGGATGACCCTCTGGCGGGACTCGATTTCAAGTTGCGGGAAAAATTGATCGATGACCTTAAAATCCTTCAGGAAGGTCTTGGCGCGTGTTTTCTCTATACCACCTCGGATCCCATCGAATCCATGGGGTTGGCCGAAACGATCGCCATCCTTCATGATGGAAAGATCCGTGAAACAGGGGAACCCCAAACCGTATACAGGAGCCCCCTCCATCTATCTACCATGGATATTCTGGGTTTTCCCCGTTCCAATCTGTTTGAAGGCAGACTGCTGCGAAAATCATCGGGAGTCTGGTGCGAGACCGATCTTTTTAAATTCCCCGTGGTCATGGATGGAGAAGGCCCTTCCATGGAAGGATACACCGAGGTCATCGTGGCGGTTCGACCTGAGAGCATTCAGAAAGCATCCGGTAACGCCGGCAACGGGTTGCAGGCCAATATCTATCTTCGAGAGGATCTGGGCGCCGAAGAGATCATCTATCTCAATGTTGGAGGAACCAGCCTGACCATGCTCAATCCCAGTTACCAGAATGGGCACTACGATGTCGGGGGCCAGATCGGCATCGGCATGAGTGCGCAGGATATTTTTGTGTTTGAAAAGGGCAACGGTTCCCGAATCGGGAGGGGGAAAGAAAACTTCCATGTCTGAGATCAAAGTAGAAAATTTAACCAAGAGATTTGGAAAAGTGGTGGCGGTGGATGACCTGACCTTTTCCTTTCCCGAAGGCAAGGTGACCTGTCTTCTGGGGCCTTCCGGTTGCGGCAAAACCACCTTGCTGCGAATGATTGCGGGGCTTGAAACACCCACCCAGGGGCATATCTACTTCGGGGATCTGGACGTCACGGCCCTGCCACCCAGAAAACGAAACATCGGCATGGTTTTTCAGTCCTCTGTGGTTTACAGGGGCATCACCGTGTATAAGAATATCGAACTTCCGCTTCTGAAAAGAAAACTGCCCGAAGCGGAGCGCAGAAAGCGGATTCAGGAGGTCCTGGAGCTGCTGAACCTTCAAGAGAAGGCCGAAAAGGACAGTTCTCAGCTGGACAACGTCTCACGCCAGAAGGTTTCTGTTGCGAGCGCCATTGCCTATCGTCCGGACATCATTCTGTTCGACGAACCCATGACCAATATCGATGCCAATTCAAAGGTCCAGTTCAAGCACTTTTTCAAGGAGCTTTCCCAAAAGCTGAATCAGGTGATCGTCTACGTGACCCATGACCAGACCGAGGCCATGACCTTGGCGGACCAGATCGCCTTGATGGAGAACGGCAGGATCGTTCAGTGCAACGAGCCCAGAGTCCTCTACAGTGAACCCGAAGATGTGTTTGGCGGATGGTTTCTGGGCAATCCCGGCATGAACTTCATTGAAGCAACCTGTGAGAATAAGAATGGAAAGAGCAGGATCAGCTCAACCTTTTTCCACAGCCTTCTGACGGTGGAAGCCGAAGGGCTGGATCGGGAAGTCACCATCGGCATTCGTCCAGAGTATCTCAGGCTTTCGCCATTGCCACAAAAAGGGTTCGTGGAGGCAAGGGTAAGAAGGAAATCGATCACCGTGGGCGGACAGTACCTGTATAGCATTGAGCGGGACGGCGCGGAGGTCAAGGCCAAGGTAAGCCATCCTGCTGACGAAATGATTCGCGCGGAAACGGTCTGGATCGAGCTTCCGGTGGAGCACCTTGTGCTTTTTGATGCGAGCCGAAGGAGGGTGCACGCCCCCATGGTCGTGTGAGTTCATGAAGGGAGGATTTTGAGGAATGCTTTTTTGCAAACCTAGTACCCAATGCATAGACCCCCAATCTCTAGATCCTGGGGATGAAGGCAACCCTCTGTTACAGAGGGTGGTTGAAAAATGGTTCTTCACATAATCGGCGCCATGCCGAGGGGAGAAAGAAGGATTCATGGGTGGGCGCCGGATCTAAGAAGGGAGATGGAACATGAAAGTAGCCCCTGAAAAAGCAAAGATGATTTTGTTCGCGTACACCGTAACCGACTATGAAAAGACCGCGGCGTTTTACAAAGAAGCGCTAGGTGTGGAGTTTCCCAGTGGGACATTCACGGTGAAACGGCTGGACATCGCCGCGGGGAATCTCAGCGAGGGAGATGCCAAGGTGGAGCTGCTCCAGATGGATCGATGGAAAGGTGCTGAGAGCGGTTACGCCTGCGGGCACATCGGATTTCAGGTTAAGGACATAAAGGCCATGGCTGCACACCTCAAGGATCTGGGGTATGAGCCCTCTGAGATCCTGTTCCCCTTTGAAGGCAACGACAAGGTGAAAATCTGCTACTTCAGAGGGCCCAACGATGAGAAGCTGGAATTGGTTCAGATGGATGAATAGACGTTTTGGGGGTTCTGTTTAACCTCCCTGTTTTCTCAAAAAAGAAGGAAAGGAGAACAATCCTATGACCATGAAAAAGTTTATCAACGATCCGGCAAACCTGACCCCTGAGCTGCTGGACGGTTATGTGAAGGCGTACGCCAAAAAGGTGGCCCTGGAGTCTGAAAAGCTGGTTGTTCGGGCCAAAAAAAAGGATGCCGCCAAGGTGGCCCTGGTCACCCTGGGGGGCGCAGGGCATGAGCCTGCCTTGAGCGGATTCGTGGGCGAGGGCATGCTGGATATTAGCGTGGTGGGAGATATCTTTGCGGCGCCTGGGCCGCCAAAGGTATTTGAGGCCCTGAAGAGGGCCAACCGGGATGCCGGTGTCCTCTTTGTGGTCCTCAACCATGCAGGTGATGTGCTGAGCGCCAACACCGCCATGGAAATGGCCAAGAAAGAGGGCTTCCGTGTGAAGATGATCCTGACCCATGAAGATATCGCCCCCGGCATTGACGCCCCCATAGAGGACCGCCGCGGTCTGGCCGGGTGCATTCTCCTTTACAAAGTGGCCGGGGCCGCAGCAGAGGCTGGCAAGAAGCTCGATGAGGTTTATGCGGTGGCTGAGAAATTCAACAACAACATGGCCACCTTGGCGGTGGCCTTGAAGACGGCCACCCATCCGGCCACCGGAGAGGCCATTTTTGAGCTTGCCGACGACGAGATGGAGGTCGGCATGGGCCAACACGGGGAGGCGGGGACAGGCAGGTCCAAGATGAAGACCGCCAACGAGACCGCGAAGGTTATGATCAGCCAGCTGATCAAGGCGGTAAAAGCAAAAAGAGGCGACAGGCTGCTTGTCATGTTGAACGGCGCCGGCGCCACCACCCTCATGGAACTCTACATCGTGTTTCGGCAGGTGAAATCCTTTCTGGCGGATCAGGGTATTGAGATCGTACGGTCCCTGGTGGGTGAGTATCTCACGGTTCAGGAGATGGCGGGTTTTCAGATGGTCGTCGCCAAGATGGACGATGAATTGTTACGTTGGTGGGACGCGCCGTGTGATACGCCCTACTTGACCGTTCGATAACCTGCGATGGAAAACGAGGTGCCTTATGGCTGACGCCATCGGTTATGGTGATATGGCTCGGATGATACGATCGGCTGCGGATAAGATTCGGGCCAATCGGGATGAATTGACAAGGCTGGACTCCGCCATCGGTAACGGAGATCATGGCACGAGCATCGCCAGGGCCATGGATATCGCGGAAAAGGTCATTCTGGAGTCTGAAAAAACAGACATCAAAATGTTGCTAAAGGACGTGGGCTGGGGGGTGATGGGGGTGAATGGGGGTGCCACAGGCCCGCTTCTGGGTTCATTTCTCATGGGTTTGAGCGAAGGGCTGGAAGCACAGGATGCCATCGACTGTCTTACCCTGGCGGCCATGTTTGAGGCCGGGCTGGCCAACGTTCGGCGGCAGACCAAGGCCCAGGTGGGCGACAAGACCCTCATGGATGCCCTTGTGCCCGCCGTGGCCTCCATTCGGGAGGCTGCCGATGCGGGAAAATCGATCAAAGAAGCGCTGCAGAATGCAGCCCGGGCCTCCGACAAGGGCGCACTTTCCACCAGGGATTTCAAGGCCCGTTTCGGACGTGCCAAGAATCTGGGGGAACGGGTGCTGGGTTTTCAGGATCCGGGAGCAACCTCCATGTCTCTGCTTTTTCAGGGCCTTTTGGAGGGGCTTCCCTGAGGGACTTCGGGTTGAACCGGGGACTTCCCCTATGAAATAAAAGGAATCGGAACGTATCGTCACAAGGGACGTTGAAAGGAGAACCATTCATGCCGGATATGGATGAAATAAAGGAAGGCACGCAATATTACGCCCAAAAGGCGCAGAAGACCGAGGGCTTTTTCTTGAAAGGCTCCAACTCCCTAGACTGGGGCATGAAAGACCGTTTGGCTCGTATCTTCAGCCCGGTGTCCACGCGAACCGTGATGCTGGCATTTGATCACGGATACATCATGGGGCCCACGTCGGGCCTGGAGCGCATGGACCTGACCATTGTGCCTCTAATCCCCTACGCCGATTGCATTATGTGTACACGCGGCGCCCTACGCGCACTGGTACCGCCCTTCCTGAGCAAGCCCGTGTCTCTGCGCTATTCTGCCGGGTCCACAGTGCTGACCGAGTTGAATGATGAGTGCGTCATGGACATTGAGGAGGCCGTCCGCCTCAATGCCTCCCTGCTGGCCGTCATGGTGGCTGTTGGGGACAAGCGGTTCGAGGCGGTGACCATTCGCAACCTGACCAGGACGGTGGACATGGGTACCCGCTACGGGATTCCGACCCTGGGTGTGACCGCGGTGGGCAAGGACATGGCCCGGGATGCCCGTTACCTGGCCATGGCATCCCGTGTGTGCGCCGAGAACGGCGCCCACGTGGTCAAAACCTACTTCTGCGAGGATTTCGAACAAGTGACGGCCTGCTGCCCGGTGCCATCGTGCTGGCCGGGGGCAAGAAGATGCCCGAGCTGGATGCACTGACCATGGCCTATCAGGCCATTGATCAGGGGGCTTCCGGTGTGGATATGGGCCGCAATGTATTTCAGGCGGGCGACCCTGTGGCCATGATTCAGGCGGTGAGGGCCGTGGTGCATGACCATGAAAAGCCCGCGAAGGCCTACGAGCTTTACAACACCCTGAAGAACCAGAAGTAGCGCGTTGCGGGTGGCGGGGCTCAGGACTGGACTCTGTGACCCATAGGCTGATCCCCGACATGGGGAACCTCGTTCAGACGCCAGGGGGTAACAGTATTTTGTAGTATTATAGGGAAAGCTGAAAAGATATTCGGCCATCCATTTTGGTTCTCGGATAAGACCAATGTGGCTTTTGACCACGGATAGCAGGTTGGGAAATTAACCTTAATCCTTTAAGGAAGGGAAAGGAAGAAGATCATCTCTTCGAGATTGACAATCTACATCTCAGGTATACTCTCCAGTCAAGGGATAACCTGAAACTGTCTCTCAAAAGAAACAGTGGGCAGGATATCTCTGGAGGAAGTCTCAGGGGATTTAAGGTGGGCTCAAGTCCAATCTTGAAGGTTTTTAAGCCAGAAATCTTTCTAACGGTTTTCTAACGGAATGACATCAAATAGATTAAAATA
>Ga0187886_1002820_pt1 | contig 13508 bp, 11 predicted proteins | sample June2016WEW_20_1_FD_133001 | JGI IMG/M metagenome (GOLD analysis project Ga0187886, IMG submission 133001) | Peatland microbial communities from SPRUCE experiment site at the Marcell Experimental Forest, Minnesota, USA - June2016WEW_20_150 | ecosystem: Environmental > Terrestrial > Soil >...
AGGCCCGACGACCTGGGTGCCGGTGGTGTGGTGCTTGGCCTGCGCCCGCTCGGCAGAGGTGCAGTGTCTCGCGGCGTGGGAGGCGGTCGGCTGAGGATTCTGGGCGGATGGCAGGCGGTAAGGGCGAGGCGCGTCCGACGTGGACGCGCAGTCCGCGAACTCGGGCTGGGTGGTCTCGATCGTGCGTTCGGGTGCAGGCGCCGCCTGCGGGACCGCAACCGGGGTTGTCACAACTGGGCTCGCCAGTGGCGCCGCGTCCGGAGCCGCTCCCTGGGCGGCCATAGCATTCGCCTGAGGCGTGAGCGGTGCCGCCGCTGCTCCTGTTACGCCAGCAGTCGCGATCACCGCCGCGCTGAACACCGACATGAGCACTCGTACGAGCCTAGTCACGTAAGTCTCCCCTTCTCGGCCAGGCCCGGGACGCGCGGGGGGCGCGATTCAATACTCAACCGGGCTGGTACTCTCCACTCGTCATCCTACTGCGTGGGCATTACGGAAACCAGTCCGCTGGCGCACGAAGTTTCTCGCCAGGGAGTCCTCGAGCGGCCCGCTAGCTCTCGTCCTCGACCTTCGGCACGCCGACGCGACCCTCCACCGCCGAGTTGGGGTCGCGCTCGAAGGGGGCGGGCAGCGGCCGGTGCAGCAGGCTGGCGCGGGTGACGGCGCGATCGCCGAAGCGCCGCCGGACCGCGTCCGTGGCATCCACCACGCGCCGCTGCTTGGAGTCCACGACCTCGAACATCCCGGTCTGCTCAGGTTGACCCAGCTGAGTCGCCGCCACGCCGAGGAGGCGGATCCTCTTACCGCGAACCTCGGGCCGGGTCAGCTCCAGGGCCGCCCGCCAGATCGGCTCCGTCAGGTCCGACGGCTCCGGCAGCTGCTTCTGCCGGGTGATCGTCCGGAAGTGCGAATCCCGGATCTTGACCGCCACCGTTCCGGCGCGGATGCCGGCCGCCCGCAGTCGGGCTGAAACCCCTTCGGTCAGAGCCAGCAGCGTGCGTTCGATCTCGGCCGGGTCCGTCACGTCGACCGCGAAGGTCGTCTCGTGGCTGACCGATTTGGCCGCCTCGCCGCCGCCGATCACCGGGTCCGGGTCGATGCCGAGCGCCCGATCGTGGAGCGTGGCGCCGTGATCGCCGAGGGCTCGGTTGAGCGTCTCCGGCGGCAGCGCCGCAAGCTCGCCGATCGTTCGAATCCCGAGGCCGTGCAGCCGTTCGGCCGTCTTGGGTCCGATCCCCCACAGCCGCCGGATCTCGAGCGGGGCGAGGAAGGCGGCCTCTTCCCCGGGCCGGACCACGACCAGCCCGTCGGGCTTGCGCAGGTCGCTGGCAACCTTGGCCACGAGCTTGGTCGTGGCGACGCCGACCGAAACGGTCAGGCCGGTGGCCGCCACCACCTCCGCCTTGATGCGACGGCCGATCTCCGGCGCCGGCCCGAACAGCGCCTCCGAGCCGGCGACGTCCAAGAACGCCTCGTCGATCGAGACCTGCTCGACCGCCGGCGTGAACCGCCGCAGCACGGCCATCACCTCACGGCTGACGCGCTGGTACTTGGCCCCATCCACCGGCAGGAAGACGCCGCCCGGGCAGAGCACGAGCGCCGTCCGGAGCGGCATCGCCGAATGCACCCCGAACTTGCGCGCTTCGTAGCTGGCTGTGCTGACGACGCCGCGGGACCGCGGGTCGCCGCCGACGATCACCGGCTTGCCGCGCAGCTCGGGGCGGTCGCGCTGCTCCACCGCGGCGAAGAACGCGTCGAGGTCCACGTGGATGATGTGGAGGCGGCCCAACGTTCCGGAGCAGGACGGAGGCACGGTGCGAGTCATTGGTCAGGCCACGTAGTCTCCCCGGAGGAACATGCCCAGCAGGTAGGACATCAGCAGAACGGAGAGCAGCAGCCACGCTCGCTCGAATCGCCGGTTCCTGCCCGCGAGAGCCAGGAGCACGAACACAGGGAAGATGACGAGCACGTAGCGGGCAGTCGAAGTGAGCGGCGTCGGCTGGATTCGTGTGGCAAGCAGGAGGATCTGCGGCGCAGCGTACAGGCTGTACGTCGCGGGCAGGCGGAAGAGGCCGACGATGACACCGACTCCGAAGAGGAGCAGCGAGCCAAGGTTGATCAACTGCAGCAGATCGTGGCGGTCGAGGGCCCAGTTCCAGGATGCGACCACGACGTCCCACGGGGGGTGGAAGTTCTTGCCGCCCCATGCGTCCTGCGTGTCCAGGGGCGTCTGGCCCGCGACAGCGGCCGCGAAGGCAAAGAAAGCGAGGAAGCCCACGGCGGGAGCTATGACCGCGACCGGTGGCAAGACGAGCTCACGCCAGCTGAGAGTCCACCACCGGGACAGCCGCCTCAGCCGCTCGTGCATGATCGATTGGCTCGCCTGAATGTCGGGTGCGCTCCGCCACGCCATCAGTGCTTCCCAGCCGACTGGAAGCACGAGGAAGACGCCCTGTATTCGGGCCGTCCCGGCCAGGATGCCGGCCGCCGCGGCCAGGACCCAGCGTCGCTGACGGGCCGCGTAGATGGCCCAGACCGCACCTGCGAGGAACACTGCCTCGGTGAATGGCGCAAGGAGGAAGAAGGCGGTCGGGAACACCGAGAGGAACAGGACGGTTCGGCTGGCTACGCGGCGACCGAAGTCAAGCTGAACGAGGCGCAGCAGCCCGACCATGCCCACGACATAGGCGACGGAGTTCACGATGATGCCTCCGAGCGCCATGTCGCCCCCGATCAACCGTCCCACGATGGCGGTCAATGCCGGGAAGAGGGGCCAGAAGTTGACCGCGTTGTCAATCGCGTAGCCGTTGGTGGCGATGTTGGTGTACCAGCAGGCGTCCCAGCGCTGCCACACCCCAACCAGCGGGAACGCGGCTCCTTGATTGTCGAGAGGGGGGAACAGCGTCCAGCCGTCGCGGGCGAGTTCGAAATGGCATGGGCCCGGGAGACCGTTGGTGAACCAGAGAAGAACTCCGAAGAGCGAGATGGCGACCCGCAGAGTGACGAACAGCCAGAGGATCTCGATGAGGTCCCGCGGGAGTCCGATGTGCCACCTGGACCACTCGACGCGGATACGGCGACCGTCTCCGCTGCTCTCAGTAACGGAGGCTGGGGGCCCGCCAGACGCCGCAGCCGCGTAGCGACGGTTCGCGGCGTTCGGCCGGTCGGCCATTCTCGGACCGACCATCCCGCGCAAGGCGCTCACTGCGACAGCATAACGTCGTCACATTCGGCCGATCGCCGCCTCGATCCCGTCATCCGGGGGCGGCAGCGACCAGCTGCGGCCCTGTTCGTACAGGTCGGGGCCTGGTCCAGCTGGCACGGCTGCCACCCCATCATCGCCGACCGGAGCCGCGACGACCCAGCCCTACGACTGCACTATCATCCGGCCATGGCGCTGCCTGCACGTACCCGCCCCGGACCGGCGGGCGCCGAGTCGCCGTTCACCCGGCTGCTTGGAGGGACAGCCGCCGCCCGACGACTGGCCGCGCTCGGAGCCGTTCCGGAAATCGCTGTCGCTCTCCTGGTTATGGTCGCCGCCTCCGCGGTTTACCTCTTCACCTCATCGCGGGACGCCAACAACTTCGACTATTTCGTCCGCCTGTCCGACGCCTTCCTTCACGGGCGAACCTACCTGACCGAAGCGCCTTCGTGGCTCAACGAGCTCATCCCGAAGGACGGCGTCTGGTACGTTGCCTACCCGCCGATGCCGGCGATCCTGCTGACGCCGTTCGTCGCGATCTTCGGCACCGGTTTCCACCAGCAGGTCGCGTCCTCGCTTTTCGGCGGGATCTCCGTAGGCCTGATGTGGCTCGTCCTCGGTCACTTCCGCCTGTCCTCGACTTCGCGCTGGATGCTCACCGCCGTTTTCGGTTTCGGAACCGTCCTCTGGTTCTCCTCCGAGACGGGATCGGCCTGGCTACTCAGCCAATCCGTGGCCGTGATGTTCGCGACCGCCGCGCTCCTGCCCGCGCTCAGCCGCCGAGGACCGTTTCTCGTGGGGCTCCTTCTGGGCTGCGCGACCGTCTCCCGGCTGCCGGTCGGCCTGACCGCTCCGTTCTACCTCGCGATGCTGCTCGGACTGGGCTGGCCTCTTCGTCTCCCGGAAGATCGGTGGCGCGCGCTCGCGGTGACGCTCTTCTTTGGGATCGGACTGGCGATCCCCGAAGCCTTCAACATGCTCTACGACTACGACAGGTTTGGATCGCCGCTCCCCATGGGGTACGTCCTGATCCCCGGCGTCCTCCAGGACCCGATCTACAGGGACCACGGGATCCTCTCGATCTACTACATCCCGCGACAGCTGTACGCGATCTTCCTGCGGAGCTGGAACTTCGTCGAGGAGGCGCCGTACCTGAAGCCGTCGTGGTTTGGCCTTTCGCTCTTCCTCACAACCCCAGTCCTGGCCTGGCTGGTCCGGGCACGGCTCCAGGACCGTCGGGTCGTCTACGCCGCGCTCGGGATTGGCCTCGCCTCGATCCCGATCATTACCCACGGCAACATCGGGCTGTCGCAGTTCGGGTACCGATTCAGCCTGGACGTCCAGCCACTCCTTTTCGTCGTCCTGGCAACGGTCTTCGAGCGAGGCGCGTCCAAGCTCGCCTGGACTGCCGCGGCGATCTCTGTCGCGACGAATGCCTACGCCGTCTGGGCCATCGGCTGGGGCTTCGTCAGCTACTGAACGAGATCCGAGGCGCGCAGCGCCCGCGGACGATCACGGGCCTGCCTTTTTGGCGCGGATGGGTCTGGGCCGTCAATACGGCTTGCGCCGCCCAACCCACATGAGAGCGATGGCGGCGCAGAAGAGTGAGCCGGCCAGTAGAACCGCGTTCTGGACGGCAGCTACGAGCCAGTACTGGTCGCCGTGGATCACGTACGTCTTCGGCTCGGGCGGAGGGCCGGGGTCCACGGGTTCGACGAAATTGGGCACTACGCCCGACGCGTCAGGCGTGGGACCGAAGAATGCGTGCTGCTCGTACCAGAGGTTGATGTCCCCGGTCCATACCTGGCCGTTCAGGTAGAGCTCGTCGGTCTGGTATACCCAGAGGTCTGGGGTCCCGTACGTGTTCTGATCGCCCAGCACGGCGAACTGGCGCAGCAGGGTGTGGCTCCACGACAGCTCCCACAGTCCTCTGGCGAACACGCACAGGAAGAGCGCCACCATAATGGCCGGCATCGTTCGTCCGAAGATCGTGCTAAGTGCGACCGTTCCGAGAAATGCGGCCAGGCCCCAGAAGACCATGAAGACCCCGCGGGCGGCGTAGTAGTCGAATGAAGCGTGCGGGTCGAGGCCGGGGGCCATCGCGCCCTGGAGGGCGTCGGCGGCGAGACCGACGAAGACGAGGAGTGGCACGAGCAGCAGGATCACGGCCAGCATCTTGCCGAGAAGCCAGCGGACTCGAGAGCCGGCGAGCGCCCAGGAGAGCGGAGCGGTACCCGTCTCGATCTCGCTCGCCACGATCGGCACGCCCATAACGATGCCGGCGATGAAGGGCAGGATTTGCTCGAACATGCGAACGAAAGACATGTCCGTACCGTTGGCCATGTCGTTGAATCTCTGGCTGGCCAGCACGCACGCGGTGGGCGCGGCGTTGAAGTAGTAGGGGACCCGGCCACCCATGAGACATGAGGTCGGGAAGTTGAGGGAGTTGAGACGCCACGCCTCGACCAGGGCCGCGATCCCCACCCCCAGACAGAGGACCGTTATCGCGACGGTTTCGAAGCGGTGCTGCTTGAGCGTCAGGATGATCCGGGTCCGCATTTGGTCCCCTCAGTTGAGCCGAAGGCCGGTCGTGCCTCGCCCCGCGGCGAGGTAGCCGAGGACCACGTCTTCAAGACTGGCCGGCTCGGCGGCGGCCGACCCGCCCTCGCTGGCTCCTGCCGGCAGCCGCCACAACGTCAGCCGCGTGAGCCCTTTGCCCGCGAAAGAGCCGACCGCGACACCTCCGGGCGGCGGCGACTTCGAATCCGTCAGCTTGTGCGCTTGCCGCGCCTCCTCCAGCGGGCAGTCGAGCAGGACCTTCCCGGCACCCAGAATCACCAGCCTGTCGCAGGCCTCCTCTACGTCGGTGACGATGTGCGACGAGAGCAAAGCCGTGGAGCCGTCGGACTTCAGCGCGTCGATCAGAACCTGGATGAACTCCCGCCGCGCCAGCGGGTCCAGATTGGCCAGCGGCTCGTCGAGCAGGAGCACCCTGGCGCGCGTCCCCAGCGCGATGGCCAGGCCGAGTTGGGCTGCCTGGCCGCCGGAGAGAGTGTCGGCCCGTTGATCGAGCGGTATGCCGAGCTGGTTCAGGCGCCGTCTTGCGTACTCGACGTCGAACCCGGCATGGAGGCTGCGAGCCATCGCCAGGTGGTCATCGACATCCAGGCCGCGGTAGACCGCCGGGGTCTGCGGGACGTAGCCGACCCGCCGAAGGGCCTCGCTGCGGTGCCGCCACGGATCGACGCCATCCACCTCGACGCTGCCGCGATTGGGCCGCTCGAAGGCCATGCAAATCCGGATGAGAGTCGTCTTGCCGGCCCCGTTGGGGCCTACCAGCGCAGTCACGCTGCCGGCCGGAACGGAGAGATCGACCGCGTCAAGCGCGACCTTCTTGCCGAATCGCTTGCTCAACCCGCGAGCTTCGAGCGCGGCACCCGTCGCGTGCGCCGCCGTACTCCCTCCGTTCGCCCCCATTTCCAACCTCCGGCTCCTCGCTGGCTAGCCCTTGGGCTCGACGACCACGGTCACTTCGGGAGACATGCCCGGGTACAACTTGACCGCGACTTTGTAGGTGCCGAGCGACTTGAGCGGCTCGGGCAGCTCGATCTTGTGGCGGTCGACGGTGATGCCGCGCCGGCCGAGAGCCTCGGCTATCTCTTTGGCCGTGATGGAGCCGTAGAGCTTGCCGCCCTCGCCGACCTTCACGCCCATCGTGAGCGTCGTGCTGCCGATGCGCGTGGATGCGATCTCGGCTTCTTCGCGCTCCCGCCTGCGCTTCTCCTCGCGGCTGGCGATGTCGTGCTGCCAGGCGCGGTAGGCGCCGCCCGCTGCAGGCACGGCGAGCTTCTTGGGAATCAGGAAGTTCCGGGCATAGCCTTCGGCGACATCCTTCATCTCGCCGCTCTTGCCGAGCTTGTCGACGTCGGCGGTCAGGATGACCTTCACGCGAGAGACTCCTCCTTGGCGATCCACGACCGAACGCGCGGTCCGATCCTGGCTTGGTTGACGAGCCGGCCTGCCTCGTCGAGCACTTCCGGCAGCCGGTGAATGATCTTCCGCACGGGAGCGGGGGTGAGCCGGCGCACCTGATCCATGTCGCGCCGGAAGGACTCGCGATCGATGTCCAGCTCGTCGATCTTCTCTTCGAGGATCTCGTCGGGAATGCCGTCGAGGAAGAGCTCGACTCCAAGGACCACCACGGCCAGGTCGTCGACGCGACCAAGGACCGGGACGTCATCGGGAATGAGATCGCGCCCGAGCAGCACGTAGCCGGCCACCCCAACGAGGATTGCCTTGCGACTGGCGGGAACCCGAGCGTCCGTTGCGAGAGCCCAGATGAGGCGAGAGTACATCGGCACTCGGCTGGCAACCGGCACGAAGGCGAGCCAGCGGAGCGCGCGCAAGAGACCGCCCTTGCGACGCCGCCGATTCCTTGTCACCGCCAGACTCGTGCTCGCCATCCTCGGACTGGCCACCCGGCCCTACCCGCCGGGCAGTCCAACTCGCTGGTCCGCTCCGGGGAATCGAGAGTCTATCAGGCGGGGCTCACGGCAGCGGAGCCCGCTGGAGGTAGAGGGTCGCGACCGGCTGGCCGTTCGCGGAGCCCGCCCGGTCGGCGAATCGACTGCTGGCGATCGGCCGGTAGTCCCCTGGATGGATGATGCCAGGGCGGCCTGGCAGGCGTAGGATCAACCCACCGGGGGGCGCCGGGGGGCGAGTGGGGTGTGCGAGTGAAGGGCACAGAGCCTGAGCGCGTATCAGGGCCTGAGGCCGGCCGCGGCGGTGTAGCGGAGGCGGCGCAGATCGAGCCCATGTCGCGGCGCGACCCGATCGCCTGGCTGATCGCGTTGCTCGGCCTCTTCGTCGTCTGCTACTCGCTGTTGTGGGCCTCGAGGCTGGGCGACACCTCGCTGAGCGACCACTTCACCGGCGCAGCCGCCGTCCCTGGCGGCATTCTGGTGATCCTGGTGGCGATCCGCCTCCGGCGCTCGGAGCGCCTGGACCCCCGAACTCGACGGGCCTGGACGATCATCGCCCTGGCCCTGGCCGGCTATGGCGCCGGAGCGTTGATCCGTTTCGGCACCTCATCCGTCCCGGGAGTCGACTTTCTCACGCCTGCCATCCCGGTCCTGGAGATCGGCGCCTATCCGCTGATCGCGCTGGCGTTAGCGATGCTGCCCAAGCCTCCCCGGACCGCATACGACGTCGTGCTCTTCGCCCTGGACGTGGCCGTCGTGGCCTGGAGCGCGACCATGCTGATCTGGCATTTCGTCATCTTCCCCACCGCTCGAGACGCGGGCGCGGACGTGTTGACCACCCTGGGAGCTGCCAGCTTCCCGGTCGCTGATCTCGCGCTGGTCTTTGCCGTAGGAGCGATCGTGCTCCGCGGCCTGCGGGCCAGCAGCCAGGCGGCCCTGAGCGTCGCCGCAGTGGCGCTGCTTTTCGTCTTCGCCGGAGACATGATCTCCGGCACCGAAATACTCAAGGGGACATACACGCCGGGCGGGGCCTCCGGCCTCATGTTCTCGAGCGCGTGGCTCCTGATGGCCGTGGCGGCGTACGTCCAGTGGCGAGTCGGCGATCGGGAGCGGGCGATGCCGGGCCTGGCCGACTACGCTCGCTCGTTCCCCTGGCTGCCCTACGTCGCCATCGCGGTGGCGTTCGTGGCGCCGGCGATCCGCGACTGGAACGACTTCGACATGCTCCGCCAGCTCGTGCCCGCCACGGGGCTGCTCATGGCTCTCGTGGTCGCGCGACTGGCCGTGACCGCTCGCCAGAGCGCCACGCTGGCTGCGGCCGAGCGCGGGCGCCTGGCCGCGGCCGTGGACCAGGCCGCAGAGGCGGTGATCACCACGGATCGCGCGGGCAACGTCAGCTACGTCAACCCCGCCTTCACGAGGATCACCGGCTACTCCGCCGAGGAGACGATCGGCCGGAACTCGGAGTTCCTGCGAGGCGCGACCTCGGCTCGACTGACAGAGGTACGAGACGCCCTCGGCAGAGGCGAGAGCTGGCAGGGCCGGCTCGTGGGGCGGCGGCGCGACGGGACCGAGGTCGAGGTGGACATTACGATTGCACCGTTGCGGGACGCCGGCGGTGCGATCTCAGGTTCCGTCACGGTCGCCCGCGACATCTCACACGAGCGGGCGCTCGAGGCCCAGCTGGCCCAGGCCCATCGAATGGAGGCGGTCGGCCGCCTGGCCGGCGGCATCGCCCACGACTTCAACAACATCCTGACGGCCATCAGCGGCTTCGGCGAGCTGGCCTCGGCGGAGGTCTCCAGCGACGACCCGGTCGCCGAGGACATCGGCGAGATCCTCAAGGCCTCCGAGCGAGCCGCCTCGCTGACCCGAGCCCTCCTGGCCTTCAGTCGCCGCCAGGTCATGCAACCGACCAAGGTGGACCTGAACGACCTCCTGGGTGGCCTTGCGCCGATGCTCGGCCTGCTGCTCGGTGAGGGCATCGAACTCGCCATCCAGCCGGATCCCGAGCTGGGGCTGGCGCTGGTCGACAGGGCCCAGCTCGAGGAGGTCATCCTGAACCTGACGACGAACGCGCGCGACGCCATGCCCGAGGGCGGCAAGTTGACCATCGCGACCGCCAACGCCGATGTCGACGCAGGCTACGCCCGGTCCCATGTCGGTGCCGTTCCCGGACCGCACGTGAAGCTCACCGTCTCGGACACGGGCGTCGGCATGACGCCGCAGGTGTTGGAGCACGCCTTCGAGCCGTTCTTCACTACGAAGGCGCGCGGCAAGGGCACGGGGCTCGGCCTGTCGACGGTCATCGGCGTCGTCGCGCAGAGCGGTGGCACTGTGGACGTGGTCAGCTCGCCGGGCGCGGGCAGCGTCTTCACCATCCTCCTGCCGCGCGTGGCCGGGGCCCCCGAGGTGGACGAAACCGCGGGGCGGGCGACCCCGACGCGAGGGGGAACTGAGACCATCCTCGTGGCGGAAGACCAGGAGGCGGTCCGGGTCTTCGCCGAGCGCATTCTGAGCCGGGCCGGCTATCGCGTCCTGGCCGCGGCCAACGGACAGGAGGCGCTGGCGATGGCGAGGACTCTGCCGCAGGTGGACCTGCTCTTCACGGACATGGTCATGCCGGGCATGGGCGGGCCGGAGCTGGCGAAGCTGCTCACGGCCATCCACCCGCGGGCACGAATCCTGTGCGCGTCCGGATACTCGGACGAGGCGTTGGCCCAGGATTTCGGGAGCAACGGCCGGGTGCCGTACCTGGCCAAGCCGTTCACCGCCGATGAGCTCCTGACCCGGGTCCGTGCGGCTCTGGACGGTCCGGGCCCGAAGGGCCTGGATACCGGCAGGTAGCATCCAATCTGTCTACGCATCCAGTCGAATAGGATGTCCGCGGCCGGGCGTCCACAATCCCGCGGGACCCATCCCCAGGAAACCACGAGGAGGTGTGCGAGTGAGGAGAGGTTTGTGCCTTATGTCGTCGGGGCTCCTGGCGGCAGGCATCCTCGCGGCATTGCCGCTCACAGCTTCGGCTAACACAGTCAGTAACAGGATCTGCTACAACAATTCGGAACACTGCTACGCGACGATCAGCCAGGGCTCGGATCGATCCGTCAACCCAGTCAACAACACGCTGACGAACCTGACTCGAGGCACGGCGGTCGTCAAGTCGTCGTGCATGAAGGAGCAGAACACTCACTCGTTCGTCAACAACGAGATCTGGCTCGTTACCTCGCCGAATCCGTCAGGACCGGCCTATCGATCCGCGAACTGGCAGCCCGAATGGCTCGAGGCCGGCATAACCTCCGGCGTGATCAACGGCCAGTATCTGGGCTTGTCGTTCTTCTGGGCCAGGCAGTACTGGCAGAGCGGGCTCTACCGATACGCCGAGTACTGGGAGAGCGGCGCCCCGAGCCTGAACACCAACTACACCATGACCATCCAATCGTATAGCACCTACTGGCGAATCCTCCGCGACGGCAGCGTCAAGGAACAACCAATAACCCAGCAGCCACCCGGAAGCCACATGGCCTTGCAGGCTGGCGCTGAGATGGTCTCCAAGTACGATAAGGAATACGGGACCGTCACCGGCCTGTCGTACGCCATGAATGGCAGCACCTACACCGGCTGGTACGGGTACGTGTACCGCGATCCGAGTGTGTTCGTCATGACCGCCACGGGTCCGAACACCTTGGGATTCCAGACGGCCACCTGCCCGTAGACTGACGGTTGCGGGCCGGGCGAGATCAACGCTACGGGTCCTCGAATCTTGCCCGGCCCCTCTTGGTGCTGGAACGAGAGCGCAAGGAAAGGAGGATCTGTTGCAGGTTCGGTTGCCCAGCGGGCTCCTGGTTGCCGGTGTGCTGTGCCTGGGCGTACTCGTCGGGGGCTGTTCGAGCGCGGCGACTCCCACTCCGCCGCCGGGCTCGTCTCAAGCCACTGCCGAGAGGATCTTCCGCACCCTGGTGGCTGCCCAGGAGCAGGGGCACGTTTCCGCAGCCGCCTGGGTCGAGTCCACCTTCGGCGAATACCAGGCCATCCAATCGCCAGAGGAACGGCACACTCCAGCGGGCGCATCTCCCAGCGACAAGGTGATCGTGGTGAAGCTGTATGGGCAGTTTCCGAACGCGCATTCCGGCCCAAAGGACGTGAACAAAGACGCCAACGTGATCGTCCAGTGCTACGACCTGGCGCTCGAGACCCCACTCGAGACCATCTACTACGCAGGTCCCGAACCGGCAGACATTCCCGCAGCGCCAATGAGCTCAGGCGAGACCTACCTGGACCTGCGCAAGCTTGGGACGCCGGCCCTGATCCACCCGTAGGACCATCTGGATGATCGTGGCTGGCTGCGCCTGGCCGAATCCCAGACACGTATCGTATCGGCGTCCTGCGACCCATCGGCAAGTGGAGGAAGCACTCGATGTCTGCATCTGCGGCAGCTCGCGCCGCGCCCGCCGCCGGATCGATTTCGGTCGATCGATCGGCCAACCTGTTCCGCTGGAACGCCATCCTGGCCGCGCTCCACCTCGTCCAGGCGGCCGCGATTCTGGCCCTCTCTTTCGCGAAGAGCCCGGTCGTGACCTCGCCCGTCGTGGGCACCTACCTCCGCTTCGACGAGACTACCCGCCACCTGGTCACAGCCCAGCGCTCGATCTGGGACATGCCGATCGGACCGGCCGTGGCGCTGTTCTTCCTGATGAGCGCCATCGCCCACTTCACCATGGCGTTCCCCGCCCGGCGCTGGTACGAGGCCCACCTGGCGCGCGGCCAGAACCCGATCCGCTGGATCGAGTACGCCTTCAGCTCGAGCGTGATGATCGTCGTCATCGCGGCCCTGGCCGGGGTCCAGGAAGTGGGCACCCTCATCGCCATCTTCGGCGCGAACGCGGCCATGATCATGTTCGGCTGGAGCATGGAGATCGCCAACGAGGGCCGCGACCGGCCCCAATGGCTGCACTACATCTTCGGCTGCATCGCCGGCGCCGTCCCGTGGCTGGTCATCTTCGCGACCATCGTCATCTCGGCGACCGAGCCCAACTCGGCGCCCATCCCCGGCTTCGTGATCGCGATCTTCGTGACGCTGTTCGTCTTCTTCAACGTCTTCGCCATCAACATGGTCCTGCAGTACCGCAAGATCGGCGCCTGGCGCGACTACCTCTACGGCGAGCGGGCCTACATGCTCTTCAGCCTTTTCGCCAAGTCGGCGCTGGCCTGGCAGGTGTTCTTCGGCACGCTGCGCCCGTAGGCGGAGGCCGGCGGGCGACCACCGACCGCGGGCCCCAACCGTTCCGCCGCACGGAATCCCGGGTGTACCCTGGCCCCGCCAGCCACGCCGAATCGCCAGGGGAGGTCGCAATGCCGGCAAGAACGCGAGCTCGGGCGGTCGCCTGCGTTCTCGTATCGATCTTCGTCGTCGCGGGCTGCGGCTTCCGGCTCGGAGGACCGGGCTACGGCGACACCGTGAGCGGGATCGAATGCGACAGGGGCGGCAACGTCTCGTTTCGGGCCACCGTCCATCTGTGGCTGATCAAGAGAGACGGCGGGCGCGAGGGCCCAACGGGCCGAGTCGGCAGCAGCGGCTCGGCCTGCAATTACTGGGTGCAGACGCAGGACGACGAGGGCGTCATCCACATCCTGGCACCGCACCCGGTGACCCCCAAGCTCACAACGTTCTTCACGATCTGGGACTACGCCATCCCGGCGGGCTCGGGCGGCTCGGGCCCGTTCCGCGACGCGGCCGAGAGCCCGCCGCAGTTCGGCGACCGACGGGGCTACCAGATGGACATGCGTAACTCCGACGAGGCCCTCCGCGAGGTGGCGGCCGACAT
>Ga0187886_1002821_pt1 | contig 13505 bp, 8 predicted proteins | sample June2016WEW_20_1_FD_133001 | JGI IMG/M metagenome (GOLD analysis project Ga0187886, IMG submission 133001) | Peatland microbial communities from SPRUCE experiment site at the Marcell Experimental Forest, Minnesota, USA - June2016WEW_20_150 | ecosystem: Environmental > Terrestrial > Soil >...
AACGTCCATCAGCGAATCGACAAGGTCCAGCCCCTTTTCACCACCCAATACGCTTACAGCCGACGAAAGGATATCAGCAACCACTGCTTTTGGCGCAATAATCGTAACCCCGCCTGGCCTCATCGCCGCCGCACAATCCCGCAATTTGAGAACCATCGCCGGCTCATTACTATCCGCACTGTCCGCTGAACGCTGTTCGCTGAACGCTGACATTCCAATCAGCCAATTACCTTTACGCGCGGGCCTGCCGAGACATCGTATAATCCCTGCCGCATCGACAAGGCCGCCAGTTGCGCCTTTGCGTTTCATTATTTCAACCGCCTTATCGACCGCGTACCCCTTCGCAATATCACCCAAATCCAGACGCAATCCCTCAGCAGCAAATCGCACGGTTTTATTATTAGCATCGAGAATCAGGTTTTCGTACCCAGCGTGCGTATTTGAATCGGCAATCGTGATATCAAACGCCCCCCTGCTCAGCTTGCAGTAATCGACGCTTATTTGCAGGATTTCAAAAAGCTCGGGGCTTACTTTAACCGGCCCGGCAAACGCCTCCTGATTGACCTTGTTTATATCCTCGCTCATTATCCCGTTGATTCGTGTCAATTCATCGAAGCCGGCTTTAATGGCAAGTTTGGCTTTTTTATCATTTCTGGCTACCGCGATGATTCTCACGGCTGTCCCCGTAATCTCGCGTGAGCCGCCATCGACCTCGATGACGGGCCCGAAAGTTCCCATAATGAAATAGTACATCGCAGATAAAACGCATGCTGTAACAAAAAACTTAAACGCCCTTTGCCTGCTGTCGTTTTCCATAAAATCCTCAATACACCAATATACGCAGTTTGATGATTATAAGTTATAATACGCGGGTGAAAAGAAAAGAACCAATAATACTGACTGAAAGAATCGACAGCGAATTCCTGCCTTTTGTTCGCAGGCCCAGCAGGTACATTGGCGGCGAAATCAACCAGATTAAAAAAAACATAGCCGATTGCGCATTAACCGTTGCGTTGTGTTTCCCGGATACTTACGAAGTCGGGATGAGCTATACGGGTATGGCAGTCGTTTACGAAGTTCTCAACAGGATGCCCAGCGTCGCCGCGGAACGGGCATTTGCGCCGTGGCTGGACGCGGAGCAAATCCTTCGCGAAAAGGGTATCCCACTTTATTCGCTCGAATCCAGGGCCGCCATAAGCTCCTTCGATTGTATAGGCTTCAGTTTGACCAACGAGCTGTGCTATACCAACGTGCTGAATATGCTCGATTTAGCGGGAATAGCTATCCGCAGCGAAAATCGAAGTGAAGCCGACCCGATCATTATCGCCGGTGGCGGCATGACAAACTGCTGCGAGCCGATTGCGCCGTTTATTGACCTGTTTGTTATCGGCGAGGCGGAAAACGCCGTTCCTGAATTGGCGAGATTGATTATCGACCTCAAAAAAATTGAAAAATCGAAAAAAGACATCCTGCTTGCCGCTGCGGAAAAATTCGACTGGGCTTATGTCCCCGCACTTTATAAATTCGAATACGATGGTGACAAAGTAAAATCGTTAGCCGCTGTCAAAGAAAACCTGCCGACGCGATTTAAAAACGCGATTGTTGACGACCTCGATAATGCGCCCGTGCCGGCTAAGCCGATTGTGCCTTTCGCCGAGGCGATTCACGAGCGGGTCAGTATCGAGATTATGCGGGGATGCCCCGGGCGCTGCCGGTTCTGCCAGGCGAGTTTCTGTCGAAGGCCGATACGTTACCGCAGCATCGACAAAATCTTCGCGACAGCCAAAGCCGCTTATGAGGCGACGGGCTTCGATACAATCAGCTTATTGAGCTTATCGACCGCCGATTATCCCGATATCGAAAAGCTGATTGACCTGCTGCACAGTTATTTTACGAATAAATACGTGGGCTTGTCGCTGCCCAGTTTGCGTGTTGACCAGCAGTTGAAACTATTGCCCACGCTTGCAAACGAGGTGCGAAAATCAGGCCTGACCATCGCGGTGGAGGCAGCATCGGAACGACTCAGATTAATCATAAATAAGCCGTTGAAAGATGAGGACCTTTTCGCCGCAGCGTCAGCGGCATACAGGAGCGGCTGGCAGAAAATAAAACTGTATTTTATGACGGGACTGCCAAGCGAAACCGAGGACGATATCAGGCAAATCGTCCATCTCGCGGACAAACTGGCAAAACTTCGCAGGGATTTTGACGGCAAAACCGCATCAGTCAACGTCGCGGTGAGCTGGCTTGTCCCCAAGCCGCATACGCCCTTCGGCTGGCTTGCGCAGCAACCGCGTGAGTACTTCGAGAACGCCAAAAACACAATCATCTCCGAGAAAAGAAAAATCAACGCCAAATATCTTCAGTTCAAATTCCACGAGATAAACCAGTCGATTCTCGAATCGGCCATCGGACGAGGTGACAGACGATTAGCGGAGGTAATCGAATACGCCTGGCGCAGCGGCGCAAAGTTCGATTTGTGGAGCGAGACATTCAAGCCGAAAATCTGGGAAGATGCGTTTGAAAAACACGGTATGAATCTCAACACAGCCGCGCAAAAACAATTCTCAACCGATGAAATCTTACCATGGGGACACTTAGGCGGCCCGGAAAAGGACTACCTGCTGAAACATCTGGCCGAGACAATAGAAAAAACCTGCCTCCAATAACAAAACTATGTAGTGTTCACTCCGCCTGGCAGCTGCAGACCGCTTGGGACGGCACTTTCTCTGAACTTGACTATGATTTTAACCACCTCATGCGGGTCATCACTCATCGTAAAGACGCTCAAATCCTTCGGCACTATACATCCTTCCTGCTGCATCTTGTCGCTCATCCAGTCGATGAGACCTTTCCAGTAGTCGCTGCCCATCAGTATGACGGGGAAGGACGCCTGCCGGAGGGTTTGAATCAGCACAAGGGCTTCGCTGAACTCATCGAGTGTGCCGTATCCACCGGGGAAAACGACAAAGCCGTGAGCGTATTTGAGGAACATAACCTTGCGAACAAAAAAGTACCTGAAACGCATTGAGATATTCTGGTACTCGTTCGGCATCTGCTCTTTTGGAAGCTCGATATTGAGTCCGACGCTTTTGCCTCCCGCGGCGGTCGCTCCTTTGTTGGCCGCCTCCATAATACCGCCGCCGCCGCCGGTTATAATGGTAAAACCTTCCTTCGCTATCTCGTAGGCGGTTTGCTGAGCGAGCTTGTAATATTGATGTTCACGGCCAAACCTCGCGGAGCCGAAAATCGACACCGCCGGACCGACGGTTGACAATTCCTGGAAACCCTATACGAATTCGGACTGTATCCGAAATATCCGCCACAAATCCTCAATCGGCTGATTTGTTATGGTGGCCATCAGATTAAGCTCTCCTTCAAAATCATATTTCGTATATCGGCTATACTACCCCGGTTTCACCACAGGGCCGGGTTGTTCGCCGAAGGACAGTGCTTCGATATCGCACAATTATCGCAATCCGGCTTTCTCGCATGGCAGGTATTTCGCCCGTGCAAAATCACCGTGTGACTGAATGTCGTCCAGTCCTTCTTAGGGATTATTTCGGCTAAATCGAACTCAAGCTTAACCGGGTCGCTGTTTTGCGACAATTGCAGTCGGCGACTAAGACGAATGACATGGGTATCGCACATTATCGCCGGCTGACCAAAAGCATTCGCCAGGACACAATTGGCGGTCTTTCTGCCCACACCGGGTAGCGTTACAAGCTCATCCATCGTGTCCGGCACACGGCCGGCAAACTTATCGATTATCGTCTGGCAGGCCCCCTGGATACTGACCGCCTTATTATGGTAAAAACCGGCGCTTCGTATATCATTTTCGATTGTTTCAAGCTTTGCTTTAGCCCAATCCTGCGCGGATTTATATTTTGCGAACAAACCGGGCGTAATCATATTCACCCGCTTATCTGTGCACTGGGCAGAAAGTATCGTGGCGATGAGTAACTCGAGCGGATTGCCGAATTGCAATGCTACTGATGCGCCGGGATAACTTTTTTTGAGAATGGGAAGTATTTTGCCGACACGCCGGGCAGCTTCTTTTTGATCTACTTTGAATTTTATGGCCGGTTTTTTCGCCATAGGGAGAACTATTGATTCTTTAATTGCTCAAGAGCCGATTTCAACTTGTCGCCGAACGACAGGCCTCGCCAGCGTTTTGGCTCGCCCTGTCCCGGCACAAGTAATATGTTCACCGGCACACCCGGCTCGTTGTAAATTTCTTTCAGGGCAATCGTCGCCGGATAATCACTTACGGTAGTGTCGGCCTTAATCGCCAGCACGCCTTTTTGCTTTATCAGGTCCGCGATGTCTTTGCGGGCGTAAACTTTTTTATCAACCACCACACAGTTCAGACACCAGTCGGCAGTAAAATCCATAAGCACGGGTTTGTTCGTATTCTGCGCCTGCTTTATCACAGCCGAATCATATTTCTGCCAGTCAATAAGCGATGGCTTCGGCGCAGGCAAAAATATAATGCCGGCAACAACCGCCAGCGCAACCGCGATTATCCTGACAGCCCATCTTCGTGAGGCAGGCGCAGCGTAACTAACCCAGCCGCCCCACATCCAGACGCAGAACGCCAGCGCCACCGCGAAATACAGAACATTTACCCGTCTGTCGACGGGAATAGCGGCAATCAATTTGACGGCGATAACAAGAAGGACAAAGCCGATGGTCTGTTTGAATAGCTCCATCCAGCGTCCGGGTCTCGGTGTTTTACTCAATAACGCGGGCATCGCAGTCAATATCGCGAATGGTGTGGCCATACCAACCCCGATTACCATTATCGCAAGCGTCGCCAGGCCCAGCGGCTGCGCCTGCGCCCAGGCGAACGCCGCCGCCAGTATCGCGAAGCTGCACGGCGTACTGAGTATCGCCGCCAAAAATCCCATACCAACCGCGCCGCCGAATCCTTTTCCTGAGCCGCTTTTGCCTGATATTGACGAGGGGACAGTAATCGTAAACAGGCCGAACATAAATAACGCCAGCACCACCATCAGCATCGCCATTCCGGCAACAAACGAGGGGTTACGGAACTGGTCGCCCCACTGAAGGGTGGTGTTGTAAACGAGTTTCAAAACGATATTTGCCCCGGCCAGGCACGCGAAGAAAAGCAAAACACCCGTGCAAAACGCAAGGCCCATCGTAATTGATTTACCTTTACTTTCTTTTGCGTTCTCGATTAGCCGCATTACAATTATTGGCAATACAGGCCAGACGCAGGGCATAATGTTCAGCGACAAGCCGGCGACAAACGCCAGAATAAGCGCAGCCCAAACCGAATAACCCGCCAGTTGGCCTGCCGAAACGCCTTTGTCCCCCTGCGACAACTTCTGCTCAGGAAGCGTAAAATTCGGCTGCGCTGACACATTTCCAGGCTTGATTTTTACTTCAACTTTTATACTGCCGAAATCAGGAACGCGACATATAGTGTTCGAGCAAACCGCCCCGACAATACCAATATCAACAACGACTGTTTTCTCACCAGACAATTCAGCCATGGTAAACGGCAGATACACAGCGAAGTCGCCGCCGATTACGTCTATTTTTTTGTGCTGTGCCTCATCATAAATCCAGCCGGACTTGGGAAATATCGGTCTGCCAAACGACAGAACTTTTGTACCTTGCTCATTTGGTTCGAGCTTGAGATTCATACCGCCCGGCGCGTTCTGGGCAGAGGCGTAGAAGTGCCAGTCTTTTTCCAATTCAAAGTGTATGGCAATTGCACTTTTGCCGGCAGGTGAGACCGCGTCGAATTGCTGTTCGGCCCAGAAGGTAACGACATTGATTTTTTGCCGCTGCGGGACCTCGGCGGCGACTGTACAGGCCGACAATAAAGCAAATACTATAAGTATTCCGCTTGTTCTAATCCTCATATCCGTATTGAAGGATTATAAAATATAGACACGCTGAACAGTTACTTCTGTTCCTTGGCGGATTTCTTGTCCTTCGTCTGCTCGGCCGCCAGCAAATCCGCAACAGTCGGCTTATCGAGAGTCCCGCCCGCCAGAATAAGCTTCACATCGTCCGCATCGAGCGTCTCATACTTGAGAAGCGCTTTTGCTATCTGTTCGACTTTGTCCCGGTTATGCTCAATAAGCTCCCTGGCCTTGCTGTATGCCTCGTCGGTTATCCGCTTGACCTCGATATCTATGGTTTCTGCGGTTTTCTCCGAATATTCCCTCTCACCGGGCATCATATAATACGCATCCTGAAGTCCGGCCTCCGGCTCATAACTTATCGGCCCAAGACGGTCACTCATCCCCCACGTCAGCACCATTTGCTTGGCTATGCGGGTCGCCTGCTGTATGTCTGATTGTGCGCCGCTCGATATGTCTGCGCAGAACATTTCTTCGGCGATTCTGCCCCCGAAGCAGACCTGCAACAGCGCCCCGCAATATTTCTTCGTAAACAGCGTGCGGTCCTTTTCGGGCAGCGCAAACGTCGCCCCGCCCATCGGTCCCCTGGGAATGATACTGACTTTGTGCAGCGGGTCCGCTTCTTTCAATATTGACTGCACAAACGTATGGCCCGCCTCGTGGTATGCGGTGATTTCGCGTTCTATCTGGTCGATGACCCTGCTTTTCTTGGCGCGTCCCCACCGTACCTTGTCCCTTGCCTCCTCGAGGTCTGTCATTTCGATAGAGTCCTTATTGGCCATTGTCGCGGCCAGGGCCGCCTCGTTGATAATAGCCGCTAAATCCGCGCCGCTAAACATCGGCGTCCCGCGAGCCAGCCGTTCGAGGACCGCGTCGGAACCAAGCTTGACCTTCTTGGCGTGGACCTTCAATATCTCAGCACGGCCCTTAAGGTCGGGCAAAGGCACCACAACCTGCCTGTCGAACCGGCCAGGCCTGGTCAACGCGCTATCCAGTATGTCAGAACGGTTCGTGGCCGCCATCACAATCACCTGGTCGTCCGTATCAAACCCATCCATCTCAACTAAGATTGCGTTGAGCGTCTGTTCCCGTTCGTCGTGTCCGCCGCCGGCAAAACTCGCGCTGCGCCTGCGTCCCACAGCGTCAATCTCATCGAGAAATATTATGCATGGTGAATTATCCTTGGCCTGCTTGAACAAATCACGCACTCGCGATGCGCCGACGCCGACAAACATCTCGACAAAATCGCTGCCGGAAATGTTGAAAAACGGGACATCCGCCTCGCCTGCTATCGCCTTGGCAAGCAGTGTCTTGCCGCAGCCCGGAGGGCCAACAAGCAGCACTCCGCGCGGTATACGCCCCCCAAGACGCTGGAACTTTTTGGGATTTCTCAAAAACTCTATTATCTCCGCCACCTCTTCTTTGGCTTCGTCTATCCCCGCGACGTCCGCAAAGGTGATTTTGACGCCGTCTTTGTCGTGAAGCCGGTGTTTGCTTCGGCCAAACGACATCAGCATCCCGCCCGCTCCGCCGCGAAGATTACGCGCAAACATCAGATATAAAAACAGGCCCAGAAGAATAAGCGGAAACATAGTAAAGAACAGATTCTGCAGCCAGATGCGTTCCTTTGCCTGCTCGACCTTCAGGCCGCCTTTTTCAATCTGCTCGGCCAGCAGCTTTTTCAACTGCTCATCCAGGACGCCGCCCGACCTGTATGTAACGACAAAGTCCTTTGCGGCTTTTTGTCCCCTGATGGCCATTCCTTCCCGATTGAACTGGCCGCTGATATCGGTATCACTGAACACAACTTTCTCAATATGCCCCTCGCGAAGCTGCGTTACAAACTCGTCATACCTGAGCGTCTCAACTCGCTGCTGCCACTGCTGGATCACAAACATTATCGTAAATATCAGGACACCCAGCAAAAGCAGGTTTAATGGGCTGTTTCGATATGATATCGGGCCCTTGCCGGGGAGTCCTTTTCCCTCAAACATGTTTGTGCCGCGTTTTTTGTTTCTATTTTCACTCATTCCTGGCCGCTTAAAAATTTTTCGCCGTGCGCCGGCAAACGTCCACGATTACCAGCCCGATTCCATCAGTTCCACGATTCGCTCTGCCAGCGAGTTTGCGGCAAGCGTCGAGCCATAAGCGAAACTTTGACTTTGCAACTCCGAGTAACTGGCGGACGCGCTTACTGTTTTATTATCAATTAAAAGCTCTCCGGTTCGCAGGTTCTTCCAGCTGACCACGGCCCGAAGCTCGATATTCTTCTCCATCGCCCTGCCTATCTGGCGTTCGGTGGTCAAAACCGACTCCTGGGCCTGAACAATCTGCCCGCTTATTACGGTGTCGGCTTTGTCACGGTTCGTAACTATCTTGTAAGGCGTCTGCGCCTCTATACGCTTCGCCAGTGCGTCGGTAAGCTCAAATTCTATCCCGCGTTTGAAACTCTGGTTGTCAAACATTTCCACGTAAACAGTCGCGACATCTTTCGGGTACAGGGATGTGTCTCTGTAGCCCTCGCAGCCGGACAACAAGAATACAAGGGCACAAGTCGTAAGCGCACAAGTCACAAGTTCTTTTGTTCTTGTGCTCTTATGCTCCTGTGCTCTTATGCTCATTCGTTCTTTCATTTTTACTTTTTACCTATTTTCTCTTTCGCCGTCTGTGCTGCTTTGGTGTTCGGCCAGTTATCAACGACCATCTGGTAATACATATTGGCCGGCCCGCCGCTGCCGGTCCTGTCGTAGTATTTGGCTATAAGCAGGTTTTTCTCAGCCAACTGCTCGCTAATCCGTGCCAAAATTTCATCTACCTGTATTTTCTTCGCTTCTTGGGGGTATCGCAACCTGAAATTCTCATAATAGGTTTTTGCGCTGATTAAGCTCGACCCGTCATATACAGCCCCGCGATAAGCCGCGTATTTGGTCCTGGCCATTGCGAGCAGCGCATCCCTGGCTATTTCGCCTGTGGGCCAGCGCATCGAAATTTCTGACCATTTGAGATAGGCCTCATTCCACTGTTCGCGTTTTTCGTAACTTTGCGCAACAGACAGCAGGGCATTTTTCGCTATATCCGCGGTACCTGTCCGGTCGCTGATTTTTTCCATTATCTTCACGCCGTCGTCAAAGGCGCTAACCCTGAATATCAGGACTGTTTTCTTGCGACCAGCAAGAAACTCCGTTGCGACCTCAAACTGCCGGTTAAGCGCCGCGTCTTTCAGGCCGCTGGCGGGATAATCATCCAGAAACTTATCGTATTGCTTCACCGCCTTGGTCAACTTGCCCTTCGCCAAAAGCACCTCGGCCTCAATGAAGGAATCGAAATCCTTACCGGCAACACCGGGGTAATCCTTCTTCAGCTGCTTAGCGGCCTTTTGGACCTTATCCGGTTTACCGGCGTCTACAAGTTTCTTTATTTCCGCAACACGCAGCAGATACTGCTCATCATTGCTGTCCGCCGCTTTTTGCCACTGACCCTGCGTATCTAATCGCAGCGTCTCCGCGCAAAGCGCAACCCGCACCGTCGGCAAGGCCAAACTCGCTGCTATCAAAATCGCCAATACACTGAACTTTCGCATAGCTGCTTTCCCGCTTAACAAAATCAGCATTTCGTAATAATAACCCATCATCCGGCAATTGGCAATCACGATTCAGACGGATTTATCGTAGTTTGGATGGCGTAAATCCCCCTCCTGCATTTCTTTCAGACCGATTCTGGTTGTTGGTGTGTATGTATTTCCTGGTGCCGTTTTCCGCTGCACGGGACACACTTAGCGCACAACTCAGACAGTGTGGCGACTGCACGAGTAACAGTGGGTATGCCGGTGAGAACATATAAAATTGCGACGGAGCAAACAACTGGTGCAACGGAGCAAATTATCCTCCCGATGACGGAGTGGTCAACTACAATTATCTGGCATCATTTGCCCAGAGATGGTTATGGGACGTTGAATAGTATGGCCGTATCGCTCTCATAACACTATAGCTGACAAGCAGTTATGCCCATCACCCATTTGCATTTACCATTAATCCTTGAAAACACTGCGGATTTGTGTTATTCTATTAGTGAAAGGCAAAAAGCTGAAAATCTATGTTTAAGTGTGCATGTAATTCCACCAGCACACCATTGGGAGGATGGTCGTTTTATAAACTTTTTTTAGCCACATCATAAACCTGCTTGATTTTTGGAGGTTGGAGTGATGAAGAAGAGAAGATTTACCGGGGCTGTTATCGTTTTTGCGATTTTATGTTTAGCAACACCAATATATGCCGATACCCCATGGCTGCACGCGGACGCCAACAAAATCAAAGACCCCAACGGCAACGTCGTCGTCCTGAGGGGCATCGCTTTGATTGATTTGGGCTTCCTTCAGGACTGGGAGGGCGGCGCAATCGCAATGGTTGACCGGCTGACGAATACAAGCGACCCTTGCGGCAGTTCTCCCGGCTGGTACCCGAAGGTGTTAAGGATTATGATTGCCCCGCCCGACTCGGTAAGCGGCTGGCCTCATCCATTCGACCCAAACAATACTGATTTATATGACCTTCTCAGGTCCGTTGTTAATTACTGTAAAGCCAAAGACCTTTACGCCATCATCGACTGGCACTATGTTGCAAACACTTACGATCATAATGACTCAACGAGCGATTTCTGGAGATATATGGCACCAAGATTTGCCGGCGACAGCCACGTTATCTTTGAGCTTTTCAATGAGCCGATTAATGATCTTAACAACGATTGGATTTTTAACAGCAATGACACTGCTGACTGGCTGAGTGTCAGAGCCAATATGCAGTACTGGATTAACATCGTGCGCAGCTACGCACCCAATAATCTTATCCTTGTAGCCGGGTCATACTATTCTCAGAACATTGGGCCGGCAGCTGCTTATCCACTTGATGGAAATAACATCGTCATCGTTTCGCATATTTATTCCGGCCATTGGCTCGATTCTTACTGGGCGCCGTCTTATAAAGCTGAGATTGACACTGCTCTTACTCGCTACCCCGTTTTTATGACAGAATGGGGGTTCAGTCAGAGTGCCTCGTCGAGCGATGGAAATATTACTTCATATGGCCAGCCGCTCGCCGATTTTCGTGAGGCACGCAAAATCAGCAACACCGCCTGGGTTTCAAGTTATGACTGGGGCCCACCGATGTTTACCGACGGCTTGAACTATAAACTTCGCATCGGCGAAGGTGAAATGGGCGGCTTTGTAAAGGATATGCTGTATGCCAAGAGAAACAGCGACCTGCCGGGCGGCGGAGATACCATACCTCCAGCAGCGCCGACGGGTTTAACGGCAACAGGCGGCAATTCAACTGTCTCGCTTGACTGGAACGACAATAACGAAACTGATTTATCCGGCTACAATGTTTATCGTTCGACAACATCAGGCGGCCCTTACAGCAAGCTGAACGCTTCGCCGGTGAGCAGCTCCAATTACGGCGATAACAGCGTCAACGGCGGCGTGACTTATTACTACGTTGTCCGGGCGGTTGATGCATCCATGAATGAATCTGCCAACTCGAACCAGGCCTCAGCTACGCCGACCGATACAATACCTCCTTCGGCGCCAACGGGCCTGACGGCAGCAGCAGGCAACCAAACCGTTTCTCTTGTCTGGAACAACAACAGTGAATCAGACATAAACGGCTACAATGTCTATCGTTCGACAACTCCCGGCGGCACTTATACGAGGTTAAACGCGACGCCATTGAGCAGCCCCAATTACACCGATAACAGTGTTATCAACGGCACAACTTATTACTATGTTGTCACAGCGGTAGATACATCTTCGAATGAGTCCGCAAACTCAAGCGAGGTCTCGGCAAAACCACAAATCATCACAGACGTTAATGTTCTGGGTTCGTGGGTATCCGACCTGACTCACGCAAAAGAATCGGGGAGCAGCCGTTCCCTTATATTCGTCGCGCATGCAGAGCATACAGCCGCTGTTTCCGTGACCTCTGTAACATACGGCGGCCAACCGATGACGAAGGTCATTGAAAGGTCAGTCAGCAGCGGAAGCCCAACCACTTATGCATACGTCGTGGCATTCGTCCTTAACGAGGCAGGTGTCACCGCCGCGACCAGCAGCACCTTTGTCCCAACGTGGAGCGTCACACCGGGCATAGTGGGATATTCCAGTGTATTTCTTAAGAATGTCAACCAGACAACTCTCACAGGAGCAAATGACGGAAATACAACGACAACGCTGAATCCTATCGAGACCAATCCGCTTTCCACAAACAATGGGGATATGGTTATTGTCGCCGCTACCTGCGGCAACTTAGGTTCATATACATTAAACAACGGTTTTATTGAAGGAACCGATCAGGCGGTTGGAACTTATGGGTTTACAGGCGTAACCGGTCACAAACACGCAACCGGCGCACCTGAAACGCCAAGCGCAACACACACCAGCGTCAACCGTCAGGTGATTATCGGATTTGTAGTCAAGGCACCGGCGAATACACCTCCTGCGGCACCGACGGGACTGACGGCGACGGCAGGCAATCAGATTGTCTTGCTCGACTGGAACAATAATGGGGAAGGTGACCTGGCCGGCTACAATGTATATCGCTCGACAACCTCCGGCAGCAGCTACGCTAAACAGAACAGTTCGTTATTAACCAATTCAGATTACAACGACCCTAATGTTTCCAACGGCACGACTTACTATTACGTCGTTACCGCAGTTGATACAGGCGGCCTTGAATCCAATTATCCCAGCGAAGTTTCAGCCACGCCCAATCTTCCTGTCACCGGCACCGGCGCGATTCTCCGCGAATGGTGGTCAGGCATTACAGGAACGGCGGTCAGCGACCTTACTTCAAATGTTAATTATCCCGACAATTCAACCGGCAGGGAACTGATTACGAAACTTCAGGGACCGACAAACTGGGCGGATAACTACGGCACGAGCATTCGAGGATATGTTATTCCGCCTGCTGACGGCAATTATACCTTCTGGATTGCCAGCGACGCCAACAGCGAGTTGTGGTTAAGCACAAACAACAACCCGGCAAATGTCGTGCTGATTGCGTATATGCCGGGTAGTTCCCAGTCATCGCCAAAATCGCTTATCGCGGGTCAGAAATATTACGTCGAGGTCCTGCATAAAGCGGGCACAGGCAATGACAATATATCTGTATCCTGGCAGGGGCCGGCCTTAACTCAACAGGTTATCGACGGCTTATACCTGTCACCCTGCTGTCTCGATTTCAGGGATTTAGCGGATTTGGCTCAGCAATGGAACCGCAGCGACTGCAATGCGGGCAATAACTGGTGCAGCGGCCAGGACCGCGACCGCGACGGAAATGTCCGGATTGACGACTTGGCAACATTTGCCGGTGAGTGGCTTTTAGGGATTGAGTAACCCATAGATTATTGTTATCCCAACGCCGGCAGGCACTTACGTCTGCCGGCGTTATTTTTTAAAATTTATTGTGCAATAACTTAATTCTTGAAAATATATAAGGTTTTATGGTAAACTTATATTCAGCAGGTAAACGGAGTTACTGACTGGTCGCGACCCATCATTACGGTCTCCACACATATCCGGTAATTGGGCTTGCGTCCTTTTTGGAGGTTAGAATGGTG
>Ga0187886_1002823_pt1 | contig 13500 bp, 12 predicted proteins | sample June2016WEW_20_1_FD_133001 | JGI IMG/M metagenome (GOLD analysis project Ga0187886, IMG submission 133001) | Peatland microbial communities from SPRUCE experiment site at the Marcell Experimental Forest, Minnesota, USA - June2016WEW_20_150 | ecosystem: Environmental > Terrestrial > Soil >...
CGCCAGATCTTCGCGCGCGATCTCCGGGTAGGTGATCTCGCGGCCGCGGAAGCGGATGCGCACTTTCACTTTCATCCCGTCCAGGATCCACTTGCGCGCGTCGCGGACTTTGAAGGAACGGTGGTGATCGGTGGTCTTCGGCCGCAGGCGGATTTCCTTGACTTCGATTTTGGTCTGCGCCTTGCGCGCCAGCCGATCTTTCTTTTCTTTTTCGTAGAGGAACTTCCCCAGGTTCAGCACCCGGCACACCGGCGGTTCGGTCCCCGGCGAAACTTCCACCAGGTCCAGGTTGGCCTCGCGCGCCAGGCGCAACGCCTCCTGTAATGTGACCACGCCAACGTTCGCCCCATCCGCCCCGATCAGGCGGACTTCCTTGGAACGGATTTGCTCATTGGTTCGATATTCCGATGCGCTGATGGGTATTCCTCCTCTTTCAAAACGGCCGCCGCCCTGTGCCGATCAGGCGGCTTGCTTCGGCTCGGCAGTGTACCATGGGCGGCCTGCCGCCGTCAACCGGATTTCGGCTTATCCGCCTCTTCCGGGGCCTTGGGGATGACCGTCACCTTGCGCGACCGGCCCACGCCGACGCTCTCGGTGATCACCCCGGGATGCTCGCGCAGCTCGAGGTGGATGATGCGCCGCTCGTTGGCCGGCATCGGTTCGAGCTCCACGGTCCGGGCGCGCTCCACCGCCTGCTCGGCGGCGCGGCGCGCCATGCGCCGCAATTGCTGCTCCCGCCGCCGGCGGTAGCCTTCCACGTCCACGATCACCGGCAGCGGGCGACCGAGCTTGCGGGCCGTGATCATCCGCGCCAGGTATTGCATCGCGCTCAGGCCTTCGCCGCGCCGGCTGACCATGATCCCGAGGTCCTGGCCGTGAATTTCCACCAGCGCGTGACGCTCTTCGTTTGCGTCCTCCGGCTCGGTCCACTGCGCGCTGACGCTGGCGCGCATGCGCATCCGCTGCAGGAGTTCCTCCACCACTTCGCGCGCCGTGTCCAGATCGGGGTCCGGCTCCGCGCTCCCTTCGGGAGCGGTCAGGCGCACCCGCGCCGGGATTCCCCCGCCGGGGAAATCGGCCGGGCGGCCTTCCTCCAGCACCACGATTTCCACCTCTTCCCGCGATAGTCCCAGCCGGGAGAGGCCGCGTTCCACCGCCTCCGCTACGGAGGGGGCCGTAATTTCCACGCTGTTTCTGCTTGTCGTCATGCATGCTCCTCTTGGGAAGGAGGAATGGGATCTATTTCGCGGAAGGTGCGCCCGGCGAGATGCTGTATACCTGGCGCCAGGCTACCCGTCCCATCATCATGTATTGCACGATGGTGATCAGGTTCGTCGCGACGAAATACAGCGAAAGCCCCGAGGCCAGGCTGAGCGAGATGTTGGTGAACAGCAGCACCATGAAGATGTTCATGATCAGGTTGGTCTGCCCGCTCTGCGCGTCGGTGGTCATCATCGGGATGATCCGCTGCGAGACCCAGCTGGTGATCAGCACCAGGATCGCCAGGACCGGTATCGGGAACGGCAACCCCGGGATGGTCAGGTGCTCGGGCTGGGCTAGGTTCATCCACAGGAACGTTTTGGAGAGCGGGATGAGCGACACCGGAAAGAAGGCGTAGATACGCTGCGAAAAGCTGAAGAGCTGCAGCGGCGTGGAGGGGATGACGTTGAGGATGGACTGGTACAGGCCGATCATGATCGGCAGCTGGATCAGCATCGGCAGGCAGCCGCCCAGGGGGTTGGCCCCCGACGCTTGGAGCAGCTTCATCTGCTCGGCCTGCATCTTTTCCTTGTCCTTGGCGTATTTCTTCGACAGATCCTTCCACTCCTTCGAGCCCTGCAGTTCCTGCATCTTCTTCATGCTGTTGGTCGAGGAGGCCGTGAGCGGGTAGGTGATCAGGCGGATGAGGATCGTGAAGACGATGATCGCCAAGCCGAAGTTCCCGCCCAGAAGCCGGTAGAGGAACAGCAGCGCGTTGATCAACGGGTTGACAATGAAAGTATCCCACATGGCGTTTTTATCCTGTAAGTCCCGCCCGCGCGCGGTATGCGCCGCGCAGGCGCGGCGAATTTACGCAGGTTCGACGTACGTCCAAGCGATCGATCCGGTGTCGGGCGCGAGCGCGGCCAATTGGTACTTGCTGCCGTTGACGGTGATCAACAGCTTGCCGCCGAAAACCCGCAGGGTTCCGAACACCCCGCCCTCGAGCGTCTGTTCCCATTTTTGCGCTCCGTCGGCGGCCGAGTAGGCGCGCACGGTTCCGGCCGTGGTGCCGATGAACACGAGACCGCCGTCGACGGCCGGCGCCGCCTGAAGGGGAGCGCCCAGCTTTTGATTCCATTGGGGCGCGCCGTCGGAAGGCGAGAGCGCCCGCAGCGTGCCGCTCAGGTCGGCGGCAAAGACCGAATCCCCCGCCGCCACCGGCGCCTGCCAGACCCAGCCGTCGGCCTTCGCGTCCCACAGCGTTTGTCCGCTCTGCGCGTCCAGCGCGATCACCTTTCCGGCAAACGTCCCCACGTACAGCTTCCCTTCGGCGAGGGTTATTCCGCCGGCGATCGATCCGCCCACGTCCAGCGACCAATCCGTCTTCCCGCTTTGGAAGTTGACCGCGTACACTTCATGTTCGATCGTGGCCACGTAGAGCCGCTGCGCATCGGCGGCCATCGCGCCCCAGGCGAAGGCTTTGCCGAGGTGGATCTTGGTTTTCAGCGCGCCGGTCGCGGAATCGAAAATCAGCAGATCGCCGCTTTCGCTCGAGGCGTAGTAATCCCCGCCGGGCGCTTCCGCCAGCGGCGCGATGATCTTCCCTCCGTCGCCGTCGTGCTTCCATTTCAGCGCGCCGCTCGCCGGATCCAGTTTGAATACCGATCCGTTGTATGTGGCGGCGACCAGGTCGCCCTTGGAATCCAGGAGCGGATCGGCGTAGAAGAGCAGTTTGGTATCCGCCTTCTCGGGATACTGCCAGGCCTTCTGGCCGGTGGCGAGGTTGACCGCGCTCACAAAGTGGTTGTGGGCGAGGTAGCCCATATCGCCCTTCAGCGCGAGGCCGGGCCAGGATTGGTTGGCGGCGCCCGCGGAGCAGGCCGCAAGCAACACCGAGACGAGCCCGAGCACGGCGATTGCGGCCGGGCGCGAATTCATATGAAACCGATTTTTTTTGTTCGAAAATAATTCCCACATCGTTTGAACCGCTCCATGCGGTTTTCCAGCCGCGGTATTTTCAGGGTACCGGATCGTATCCGCCCGCCGCGAACGGCTGGCAGCGCAGCAGGCGCCACGCGGCCATCCGCCCGCCCTTCCACAGCCCGTATTTAAATACGGCCTGGTAGGCGTAATGCGAGCAGGTCGGATAAAACCGGCAGGTATCCGGCGCGACGAGCCGCGACAGGGTAAGCTGGTAAGCACGGATGGCCGCCAGCAGCGGCCAGCGCGGCAGCGTGCCCGGATTTAAAGGAAGCGACCGCAGCGGAGGATCAGCCTCCGGCGCGGGCAGGGTGCTGGTCATCGTCGTCAAGGACGCCGGCTTTTTGAAACAGCGATCGGACCGCGCCGGCCAGGTCCGCATAATCGGCCGTCACCGCGCCCGAGCGGGCAATCAGAAGCAGATCCCAACCCTCGGCGAGCGAGCTCAGGAGCGGCCGGACCGCCTCGCGCAACCTCCGTTTGGCGCGGTTGCGCTCCACCGCCCCGCCGACCCGCTTGCCGGCCGAGAAGGCCACCCGGCGCTGGGGCGGCTCGCCCCGCGCCGCGACGAGAACGAGCAGCGGGTGGGCATACGACTTGCCTGTGCGCCGCACCCGCTGGATGTCGCTCGTGCGATGAAGGCGGAACCGTGGCTGCATGCGTGGCTCCCCGGCGCTTTGCGGGGCGCGGGAATGAGGTCACTTGCCTTTCTGGCCTTTCCTGCCGTTCCAATCGGACTTCTTAACGTGGGTGGGCTGGACCGCGAGGCGGGCGCGCCCCTTGGCGCGCCGTGCGGCCAGCACCTGGCGGCCGCCGCGGGTGGCCATGCGCTGGCGGAACCCGTGCACGCGCGCGCGGCGGCGAATCTTCGGCTGATACGTTCTTTTTGGCATGAGTTTTCCTTTAAAAACCGGCTTTCAGTGCGGGCCGGATTATACCAGCCGCCTTTCCGGGCGGTCAAGCAACTGTCGGGAGAGAGAAAAACACAGCCCGATTTACCCCCGCGCCGCGTTTTTCTGGCCGTTTTTCGCTCTGGATCCCCTATTCCGGCAGGCCGGAAAAAAATGTGCTTCTCAGTTCGCAATCGTAATGGCCATAGCCTGCCCCCAAGCTTGCACTCGAGATGCGGGGAAAGCGGGGGGAGAAAAACTGCTCGCCTTTGTCCCTTGAGCAGTTTTGGTTGCGAAGTGATGGTCGCCTAATACTGTGGACGTAATAATAGCATTTCGATTTGATCTTCCCTTGATTATTGTTTTACATGACCACTTTCACCGGTCATCATTTTTTGTAGGTTATTAGTTACTCAAACGCATCCATAAAAGAGGAAAAACTTGAAATATGACCTGTTGTTTCCAAGCGCGATCGTAACTGCGTATAATAAGTTTGATGCATCAATATTCTTGGGTTTCTCTTTTGATATGGAGCCAGATTATATCTATGTTCGCGTACTGCTGCGACAAGATACTTTAAAGCGAATTGTGCCCGCGTATTTCCTTCCTCTGGTATCCCTGGTAGTTGTTCTGGGTCTCTCTTCCTTACGTCATAGATTGCCTTATACCTTCGCACTATTTCGTCCTCGCTATGTTCGCGAACAATTCTAATATTACCTAACGCCCACGCCTCAAGGCAAAAATGCTGGATAATTATTTTTATATCAACACGACAAGGTTTCTTTACAATGATTCCGTTTATTTCTATGACCTTATCCTCCCTTGTCATTTCCTCAGAATCCACTGCTATTACCAATCTGTCAAATGCTGGCCATTCATTTACATCTTGAATTGCTGCAGCAATTTTCTTAAAATATTGTGGATATCCCATACCGCTTACAATATAAAAGTTATCTTTTTTTACCTCTTGGAGATCCCACACCCTTATTAATCTATTATTTGCTAATGTTATCCAACAAGGATAGACCATTGATTCAGCCAATCCTTCTACAACTACATAGATATTCATTTCGACATACCCCTAAAAAAAGGATCATTAATTAATTGTGTAAACAACTCTTGTTTCGACTTTCCGTATTTATTTACATTAGTTTGACCATACTGTATTTGGACATGCAGCCCTTCACGATGAAGCACATACCATTCAGATGGAGGTATTTGATTTATCAAATATGGATGATGACTTGTTACCACAAACTGTACACCTTTTTTTAGTGAAAGCACAAATTCCGGAAAAAAGTTAATGGCATTTAAACCAAGTGAATTCTCATATTCATCAATTAAATACACACCACCTTCAGGTAACATCGTTATGTCAGTCATTATAAGTAAAACTTTCTTCATTCCTGACGATAATTCAGGCAGAATAATCCAATTCGTCGATCCATGCTCCCTTATTGTAAATACAGGGATTATTCCTGGAAAAGCAATATACTCGTTAATCTTTGAGAGGTCTGTAATTCCCACTTCTTCTACAAAAGGAAATACTAATTTGTAATCCTCAATAATTTGCTTATATAGATCCGGAAACACTTTTTCTAAAAAGAATAGATTGTTATTTAGATTCAATTCTGCTCTTCTAATTATTTCTAGGTCATGTTTCTCCAATATTTCAGATTGTAAACCAATTGAAATTGGTTGGAACTCAGAAATTGATGAAAGTGCATCTTGATCGAACAAACGTCGTAAAATTAATTCAAATGCTTTATATGCCAAGCCTATATCTTCAGTCTCCCTTAGCAAATAAAGTGACGTCTCACCTTTCGGTAATGGATCAAGGGTCTTACCACAATAAACAATCTCCTTCTCGGATCTTTTTATTAACTCTATTTCCTTTTCCCCATCCCTACGAGTCAATTTCTCAAATTCAACTATTCCTTTTTTTTGCGCACTTTTGATTGCTCTACTTCGCAACTCCCATGAATATTCCTTGCCATTATGCTCAAATTTTATTTCCCAATTCCCAGCATAAAAGTCATTTACTACTGCATAACGACCAAGATGGAACATTGTATTTAAAAACCTACTTTTTCCGCTCGCCGTCTCTCCTACTAGAAGATTCATTTTTCCTAGACTTACAGGGTCAAACTCCCATCCTGGCTCACTGGTATCTGAGTAATGGTACCAATTTATCCGCATTATTTCCTCCTTACTCCAATAAGCATACATTTTAGTATAACATTTTGTTTATTTTGCGGTTTTTTTCAACATCATCTTCAAATAATATATCCTTAAAAACTCGGTTACTTTGATTAATATTATTCCACAATTGACAAATTGATTAACTTATGCCTTTAATATCCCCAAACCATGTCTATGGTTTTTTTCGATTTTGCAAAGCCCATTTAGGACTCGACAAACTAAAGATAAGCAATCATTCATGGCCCGAAAAAAACATAAAGTCATCCTTTGGAAGGTGTCTTCTGGGGTTAACTCTGATGAGTTCAGAAGAAGCAAACCTTACCGAAAATACTGGATTGATTAGGGCAAACAAGCGTATTTTCTGCTGACAATTTACACCCATTTGTCGAGCCTCAGCCTTGCCTAGGGTTTTTTATTCCCCTAGATGGGTGCAAATTATGGAAAAATCGTCAGCAGATCAATATATTATTGTATATTGTTATTTCGCATATTCCGATGCGATGGTCAGGGAAGGCCCATTCTCAAGCTTAATGATTTAGTAGACCTATCCACCAGGTTAAAACGTGCTATGGCCCGGTCTGACTTCCCCACACGCCAAAAAATTGTTCAGGCACTACTAAATTCTATTACCCTATATACAAATCGTACTGTTATCTCTGGATTACTACCCTTGAACAGTCATATCACACAAGATGGACACCTATTACTTCCACAGTCTTCCGTAGCCGTGGGTTGGGCCTAAACTTCTTTTTTGAATAATTACTCTTTTGGGTTCCTATATTCCATTAAGGGAAACCCGCGGATGTCTTGAATATCTGAATAAAGCTTTAATATTCGCTTTGCTATTATTTGTCCCCTCGCGTTCTTAATTCGCCTCATTGTTGCATCAATATTCCCTTCAAATTTCGGATTCTGAGATTTATACCTAGATACTTGTGTCATGATCCATTTATAATCTTTCTGTAAATACTCTGGGAAATCTTCTTCCGGCAAAATAACTAAAACCAAAGCTGCCACCTTAAGACGATCCCTAACGTCCCCTTTTTCTGTACAAAGGAGTTTCACTGCATCGTAAACTCTTTTTACGACGGATTCCGCTTGGCCTCTAGTTATAAGGTCTGATTCTGCACGAGTGCCAAAGTTGCTCATAGATTTACCTTCCTATTAAAGAAAGGCCCAACGGCTGGCGGCTCAAACGCTTTTCCACTTCCGCTATTTAGTTACTATTTTAGCAGTAAATCCAAAATCGCAATTCAGCGTTTTCTCTTTGAACGTTTACCAATCGGCTTCAACCGTGTGTTGGGCGGATTATTTCTTTATATGTTTACCCCATTAATATTTCTAAGGTCTTCATAATAACCCCAAACCGGGTTCTATTTTTTTTTACACCTGCCTGTTAAATTTATTATGTTGTATACTTTACTTTCAAAACAGGGGTATTCTATACCTATGAACCATCTAGAGTGGTTCTTCTTCATCAGTTTCCCAATTTGGCTTTTGGCCATGTTTATTTTGGAATATCGATATTCCCGTCCTCCGGGATTGTTCTGGTTTCTAATCCCGCTGTTGACCATGCTGATCTATCGGTCCTTTACTGGTTCCTGGCAACTTTCCCTTATTACATTCACAGCTCTTCTACTTTCCGAACGCCGGCACCTCCAGAGCCGAATTCTGTCAGCAATGTTGCTTGTGGGCGCGGCCATTTTGCTATTCTTATTATTACCCTGGGCTGCACCAGCCGTAGAGGAAGGGATTGTCGGTATATTCCTTTTCTGGATAGCCTGGGAAAGAAAAATTATTTCCTCCCAAATTGCCCTGACGCTCTTCGTTTGCGTTTTATTTTGGATGGGGATCGGTTTTATATTTGTCTATATTGTTCTTGGATTCATCTTTTTATTAGCCATCCGACTAAGCACCCAGAGTGATAATCCTTTTTCACGTCTATGGAATAGCATGTATGCACCCATATTAATTTCGTTTCTTATCATTATGATCGACAGAGTATTTATTCACATTTTGGATTGATTTATTAGCCTCCATGGCCATATATGAAACACCAAACTACTTAATTAACAAAACGCAATCCTCTTTCGAATTACATAATTTCAGGGAGTGATTCCCGGGTGGGGAGCAGACTTATTTAATAGTCGCTAATTCTTCACCGCTCGCGTCACGATAAACGCCGGGCTGAACCCCGTCAGCGGCCGGCCGGTCCTCCGGCCGGTCGCCGTCTTCATACATGCCGGTGATCACAAAGCCCGCTTTACATTGTCCCCCGATTTGCGCTTCCAGCGTGTGGCCGAACTCCATGGGAATCCCCTCTTCGAGGAAGCGCCGCTTTTCCGCATCGGAAAGCGTAACCGCGTCCGAGTAGGGAAGCGCGTGCTTTACTACGATCTTCCGGCTGCGTTCCCATTCCTCCTCGTCGACCATGTGCACGATCGGATTGTCGAATGCGGCGATCAGCACCCCGCTCCGGCGCAGCACGCGGTAGGCCTCGCGCCAGACCGGCTGCACGTCTGGCGCAAATACGTTCGACACCGGATTGACGATCAAATCGAACGTGCCGCCGGCGAATATCGCCAGGTTCGCCATGTCCCCTTCGACGGCGGCGAGCTGCAGCCCTTCGCGCGCGGCCACCTCGTGGTCGCGCTCGAGTTGCTTCGGCGAGTTATCCAGCACCGTCACCCGCGCGCCGGCCGCCGCCAGCACCGGCCCCTGCTGCCCTCCGCCGGATGCCAGGCATAAAACGTCCAGCCCCTTCACGGACGGCAGCCACTCACGCGGAAGGGGCCGGATCGGCGTGAGATAGAGTTCCCACTTGCCCTGCCTCGCGTCGGCGATCGTGTCCGAATCCACGGGGATGGTCCACGGATTCCCCTTCTCCACCTGCCGGTTCCACGCTTGCCGGTTGTGATCGAGAACGTCCATGGATTCTTCCTTTCCGGTTCTGTTCACCGGTAATTATTCAAATCAAATTTCTTTTTGAATCTCGTAAACCATCCAAGAGAGTTTGAAAATCTTCCGGCAGCGGCGCCTCGAACTCGCGCGGTGCATCCTCGCCGGGCAGCATGATTTTTAATCTCCAGGCATGCAGCATCTGGCGGACCCCCTTTGCTTCCTCCCATTCTGGGGGGATAGAGGGGGGTCTGCGAGGTCCGTACACCGCATCGCCCACGACCGGGCAGCCGACAAAGGCCAGATGAACGCGGATCTGATGCGTGCGGCCGGTGAGCGGGCGCACTTCGAGCAGCGTGCAGTTTACGAATTGCTCGCGGGTGTGGAAGAGGGTCACCGCCTCGCGGCCGCGCGAGGGGGGAACCACCGCCATCCGCTTCCGGTGCGAGGGGTCGCGCCCGATGAGCGTTTCGATCCGCCCCTCGGCCGTGGGCGGCCGGCCCGCCACGAGCGCCAGGTACGTTTTTTCCGTAAGCCTCCGGGCGAAGGCTTCCTGCAGGATGCGTTGTGCCGCGGCATTCTTGGCAACAAGGATCAGCCCCGAGGTGTCTTTATCCAGCCGGTGGACGATGCCCGGCCGCTCGATCTCGCCCACCGTCCCAACCTCCGGCGCGTGGGCCAGCACCGCCCCCACCAGCGTTCCGCGCCGGTGGCCGGCCGCCGGATGCACCACCATCCCGGCCGGCTTGTCGATCACCAGCACGTCCGCATTCTCAAAGACGATCCGCAGCGGAATCGCTTCCGGCTCCACTGCGGAACTCTCCGGCGGGGGAATGCGCACCGTCACGGCGTCGCCCTTTTTTAAACGCTGCGAGGATTTAATCGAGGGGCTTCCGTTCAGGAGGACGAACCCTTCGGCGATTATTTTTTGCAAAGATGCGCGGGAATGTTCGGCAAGCGTCCGCCCGAGGAACCGGTCCAGCCGCTCCCCCTCGGCGTCGGCGGTCAGGGCGTGGAACGTTTCTTTCACGTCTTCTCCGGAGGGGCGGAAGCGGGCTGCGCGGGCTGCGTCTTGCGGTTGCGCAGAGATTCGAGCACGATGTCCAGGAGCAGCAGGGCCACGCCAAGCGAGATCGCCCCGTCGGCCACGTTGAACACCGCCGGGAAGAAGCCAAACCAGATGAAGTCGGTCACCGTGCCGCGCAGCAGGCGGTCCAGCAAATTGCCGAGCGCGCCGCCGAGCTGCAATCCGAGCGCGATCCGCACCGGCCAGCTGGCGGAGTCGGAGTTGCGGTAATACCAGATGATCGCGACCGATACCACGACGGCCAGGACGGTGAAGACCATCCCGCCCTGCTGGAACATCCCGAACGCGGCCCCGGTGTTGGTCCAATAGACGATGTGCATGTACGGGCGGATCGCCGTGATCGGCATCCAAATCTCGCCGAAGGCCAGTTGGGTGCGCACAAGATGCTTGGTGAGTTGATCGAGCACAACCACCACGCCGGCGAGCAGGACAAGCAAAATGTAGTTGCGGACTTTCAGCACGCTTCTTCTCCTTTAGGTACCGATCCCTCAGCCGCTAAAGCGGCTTCGGGATGACACACGTCGTATGTCATTCCGAGGCTCTTTCAAGGGCCGAGGAATCGGTAACGCGTGGTCATCAGTCAGCGACCTTATATAAAAAGTCACCGATCCCTCGGCCGCTGAAGCGGTGGTTGAAGGCCACACGCAGCATGTCATCCCGAGCCCTGAAAGGGCGAGGGATCGGTAACGCGTGAATTGGAAAAGGCAGACTCCCAAAAGAGTCAGTGATTCCTCTTCCCCCCAAGAGGGCTTCCCCGGCCCACTCCCTCGCCTGCGGCTCGGGACAGGCCCGCCGGGGCGGGCGGAATGACATCTTGCGGCGGATTCTACCGCACGTCATTGCGCCGCCCGCTCCAGCGCGATGGTGAGCCGTTCGCCGTCGAACTCGTCCTCAGCCGCCGGCGCGTTTTTGGGAGCCGGAGCCTCGCGCAATTCCAGCGCCAGCGTCTCGGCCGAGATGTATTCGGCGTGGTGCCGCACGGCTTCGGCCAGCTTCGGCGTGGCGGTGTAGAAGACGGTGATGCGATCGGAGATTTGCAACTCGGCCGTCTTGCGCAGTTCCTGCACCCGGCGGACAAATTCGCGCGCCAATCCCTCGCGCACGAGCGCGGGAGTTAGGTCGGTGGCGAGCGCCGCCAGGTCGCCTTCCGCGGAGGCCACGGCGAAACCCTCGCGCGCGGTCATGCGCACTTCCACTTCGCCGGGCAGCACCTCGATGTCGGTCTCCTCGATGCGCACGGTGAGCGGTTTGCCCGAAAGCAGAAGCGGCGCGGCGGCTTCCGCATCCAGCGCCAGCAGCGCCGCGCGGACCTTGGGGAACAGGTTGCCGTGCTTCGGGCCGAGCGCCCTCGGCAGCGGGTTGAGCGTGTAGGCCACCACCTCGCCCGCGGTATCCAGCGGCCGGATCTTCTTGACGTTCAGCTCGTCCGCCAAAAGCGCGGAATATTTTTCCAGGATCCGCCGTTCCTCGGCGGAGGTGAGCGCGAACGCGGCTTCCGCCAGCGGCTGGCGCACCTTGCGGTCGGCTTTGTTGCGCGCGGCGTGCCCGAGCGACGCCCAGCGCAGCACGCGGCGCATCTCCCCGTTGAGCTTTTCATCCACCATCGCGCGTTCGTATTCCGGCCAGGTGGCGAGGTGGACCGATTCCTCGGCGTCAGGGTCCACGCCCCGCACCAGATTCTGGTAGAGCTCCTCGGCCAGGAACGGCATGCTGGGCGCGAGCAATCGCGCCAACGTCACCAGGCATTCGTACAGGGTGGCGTAGGCGGCGTTCTTATCCGCGTCCACCGCCCCGCCCGTGCCGCTCGAGCGCCAGAAGCGGCGCCGGCTGCGGCGCAGCCACCAGTTGGAGAGCCGGTCGACGAACGTTTCGATCGGCCGCGTCGCACCGAGCACGTCGTATTCCTCCATCGCCTGAGTGATCTGACGCACGAGGCTGTGCAGTTCGGAGAGGATCCAGCGGTCCAGCGCGGTGTAAGCGCGCCCCGCCCGTCCCCCCGCCGGATGGCCCAGCGCCGCAAGGTTCGCCAGCGCCTCGTCGGGCTGCCATCCGTCGAGCGCGGCGTAGGTGACGAAGAAGGCGTAGACGTTCCACAGGCAGAGCGTGAAGGTGCGGATCACCTCCCCCACCAGGTCGATCGAGAACCGTTTTTCCTGTCCCGGAGGCGACGCGGTGAACAGGAACCAGCGGAACGCGTCGGCGCCGTGGGCTTCCAAAACCTCCCACGGGTCGACCACGTTGCCCTTGGTCTTCGACATCTTCTGGCCTTCCGCGTCCACCACCAGCCCGTGGCAGATGACATTCTTGAAGCAAACGCTGTCGAAGAGCATCGTGCTGATGGCATGCAGGGAATAAAACCACCCGCGGGTCTGGTCCACCCCTTCGCAAATGAAATCGGCGGGAAACTGGCTCTGGAAGAGCTCCTTATTTTCGAAGGGGTAGTGCCATTGCGCCACAGGCATGGAGCCCGAATCAAACCATACGTCGATCAGCTCCGGCACGCGGGTCATTTCGCCCTTGCACTTCGGGCAGGCCCAGTGGATCTCATCCACGTACGGACGGTGCAGGTCGAGGCCGGTCAGGTCTTTCCCGGCCTTCTCCGTAAGTTCCTTCACCGAACCGACCATCTCCTGGAAATGGCAATCGGCGCACTCCCACACCGGGAGCGGCGTACCCCAGTACCGTTCGCGTCCCAGGGCCCAATCCACATTGTTGGAGAGCCAATTGCCGAAGCGTCCTTCCCGGATATGGTCGGGATACCAATGGATCGTATTGTTCAATGCCACCATCCGGTCCTTGTATTGCGTCGTGCGGATGTACCAGGTGCTGCGGGCGTAATACAGGAGCGGCGTGGAGCAGCGCCAGCAGAACGGATACGTGTGGTAAATCGTCCCGCTGCGCAGAAGCAACCCCCGGCTCTGCAAATCCTGGATGATGAGCGGGTCGGCGTCCTTGACGAACATGCCCTTCCAGGGAGTGATTTGCGGAACGAAGCAGCCGGCTTCGTCCACCGTCATGAGAAGCGGCAGGTCGTTCTCCACCGACATCTGCAAGTCCACCTCGCCGAAGGCGGGCGCCTGATGGACTATGCCGGACCCGTCCTCGGTGGTGACGAAGTCCCCCAGCACCACGCGGTGAGCCGGCTTTTCGAGCGGCAGAAAAGTAAAGAGCGGCTGGTATCGCCAACCCTTCATCTCGCGGCCGAGATAATCCCCGACGATTTTGTATTCCTCGCCGGCG
>Ga0187886_1002825_pt1 | contig 13488 bp, 12 predicted proteins | sample June2016WEW_20_1_FD_133001 | JGI IMG/M metagenome (GOLD analysis project Ga0187886, IMG submission 133001) | Peatland microbial communities from SPRUCE experiment site at the Marcell Experimental Forest, Minnesota, USA - June2016WEW_20_150 | ecosystem: Environmental > Terrestrial > Soil >...
ACTCCGACGCCCGTTGCCACCCCCACGCCGGTGCGGACGCCCGCACCGACCTCGAAGCCGACCGCGGTCGCAACCGGAGGGGCGGGCCCGACAGCCGGCCAGCCCGGCTCGTCCTCCGCCGGCGGGCGCCCGACGTCCTCCAACCTGCCGTCCGGCAGCCCGAGTCCGACCGAGCCAGTCTCTGCGACTCCGGGTTCGCCGCTACCGGTCCTGAGCGTCGTCCCATCGACCGAGCCGACCCAGAGCGGTGGGGGCGCGACTCCCACCCCCGGCCAGGAGACCAGCCTCAGGGTTCATGAGAAGCCAGCGTCGCGAGGGGCGATCGAGTCCTTCCTCGACGCCATCTTCGGCGCGCTATTCGGCCAGTAGGGCGCCCCGCCCCGTTCAGTGGCGGGCCGATTGACTACACTGCGAACGTGTCGCATCAACCGCCCGTCGCGCCGTTGCCCGAGGCCCCACCCGCCGGGGTGCCCTTCGACCGAACCAGCGCCGATGGCACGATCCTCGAGGCCCGCAACCTGACCAAGCGGTATCGGCTCGGCGATCGCGACGTCGAGGCCCTGCGTGGCGTTTCCCTGCAGGTTCGGCGCGGCGAGTTCGTGGCCCTCATGGGCCCATCCGGCTCCGGCAAGAGCACGCTGCTGCAGCTCCTCGGAGGGTTGGATCGGCCGACCGGCGGCGAGGTCGTCCTGGACGGCGAGGTCATCAGCGACCTCAGTGACGCCCAGGCCACCCGGGCGCGACGCGAGAAGACGGGCTTCGTCTTCCAGTTCTTCAACCTGATCCCGCTTCTCGACGTGTACGAGAACGTGGCTTTGCCATTCACCATCGCCGGCGTAGATCCGCGCCATGGCGATGCCGCGGCTCGCATTCACGCCGTCCTCGAGCTCGTGGATCTGCTCGGTCGGGAGCGCAATCGACCCGACCAACTCTCGGCCGGTGAGCAACAGCGAGTCGCGCTGGCGCGCGCCCTGGTTGGCCGGCCGGCGATCCTTCTGGCTGACGAGCCGACCGGGAACCTCGACTACGCGACGGGCGGGGAGATACTCGACGAGCTGTGGCGCTCCTGCGACAAGCTCGGCCAGACGATCGTGCTGGTGACTCACGATGCCCGGGCCGCAGCTCACGCAGATCGAGTCCTGGTCGTGCGCGACGGGCTCATCCGCGACGAGATCGCGCTCGGGCGCCGGGCCAACAGGGATGCCGGGCCGCTGATCGCCCGCCTCGCGCAATTGGGTCTCTAGCCGGTGCGGCACCTCTCGTCGCTGGCCTGGCGAAGCCTCGGCGCACGCAAGCTTCGCTCCTTCCTGACCGCGGCCGGGATCGCGCTCGGTGTCGCCGTTCTCTTCGCCTCGCTATCGGCCGGAGCCACGATGGATGCGGCCGTGGGCAAGGCCGCCGCCGACGAGATGGGCCATGCCGATGTGCGCGTCCAGGCGCTCGAGGAGGCGGGTCTGACCCAGGCCACCTTGGATGTGATCGCCGGGCTGCCCGGCGTTTCCGTCGCCGCGCCGGCTCTCGAGCGCAAGACGTATCTGTCCGTCAGCCTCAGCCAGACGGCCTCGGCCGAACTGCCGCCCCCCGTCACCGTCCTCGGCATCGACCCGGTCATGGAGCCCAAGCTTCACGATCTACCACTCGCTGCGTGCCAGCTGCTCGGCGCCGGCGACGGGTCGTCCGCCCTGATCACGCAGACCCTGGCGGATCAGGAGCACCTTTCGATCGGGGACTCGATCTCCATCAGGGGCGCCGCCGCCGGGCCGAAATCCTACGACATAGTTGGCATCGTGAGCGGTAACGGGCCGCTCCCGGAGGCGGAGGGCCGGCTCGTCTTCCTGACGCTGCCTTCGGCCCAGACCCTGTTCGAAGCCCAGGGCGTGACGCGGGTGGACCTGGGCGCGGCTCCGGGCATCTCGGTCGATGAGCTGATCGGCCAGCTCGAGGTGAGCATCAAGACGCAGCCGTATCTGCTGACTCAGACCCAGGATCTGGCCTCCGCGCTCGGCGCCGAGATGACCGACTTCCGCGGCGCCCTCCTGCTCGTCGCCGCCGTGGTTCTCTTCGCGGGCGCCTTCCTCATCTTCAACACCCTGTCGATGACCGTGGCGGAGCTGACGCGTGAGGTCGGTCTGTTGCGTGCCGCCGGGACCACTCGCTCCCAGGTGATGGGCCTCGTCCTGCTGCAGGCCCTGGTCCTGGGGGTAGTGGGCTCCGCGGCAGGCGTCGGCGCGGGCGCCGGCGTGGCCGTCTTGACGCTGTCATGGGTTGGCACGTCCGGCCATATCGCCCTGGCCACGCCGTTGCTCTCGGCCGACTCGATGGCCCTGGCCCTCTTCATCGGTGTCGTTCTCACCCTCGCGGCATCACTCGAGCCGGCGTGGCGGGCCGGACGTATCCCACCCGTGGAGGCCTTGCGCCGCGGTCTGCCGGGTGCCGCTGCCGGCGCTGCCCGGCTGCGATGGCTGGTCGTGGTCTTCGGCGTTCTCGTGCTGGCGGCCCTGGTCATCTGGCCGAGCGGCCGCGGCGGAGGCGCGGGGGTCGGCTCACTGGCCGCCGCCGGGACCTCCGCGACGTTGGGGCCGCTGGTCGTCTACGGGCTCCTCCTCGTCGCCGTGTTGCTGCTTCCGCGCCTGCTGGGGCCGCTGGTTCGCGTCGGCGGGCTCCCGTTCCTCATGTTCCGCAACGAGGAGCGGCTGGCCCGCAGCTGGCTGTCCCGCGATCGCAGCCGAACCGCGCTGACCGCCGGCGCTCTCGTGGTCGGAGTCGCGATGATCGTCGCCCTTGGCACGGCGGCCCAGGATGTCCGCAAGATCGGGGCCAGCTGGCTGACCGAGACCATCCCCGGCAGTGAGCTGCTGACTTCCATTCGCCCGGTTCTGACAACCGACCCGATCCGAGCGGAGCTTGCCGCGGTGCCGGGAGTGAAGTCCGTCTCACCCGTTGGGCTCTTCGGCGTGGGCCACGTGCTCACCACGCATTCCAACGGTCGAGACGAGACGTCGATCGTGCGCCAGGAAGCGGCGGCGATCGTCGGCGCCGACTACCTCGCTGATGGCCGCCTGGTCTTCCTCTCGGGCGACCGAACAGCAGCCCTGGCCGCGCTCGGCTCGCCGGGGTCCGTGATCGTCCCGAAGTCACTGGCCGACGAGGCGGGCATCCATCTCGACGACGACCTCGAGTTCGCGACCGGTTCGGGTCGCGCCCACCTCCACGTCGTGGGCATCGTGGCCCACTCGATTCCGGCCGGGGCCGAGGAGGCGATTCTGGTGGGCTGGTCGGATGCGCAGACGGTGTTCGCCGTGACCGGGGCCGACTTCTTCGCGGTTCGGTACGAACCCGGGCGGGAATCGGAGGCGCGGGCCGCGATCGACGACATGGCCATCTCGTACGCCCTCGAGCCGAACCAGCTGGATCGTGTCTCCGGCACCGTGGGCGATGCCCTGGACCGGATCTTCCGGCTGCTGGACGCGCTGGCCCTGATTGCAGTGGTGGTCGCCGGCCTGGGCATGGTCAACACCCTCTCGATGGGTGTTCTGGAGCGTGTCCATGAGATCGGCGTGCTGCGAGCGACCGGCATGACGAGCCGACAGGTATGGGGCATGGTCGTGGTCGAAGCCGGTATCCTCGGCATCGTCGGATCGACCACTGGGACCGTCGTCGGTCTCCTGGTGGGCGTCCTGCTCGTCGCCCTGTCGAGCGCAGGCTTCGGGTTCGTCTTCGATCCGCCGTGGGTCTCGATCGCGCTCGCTCTGAGCTTCGGCATCCTCATCAGCATCACCGCATCCATCTACCCGGCCGGTTTGGCCAGCCGCCTGTCGATCGTCGAGGCGCTGAACCACGAGTAGCCCTTCGGATGCCGGCGGCGCGCTGTTCGACCTTCCCATCGGCGAACCTCGGGCTCGCACCCGGCCCCGCGTTTGCTACACTCGGTCCACCGGACCAGGAGAAGGGTCCCGGTTGTGAAGCGCCGCAAGCCGCGCTGCACGAAGGATCAACGACGCATGCTCGCGACCCACCAGTTGAATCGTCTCCCGGCCGCGGAGCGCGGCATCACCCTCGCCGACTTCCTGGTACCCATTCGGATCGGCGAGCGCATCAGCGCGCGAATCCGGCACCTCGCCCTGATCTGCGTCGGCGCCGTCTTCATCGCCCTGACCGCCAATGTTGCCATCGCCATCCCGGGCAACCCGATCCCGATCACGGGTCAGACGCTGTCGGTCCTCGTCGTCGGTGGGGCCCTCGGCCTTCGCCGCGGCGCTATGTCCGTGGCCCTGTATCTGCTGCTTGGGCTGTTCCTGCCCGTGTACGCGGGTCAAACGCACGGCTTGACGAGCATCCTCAGCGTCAGTTCGGCCGGCCTCGTCCTGGGCGTTCGCGGCGGCTATCTGATCAGCTTCCTCTTCGCCGCGGCTCTCGTCGGCTGGCTGGCCGAGAACGGCTGGGATCGCCACCTCGGCGGCGCCGTCGGCGCCATGATCCTGGGCGAGGTCGTGATCTACGCGATCGGCGTGCCGTGGCTGGCCATCGCACTGCACAAGTCGCCGGCCGACGCGATCGCCATGGGCTTGACGCCGTTCATCGTCGGCGACGTCATCAAGCTCGCCATCGCGGCCGGGATCTTCCCGTTTGCGTGGTGGCTGGTGGGCCGGCGCGCCGGAGAGCGCTAGCCGCTCGGCGCCGGGCGGTCCATGCCTTCGTGGTCGCCTGCGCTCCTCGCTTACGCACCCTCAGGTGCGCGCGCTCCGGTGCTCGGCTCCGCCTCGGCCTGAACCGCCGGGCGCCGAGCGGGCCCATTCGCCGCCAGGCGGTCCATGCCGTGGGCCAGCGCAACTGGCACGTTGTCGCCAGTGCTCCTCGCTTGGACGCGGCGACCGCCGCCGGCCTTCGTTCGGCGACGCCGAGCCTCGCTGCGCGAGGCTTTGGCTTTGCGTCGGAGTCGCCTCGCTACGGCGCCGGCGTCCGCTGCTTCGGCGCCCAGGTGCGCTCCTCGGCTTGCCCGCGGGACCTAGAAGGTCGCCCACTCCTCCGGGCCGAGCTCGCCGACGCCGAAGAGCTTGAGGCACGGCTCCAAGCCTTCGACCGTCACCGGGACGAGGTCGCGCCGCCAGGTTTCGCATGTGACGACGAGCTTGTGCTCGACCAGCGGCTTCCCGCCGACGGCCCGGGTGTGGTCGCCGTTGAGGACGTAGCCGAGCTTCTGCGAGACGCGGGCCGAGGCGGTGTTGCCCTCCATGTAGCCCGATTCGGCGACCTGCGCGCCCAATCCCTCGAAGGCGAGCCACAGGATTGCCGCCCGCATCTCGGTCCCGAAGCCCTGCCTCTGGTAGGCCCGGCCCAGCCAGCTGCCCGACTCGACGACCCGGCGAATGCTGAAGTCATCGGCGTGCACGTCCTGGATTCCGATCGGCCTCCCGTCAGCCAGGACGACCAGCCCGAGCTGCCAGCTGGTGGGTCTCCAGCTGGCCCGAGTGCGCCAGCAGTGCAGCAGGAACTGGCGCTCGAAGGCGGGGGAGGGGAGCTCGTGCCAGGCCACGAGGAAGGGGGTCTCTCCTTCCTCGACGATACCCTCGCGGGCCAGGCGCGCCAGCGCCAGGAGGTCGTCGTCGGTGGGCAGCCGTAGCTCGAGCCGCGGCGTGCGAAGCCGCAGGTCGTAGAGCGGCCACGGATGTCCGGGCATGGCGTCAGGCGGTGACGTACGACCAGGCCGCGGCGGTGCCGGCCAGGTAGAGCAGCCCGATGGTTAGCGAGACGGCCGACGAGAGCAGGCTCAGCCGATCGGTCGGTATGTCGCCGCGCACGCGCCCGGCTGCGGCCAGGAGCTGCGGCGCCAGCAGCACGCCTCGGAGGGCGTAGACGGCACCGATCCCGATCAGGCACGGCGCCAGCAGGGGCAGTCTGGCGAGCCAGCCCGCTCCGGACAGGCCGTACAGGCCCCAGGCGGCGAAGACGGCAGCCAGCAAGAGCGATGCCGCGCCCATGACGATCGGGCCGGCGGCGAGCAGCCTCTCGGGCGCACCGAACTGGCGTTGCAGGACGGGGGAGAACGCGGCGACGATGTGGAACAGGGCCACGGCCATGCCCAGGAGCCCGGCCAATACCAGCAACGCGCCGCCCATCTCTCTGCCTCCGAATCGGGATTGACCGATCGAAGGTATCACGGGTGGGGGCAGGCGGCCCGCCTCCACCACCAGTCTGGCCGCCTACGCCGCAGGTCGAAGAAGCCCCACTGCTCCTGGTGCGGGACCTGCTGCCCCGCTCCCGTCGCAGCGGAGGAGCTGGATCCAGGCGCATGGGAAGCGGTGTCCCCCGTTCCGACGCCGCAGCCGATCACCGCGGAGGCCAGGGCCAGCGCGGCGGCATGGACAAGTCCGCGAGTCGCCCGGTGCCAACCCGCGGGGGAGCGTCCAGCGGTTTCCATGGCACCTCCCCGGCTCGACTCAGGTCGTGGAGACGTAGCCATCATGATGCCGGATGGGCCGCCTGCGAACCGGGCCGCCGGGTCTGCATGCGGTCACGCCGGACGTGGGGGCCGAAGCGACTCCCTGGGTCGCTCAGGCGGACTTGCGGCGGCGGGCCGGGACCGGCTCGGTCTCGGGTTCGACGACGGCGACCGGGGTGGCGGCCTTGCGGGCCGCCCTCGCACCGGCGCTGGCGGTCATGGACTCGGGCGGACTTGCTCCGCGGGCCGCCTTCGCGGCGGCGACGCTGGCCTCCAGGACGGCCATCAAGTCGGTCACTGCCGCCGCCTGCGTCGGCGCCGGTTCGGCGATCTCGGAGCCGGCGGCCTTGGCCTCGATGATCGAAAGCAAGGCCTCGCGGTACTCGTCGTGGTAGGCGGCCGAGTCGAACGCGGTTGTCATCGCGGCGACGAGCTGCTCGGCCATGGCACGCTCGGCGGGTTTGACCTCGGCCTCGTCCTTGGGCAGCTGCAGCTCGTCGACGTTCCTGATCTCGTCCGGCCAGTACAGCGTGGAGAGGAGCATGGTCGAGGCGAACGGGTCCAGCGCCGCCAACTGCTCGCGATCCCGTAGGACGATCTTGCCGATGGCCCGCAGGCCGTTGTCGGCGAGAACCCCTTGGAGCAGGTAGAAGGCCTTGCGCGCGATCGGGTCCGGCTCCAGGTAGTAGGACTGCTTGATGAAGCGGGTCTGGTCGGCGGCGTCCTGGACCGACACGAACTGCTCGATCTCGATCGAGCGGACCGTCTTGAGCGGGACCGCCGCCAGGTCCTCGTCGGTCACGACGACGTACTGCCCGGGCGCGATCTCATAGCCGCGGACGGTGTCGCTGCGCTCGATGTAGACGTCGTCTGTCGGGCAGTACGTCTTCATCTGGATTCGGCCGTGGCAAGCCGCGTGGAGCATGTTGAAGCTCACGCCCTTCGCCTCAGTGGCCAGGTACAGCTTCACCGGAATCGTGACCAGGCCGAACTGGATGGCCCCCTTCCACATGGAACGCGCCACAGGTCAGCACCTCGTGAGGCGGGCTCGTCTCAGCGAGCTCGCGAAAGGGGAGGATAGCGCGCCATCCGCGATTGTCGAGACGTCCGATGCCGGCGTTCCGCCAGATGCCGGGGCGGACGGTCGAACCCCTTCGGTCTACCTCGCGCGCAGCTCCGATTCGGCCTCGGCCAGCCTGGCGAGGATGCCGTCTCGGAGCTTGTCCAGCCCGGCGTGGACCTCGCGGGCACTGGTTCCGATGGAGGTCAGGGTCAGCTTCAGGGCGCGCAGCGTCTCGAGCTGCTCGCGCACGCCGTTGAGAGCCTCTGCCACTGCCGCCGCGTCCACCTCCACGTTGTGGTCCCGCAGGGTCTGCAGCGCCAGCAGTCGAGCCAGTCTGACCGCGGCCTCCAGTGTGGCCGGTTCCGCGGCCGCGGGATCAACGACGCAGTAGACGTCGCCGGCCCGCACGTCGAACGGGGCGATGCCGGTGGGGGCGTGGGCGGGGGTGAAGACCACTAGAGCCACGGCCGCGTCGCGGTTGGACCGGGCCTCTCGCAGCTCATCGCGCATCGCCCGACCCGAAACGTAACGGTCCTTGCACTCGACCACGATCCGCAGCTCCGCCCCGGCCGTGGTTTCGGGATTGAGCGTGAGCACGAAGTCGCCCTTCTTGGAGGCGAGCTGCGTGCCGGTCTCCGTGCCGGTACGTTCCAGCAGGTCGCCTGAGCCGCGCGCCACCTCGCCCAGCAGGTCCTCGACGAGCCCCTCGAAGTCGGCGCCCTTCGCGGTAGACCGGGCCCGCTCCGAGGCACGGGCGGCCCCAGCTGCCTCGAGGGCGGCCAGCCGCTCGTTGAGCCTGGCAAAGCCGTCGGCCATCTCCACGCGGAACTGGTGCAACGGCGAGCCCATTCGTGTGGGATCCAGCAGTTGGGCCAGTCGCGAGGCGTCGCCATCGAAGTAGGAGCCCAGGAGAACCTTCATCCGTCCGATGGCGCTGTCTCGCTTGCCCTCGTCGAAGAGCTCGTCCACGAAGCCGCGCAGCTGGCCCCGATCGCCCAGGAACTTCTCCAGCGTTCTTGGCAGGCGCCCCTCTCCGTCGGCGAAGTTCTGGCGCAGCATCGTGTCCAGGGCCGTGGCGGCGCGCTCATTGGCGGCTTCGGTCTGGCGCAGCAGCCCCTGGAATTCGGCCCGGACGGCGTCCACGTTGATCGTGACGCCGACGCTCTGGATGGCGGTCAGGCCGACCCGCAGGGCGCGCTCCAGCAGCGCCGCGCGCTCGTCCGCGGGGCGCTCGGCCACGAACGCCGTCAGCGCCGAATCCTCCAGGACGAGATGCTCGATGACGAGTCGATCCGACTCCACTCGAACGCTCGGCTGGCGGCCTGGCTGTGATGGGAGCGGGACGAGGCGGGCAGTTTCCATGCCCTGACCGTAACCAGACCTTGTGACAGCTGTGTGGCACGGCCTGGCCCGGTCGAGGGCTCAGCTTCGCAGTCTGCGTCCTGCCCGCCGGCCGGGTAGGCTTCTGGAGAGTCCATTCAGCGCGTCCGCCCCGACATGCGAGGTCCGTCCCATGAAGATCGAGAACGTCCCCTACGTCACGACAGACTGGAGCGGCGTGGCCGCGACCGAACACCCCGGCGAAACCGGCATGTCCCTGTGGCGGACCTGGGAGATGGGCAACCTCCGCGTTCGAATGGTGGAGTTCAGCCCGGGCTACGTAGCCGACCACTGGTGCAGCCGGGGACATGTCGTTCTCGTCCTGGAGGGCGAGGTCACCTCGGAGCTGGCGGACGGCAGCTCGACCCTGATGAAGCCGGGCATGAGCTACCAGGTTTCCGACGACGTCGCTCCGCACCGATCGTCCACCAAGACGGGCGCAAAGGTCTTCATCGTCGATTGATGGCCGCGCCGGCCCATACTGTCGCCGGGTCAACGCGATGGGAGCCTTGTGATGCGCAAGTCCACGCTTCTCGTTGCCGTCGTCGGAGCGGCGGCTTGCATCTACCTGTACCGCCGATCCCGGCTTCCCCCCGAACGCAGGGACCTCGTAGCGCGACGAGCCATGAACGAGCGGATCGCGCCCATCCTGCTGCGCCACGGGGCGGCCGACGGGGAGAGGACCGGCATCGGCATCGTCGAACACGTCGGCCGGGTCAGCGGCGTCGCGCGACGGACGCTCGTCCACCCCATACCCCTCGGCGACCGGTTCGCCATCCTGCTGGCCTACGGTGAACGCGGGCAGTGGCCCCGGAACGTGATCGCGGCCGGTTGCTGCCGGCTGCAATTCCACGATTCCGTGTACTCGCTCTCCATCCCGCGGGTGATGGACGGTGCGCAAGTCGAGGGCTTGCCCAAGGCCGAGGAAGTGATCGGCCGGGCCGTCGGCGGCCGGTTCCTGTTGATGGATGTCGAATCGGTCGTCCCGGGCCGGCTGTAGGCGCACGCATCCGCGCGAGTTCGGTCGGAGGAGGATATCGCTCTCCGCCAGGCGACCCGGTGCCACGCCGACGGCCGGTGCCACGCCGGTCCGTGCCCTCGTGGATCGAAAGGCCGAGAGCGGCGAACCGCCCCCGGCCTTTGAGAACGCAGGGTTACGACTCCAGGATCGCCGCCGCTTCCTTCGCGTACGCGTTCATCACGTACGGGATGCCGGTCACCTTGGCGCATTCCTCAGTGAGCGACATCAGGTCATTGCGGCCCATCGTGCCCAGTCGGAAGTTGCGGCTGCCGGCCATCAGCTGCTGCAGGCCGATCTGCATCTTCTGAACCACGGTGAAGATGCCGATGGCCCCGAGCGGGATCTCCGAGATCGCATCGCCGTAGGTGTTCTTGATCTCCTCCCAGCAGATGAAGACCTCTTCGATGCGAGTGCCGTACTTCTGGACGAGCCGCGGCACCTTCTCTTCCTCGAACCAGAGGCCGATGTTCTTGCCCACCATGCCCGGGATCATCAGGGCGCGGCCCATGCACACCGCCTTGACGTACGGGCTGCCCATGGCTAGAGCCTTGAAGACTCCGTCCTCGGTCGAGAAGCCGCCGGCGAACGCGAGGTCGGGCGTTCGGATACCGCGCGCCTCGAGCTGCTTGCAGTACTGGTAGGCGAGGGAATGGAGGTAGATCGAGGGGACGCCCCACTCGTTCATCATCGGCCACGGGCTCATGCCGGTGCCGCCCGGAGCGCCGTCGATGGTGAGCAGGTCGATCTTGGCCTCGGCGCCGTAGCGGATAGCCATCGCCAGCTCGACCGGCGAGTAGGCGCCCGTCTTGAGGGTGATGCGCTTGAAGCCGAGCTTGCGAAGCCGCTCCACCTCGGACAGGAAGCCTTCACGGGTCACGAAGCCGAGGCGCGAATGGCGCTCGAACTCGCGGATCGCGCCGTCCTCGTAGGAGAGTTGGACGTCCGGGATGGTGGGGTCGGGCAGGACCACGTAGCCGCGCCGGGAGAGCTCGAGGGCGCGATCGAGGGTCCTGACCTTGATCTCGCCGCCGATGCACTTGGCGCCCTGGCCCCACTTGAGCTCTATGGTCTCGAGACCGTGCTTGTTGAGGACATATTCGGCCACGCCCAGGCGCGTGTCCTCGACGTTCATCTGGACGAGGATCTCGCCGTAGTCGCCCTGGTAGCGCTTGTAGGTGTCGATGCGGCGGTCCATCTCCGGCGACTTGGCGATCATGCCCGAAGCGCTGAGTTCGAGTTCCGGGTCGATGCCGCAGACGTTCTCGCCGCAGACCAGGGTGATTCCGGAGATGGCGGCGCCGACTGCGAAGTGCTCCCAGTTGCGGCGGGCGATCTCTGTGGACCCCAGAGCGCCGGTGAAGACCGGCATCTTCATCTTGACCTTGCGGTCCCAGCCGTAGTCAGTCTCGGTGTCGACTCGCGGGAACAGGGCCGTGTCCGGACCGGGCTCGACTCCCTCAGGAAGGCCGTCGGCGCCGACGGCGTAGCCCTGGATGTTCAGGTGCGAATAGTCGATCGGATAGTCCTTGTCCGCCCCGGCCGTGACTTCGCCGAAGTTCTGCGGATAGAGGAGCTCGCGGCCGCGCATCGTGGCCAGGAATATCTCGCACCCGCCGGTGCACCCGTCGTGGCAGGCGGTGCACAGGCCGGACATGGGGACGACGCTGCGCGAGCGGTTGACGGAGCCAGTGACCTCGTTGGCGTTGGGGGTTCGCAGGTTCACCGTTTCGATCCCTTTCGAGGTGGTGACGGTTGCTGGATCGCGCGGCGTCTCCTGGCTGGCGGCTATTGACGCCATGTGGCCGACCGGGGTCGGCGGGGGATGGCGGATGTGGTGGCTATGGGCACGCCTGGCGAGGAGAGGCGCAACGGGAACCACAGGGCGCGGCTGTCCCGGGGCGACGACGAGTGGGCGATCGCGGTTTCCAGGTGCACCAGCCTGCACCTGCTCGCCGCAAGACCGAGCGGCTTCCTCCTTGACCAGGCGCCCGGAGCGCGGTGGTAGCCCCTCGCGCCCGGAGCGCAGATATTACCGGCTTGAAGTGCGTCAGAATCATCGAAGGCCCCCCTGGGAAGTACATCAAGGTTGCGATTAGGGACGGCGGGTTGCGATTCGGGACGATGGGAGGCCGGGGATCGGGCGAACCGTGCTGAGCCCGATGCGCTGCGGTGACCGCGGACGCCTCGACTTTCACGCATGCGGTACCCGATTCGTGGAGCCACGGCCTCTCGATGACGAACGAAACCGGAGGCGACGGCGTCATATTGGGCATGCACAACGGCTTGATGGCGGGGATTCGTTTGACGGAACCAGTATCCGGAGCCGAGGACCACGACGCCGCCGAGGTGTTTCGGCAGCTGTCGTCACGCCACATCGTGGCCGCGTACCGGCTTGCTCTGGCCATCCTGGGTGACCAGCTGGAGGCCGAGGACGCGTCCCAGGATGCCTTCACATCGGCCTGGCGGCAGCGGGCATCTCTCCGGGACGCGGACAAGTTCGAGGCCTGGTTCACGCGAATCCTGGTCAACGTCTGCCGCGACCGCCTGCGCAGGAAGACGCGGGCCCGCCACATCGTGAACGAGATGGCGCCGGAACCGGTTGCGGACCCTGCGAGAGCGGCGCTGGATCGCGATGCGCTCGGCCGTGCCCTGAGCGCTCTGGAGCCGGACATGCGCATCGTCGTCATCCTCCGTTTCTGGATGGATCTCACCGTGGACGACATAGCCGAGCGTCTGGGGATACCGGCCGGCACAGTGAAGTCGAGGCTTCATAGCTCGATGCGGCAGTTGCGACCTGCCGTGGAGGAATTGGGATGAACGACCAGGAAGTGGAGCAGCGACTTCGCGAAGAGCTCCGCCGCCGGCTGGCGCAGGGCGACCCATCGGATCGCCTCATCCGGCACGTCGCGCATCTCGGTAGCGATGAGGCCGCGGCGACGGCAGCCCCGCGGGCAACGACACGCCGGCGAATGCGCTTCTTCCACGGCCGCTCGAGCGCCCTGGGCGGGCTCGCGGCCGCGGCCTGCATCGTGGCCGTTCTGGCGGCCTCGCTCTTCTGGCGACCGTCAGGCAGGTCGTCACCGGCTGCCTCGCAGTCGGGCACCTCCACGTCGTCGATGTCGAGGTCGCCGTCCTCGGCTGCGCCCTTCGTGGCCTGGGACGGAGCGCCCGTGAACGTGTCGGACTACGACCGCCTGGACGCGGGCTTTGCGTGGGCCGTGGGATCCACGGACGGCCAGACCGACGCCTTGTACGTAACCACCGATGGCGGATCCACGTGGGACAAGCGACCGGTCCCATACGGCCTGGGAACGCGCGCGGTCACGGGCTTCGACTTCCTGGACCCCGACCACGCGTTCGTCGCGGTCACCACGGGGCAAACCGCGTACACCGTGGCCGTGATGCGGTCCAGCGACGGCGGCCGGACGTGGAAACAGTCGGTCGTGCTCCAGGACCGCGGCTTCGACTCGATCGAGTTCCAGATGGTCGACGAACAGCACGGCTGGCTCCTGGTCGTGGACAGCCGGGTCGTCTACTGGCTTTGGGCGACGACGGACGGCGGCGTCACCTGGAAACCGCTCGTGG
>Ga0187886_1002826_pt1 | contig 13488 bp, 9 predicted proteins | sample June2016WEW_20_1_FD_133001 | JGI IMG/M metagenome (GOLD analysis project Ga0187886, IMG submission 133001) | Peatland microbial communities from SPRUCE experiment site at the Marcell Experimental Forest, Minnesota, USA - June2016WEW_20_150 | ecosystem: Environmental > Terrestrial > Soil >...
GCTTTTTTCTTCAATTCATCCAGGAAATTGATCGCTTCGAGAGGGGTCAACCGATCGATCTTTAGCTTCTTCAACTCAGACCGGATGGGATCGGATTGAACAAAGAGGGAAAGTTGTGAAGGGATTTTGGGCTTTGAGATCGCCATTTTCGTCGTTGCAATTTTTGGCATCCCCATCGCATCCAATTCACTCTTTTCCAAATTGGAAAGAATCTCTTTTGCTCGATCGATCACTTTCTGCGGGAGTCCTGCCAGCCTCGCCACCTGAATACCATAACTCCGGTTGGTCCCTCCTTCCACAATCTTTCTGAGAAAGATAATCTCTCCAGCCCACTCCTTCACCGCCATATTATAATTTTTGACCCTCTCCTTTGTGAGAACCAATTCGGTCAATTCATGATAGTGCGTGGCAAAAAGGGTTTTCGGCTTGAACGAGGAATGATCGTGGAGATACTCTGCCACTGCCCAGGCGATGCTTAAACCATCGAAGGTGCTGGTTCCTCTTCCGATCTCATCTAATACGACAAGACTCCTGGAGGTGGCCTGGTTTAAAATCCGAGCCGTCTCCATCATCTCCACCATAAAAGTGCTTTGCCCCCTCATGATATTGTCCAAAGCACCAATCCGGGTAAAGATCCGATCCACAACCCCAATCTGGGCCTCCCTTGCTGGGACAAAACATCCCATTTGAGCCATCAGAATGATAAGAGCGACTTGCCTTAAATAGGTCGATTTACCTGCCATATTGGGGCCGGTAATGATAAGAATTTGGTGTTCCTGGTTATTCATCTGAGTATCATTGGGAACAAATCTTTCAGAGAGACCCATTCTCTCCAGAACGGGGTGTCTCCCATCGCGAATGATAATTTCATCTCCTTCATCCACAATGGGCCGGATGTAATCATACCGGTCTGCGATCTCAGCCATGGAGGCCAAGATATCGATGATGGCGATGGCCGAAGCGGTTTTTTGGAGCCTCGGAGTTGCATCGGAGACCCTTTTACGAATATCCTCGAATAGCCTGTATTCCAATTGGCAGATCGCTTCCTCGGCACCCAACACCTTGGCCTCAAATTCCTTGAGTTCCGGTGTGATAAACCTTTCTGCGTTGACCAAAGTCTGCTTTCTTATATAATGGTCTGGGACGAGGTGAAGATTACTCTTGGTGACTTCAATATAATACCCAAAGACTTGATTGTATCGAACCTTCAGAGAGGAAATACGTGTCTTTTTCTTCTCCTCTGCTTCCAACTGAAGGATCCATCCCTTCCCTTCCTTTCCAATCGCTCTTAACCCATCCAGTTCTTTGTCGTAGTTGGGTTTGATGATCCCTCCCTCTTTAATGGTCAAGGGCGGATTTTCGACAATGGAGGATTCCAAAAGCTGAAAAAGATCACTAAAATCTTCTATTTCCGAAACAACTTCCTTCACAATTGGAGCGACAAATGACTGCAGGGTGTTTTTTAGAGGGGGTAAGTTTTTAAGTGAATTTTTTAATCCGACAAAGTCTCGTGCGTTGGCATGCCCGAGGTAGATCCGAGCGGTCAATCTTTCGATGTCCTGGATTCCATTTAGAAATTCCCGGAGTTGTTTTCTTTCAATCTTCTTCTCTTTCAGCTCGGAGACACCTTCCAAACGGCGTTCGATTTCTCTGATGTCCATGAGAGGATAATTTAACCACTGCTTCAATTTACGACCTCCCATAGCCGTCACCGTCTCATCTAACACCCAGAAGAGAGAACCCTTCTGACCCTTTTCGAAGAGTGGTTGGGTGAGCTCCAAATTTCTTTTCGTCACCTCATCGATGACCATAAAATCCTGAACCTGATAAAAAGAGAGGGGGCGGATATGGGAGAGCGGTTTTTTCTGATTCTCCTCTGCGTATTGAAGGACCATCTCTGCTGCGACGGCTGCCAATGGAGCCCTTTGGAGGATCGCCCCTCCCTGAATCTCGCTGAGAGTATGGATGGAGTCAAATTTGGAACTGTCTAAAATGTTGATTAACCCATTTTCAAAAGCCTTTTTAAATTTTCCAAAACAGGGATGCTCTTGAAATTTCTTAAGCAATAAAATCTCTTTGGGTTCATTCCTGAGAGCTTCATTGAGGAACGGGTCAAATCCTGAAATTTGACAGGCTTTCAATTCGCCCGTGGAAATATCTAAAAAGGCGAGTCCAAAAACCTCGCCCTCTACACAGAACCCCATCAAGTAATTATTTTCTCCAGTCCCCAGATGAATCCAATCTGTCGTCAGGCCTGGGGTGAATACCCTGACCACCTCTCTCTTGACAATTCCTTTAGCAAGCTTCGGATCTTCTATCTGGTCACAGAGGGCAACCTTGTATCCTTTCTGTAAAAGTCTGGAGATATAAGTCTCGGCAGCAAAATAGGGAACCCCACACAGGGGGACGCTATCCTTTTGGCCTTTATTCCTCGATGTCAAAGCGATATCCAGTTCTTTGGAGGCCACCTGAGCATCGTCAAAAAACATCTCATAGAAGTCCCCCAGCCGGAAGAAAAGAAGGGAATCCGGATATTGACTCTTGATCTCGAGATACTGTTTGATCATTGGAGTGATGGGTTTCATCTGCATTCCCCAAAGAAAGGCAGGAGGGTCTACGTCAGAAGATAATCTAACAGAATCTTCTCGGGTTGTAAAATGGAAATCCTGTCAAAAACGTTAGGTGTGAGGAGTGAAGAGTTAGGAGTAATAACGATTTGAATTTACGCTTCACGCTTTACGCCTTACGATTGACGCTTTGCGCTTTGCGGTTTACGGAAAGAAAGGCAGGACATCGAGGCCCATCGTTTCAGGATATCCCAACATGATATTCATATTCTGGACAGCTTCGCCAGATGCCCCCTTGACTAAATTATCAATGGCTGTGACGATGACTGCCCGGCTATCCGATTCATTCACAATGACCCCGATATCACAATAATTGGAACCTCTGACATCTTTCGTATTGGGGATCTTTCCCTTGGGATAAATTCGAATAAAAGGCTCTTTCTCATAATATTCATTGAAGATTTTCAGGGCATCTTCCGTATTCACTTTTTTAGTAAAGTTGACATAGATGGTCGTTAAAATCCCTCGATCCATAGGGATAAGATGGGGGACGAAGGTCACGGTAATCTTGCTTCGTGCCAACTGACTCAATTCTTGCTCGATCTCAGGGAGGTGCCTGTGTTTAAAGATATTATAGGCCTTCACCCCTTCATTTACTTCACAAAAAAGGGATCCCAAAACCACATCTCTTCCCGCACCACTGACGCCGGATTTGGAATCGATGACAATGTTCTCGTAGGAAATCATTCCATCCTTAATGAGCGGGATTAAACCAATCAATGCCCCAGTAGGATAACATCCTGGGTTCCCGACAATCTTTGCATTCTTAATCTCTTCTCGATGGAGTTCGGGTAGACCATAGACCGACTCAGGAAGCAGATCAACACAGGTATGTTTTTGATACCAGCGCTCATACACTTCAGGGTCTTTAAATCTAAAATCTGCGCTGAGATCAACAACTCTCTTCCCCTTTTGATAAAAGAGTGGAACGGTCTCCATAGCAGTCTTATGAGGGACTGCTGTAAAGATAAAATCTACTTTTTGCGAAATACGATCGATCGTGAGTTCTTCACACTTTATCTGGAGGCGGCCCGTGAGAGAAGGGAAAACCTGATCAATTGGAACTCCCGCATATTTTTGTGAGGTCAGTACGGTCACCTCTACCTCGGGGTGTTGTACAAGAAGACGAAGGAGCTCCACTCCCGTATATCCTGTCGCTCCAACGATACCCACTCGTGTCTTCACCGGTCATCCCTTGGATTTATTTGGTTTATTTAGTTTGTTTAGTCTATTTAGTTAACCAAAGAAACCAGATGAACAAGAGAAACTCAAAAACAAAAAAGGAGGTCCCACGACCTCCCTTCTCAAACCAGATCAATAGGGTCATGGGATTATCTTTTGGAGTATTGGGGTCTGCGCCTGGCTCCCCTTCTCCCATATTTTTTCCGCTCTTTGACCCTTGAATCCCGCGTTAAAAAACCGGCTTTTTTTAGGACATCTTTGAATTCAGCATTGTATTGAAGAAGAGCTTTCGATATCCCGTGGCGGATGGCAACAGATTGACCTGAGATACCTCCCCCAATCACATTGATGTCCAAATCTAATTGATTGCGAGTCCCAGTGAGATCGAGTGCCTGAAGGGCGACCATTTCGCAGGTCTCCCTCCCAAAATATTCCTTTATCTCTCTCTCATTAACGGTAAACTTCCCCTCTCCGGGTTTAAGCCATACTCTTGCGATGGATGTCTTTCTTTTGCCTGTGGCATAAATGGTTTCTGTCACTGTCTTTTCTCTCCTTATTTACGAATTATTCGAATGATAGCGAATTTTGCGAAAAAGAATTCGTTTCATTCGTTTTCATTCGTTCATTCATTCGCCAATCTTAGATTTCAAGTGGAACAGGCTTTTGGGCTTCGTGGGGATGATCCGGCCCAGCATAGATCTTCAATTTTTGTAGCATCTGCCGACCCAAACTGTTTTTGGGAAGCATCCCTTTTACTGCTATCCTGAGCATCTCCGTTGGTTTTTTCGCCAAAAGTTTTTCAGCAGTTATTTCCTTAATCCCGCCGGGATAACCGGTATGATGATAATAAATCTTATCTTTCATCTTCTTTCCGGTCAAAACCACTTTCCCTGTATTGACAACGATGACGAAATCTCCAGTATCCACATGGGGCGTGAAGGCAGGTTTATTCTTTCCTCTCAATATCTTGGCCAATTCTGTAGCCAATCGACCCAAAACCTTCCCCTCTGCATTCACCAAGTACCACTGGTGATCCACTTCTTCTTTTTTAGCTTGATAGGTCTTCATTCTCTTCCTTCCCAATACAAAAATCTAATATACTTTTCTATTTTCCGTCAAGACTCTTACCGCCTTACCCTTTTCCGACTTGAAATATGCTGTTCCCAAAATAGGACAACCGGGCTTGCTATATAAACCGTCGAATAAGTTCCGGTCACCAATCCAACAATGAGGGCAAAGGTAAAATCATGGATAACCTCCCCTCCGAAGAAGAAGAGGATCAGTACCACCATCATGACGGTTCCCGAAGTGAGAATGGTTCTTCCAAGGGTTTCATTGATACTGACATTCATCACCGTCTCAAGGTTTTCTTTCCTTATCTTTTTGATATTCTCTCTCACTCGATCAAAGATGACAATGGTATCATTGATGGAGAACCCGATGATCGTGAGGACGACAGCCAAAATATTTAAAGAATATTCTACGTTGGCAATGGAGATGGCGCCGTAGACCACAGTGACATCGTGAAACAACGCAACAATTCCACCCAGGCCGTAGGAAAACTGATGAAACCTAAATGCCACATAAATCAAAATCCCTAAGAATGAGAGTCCCACGGCCCAGAGTGCTTTCGTCTTCAAATCCTTTCCAACCTTCGGGCCCACGACCTCCGCCCTTCTAATCTCCAAGGTCTTATCTTTAAATTGTTGCTGGAGGGAGGTCTGTATTGATTTTGACATCGAATCTAAATCGGCAGAGCTTTTTTCTACACGGATTAAGAATTCGTTTTCCCCTCCGAAGGCTTGAACCATAGCCTCTTTGGAACCTGTCATTTCTAATGCGTTTCGAACTTCGGAGATACTTACGGGCTTTGAGAATTTGATCTGAATCAACAGACCACCTGCAAAGTCGACACCATATCTCAGCCCACCGTGATAGAGGATGGAGGCGAAACTCAGAAGGATCGCTGCGGTTGAAATCCAAAGCGTAATCTTTTTCTTTCCTATAAAATCGAAATGAGTATCCGGTCGAATCAATTCCATAAAATTTTACACCTCTATTCCCCCTAACCCCTTTTGGTAAAGGGGGGAGAAGGAGGGATTAAATACTCAGCCGTTTGACTCCTACCTTAAGGGTGACAAAATCGAAGACCCACCTTGTAATATAAATGGCCGTAAAGAGGTTCGCTAAAATCCCAATACTCAATGTGACTGCAAATCCCTTCACCGGACCCGTCCCAAATTGGTAAAGAATGACCCCTGCGATCAAGGTGGTTAAATTGGAATCGATGATGGCAGAGAAGGCTCGATGATAGCCCTGATCGATCGCTGCCCGAATTGTCTTTCCCCACCGCAGTTCTTCTTTGATTCTCTCGTGGATCAGGATATTGGCATCGACCGCCATCCCGATCGAAAGGACCAAACCAGCAATGCCAGGAAGGGTGAGAGTCGCTCGGAAAAGAGCGAGTGTGGCCAAAGTCATTATAATATTTAAAACGAGAGCGATATCGGCAATGACCCCCGAGAAACGGTAATAGAAGATCATAAACAGAACGACTAAGACCGCACTGATGGTGGTGGAGATGATTCCTTTATGGATGGAATCCTGTCCAAGAGAGGGTCCCACTGTTCTTTGCTCAATGATCTTGACAGGGGCAGGCAATGCACCAGCCCTGAGAACAATGGATAAATCACTGGCCTCCTTCGTATCGAAACGACCGGTGATCTGGGCCCTTCCACCTGCGATCCTCTCCTGGATGACGGGAGCCGAATAGACATTGTTATCCAAAATGATGGCCAACCTCTTCTTCACATTCGCACCCGTAATCTGTTCGAAAAGTTTTGCTCCGATATCGTCAAACTCCATAGCCACATAGGGTTCGTGGAATTGCGAATCGAGGGCCACTCGAGCATCCTTCAGAACCTCACCGGTCATCAACGTCTTTTCCTTCAATAGATAAGGAATCTTTTTTACCCCTCCTGTCTTGGGATCCACAGACCGCTGATAAAGGACGATATCCCCTTCAGGAATAGTCCCTTTCAATGCCTCTTCTAAATTCCCTTCCTCATCCAAGAGTTTAAATTCCAATAAGGCCGTCTGTCCAATGAGATTAATCGCCCTTTGAGGATCTTTGATCCCTGGAAGTTGAATCAAAATGCGATCCGTCCCCTGGAGGGTAATTTCAGGTTCCGAAACACCAAATTGATCGATCCGATTTCGGATGGTCTCCAAGGCTTGATCAATGGCATTTTTCTTAATTTGGTCCGCCTGCTTGCTGTCCAGGACAAGCACTAACCTCCATATCCCCTTTTCCAGCGTAGAGGAGGAGAGCTCGTGCATGATCGAATAACGAGGTTCGCTCAAGAGTTTTTCCCATTTTTCCTTCTCTCCTGAAGCCTCCATAATGATCTGATCGGTCTTCTCCCTTTCCAGTTTTCCGACAGGAATTCCTTTCTCTTTCAAATCATCTCTCAGGTTGTTTTTGATCCTTTCCACATAACTTTCTACGGCTTTCTCTGCCTCCACTTCGAGGATGAGATGCATGCCTCCCTGTAAATCGAGGCCGAGGTGGATTTTTTCTGTGGGTATGACTTTACCAAACCATGGCGGTAACTCAGAGGTAAAAGTTGGCAGAAGAAGGAGAATGGCGAAGAGGGTAATCGCCGCATAAAGTATAAATTTCCATTTTAGACCTCTCAACATCAAAAACTCCTGTTTATTTTATCTTTGCCTACCAGCAGTTAATCCTTCGTCCCCCAGCATAAATGTTGAGGGTTGCTCAGTTCTTGTCACTCGGGACTGAGCCCTGAGCATTGTCGAAGGGCTCAGGATTGACTCTGAGCGGTGCTCCATTCACCGCCCTGAAGGGCGAAGCTTGGTGCCACCGAATGGGTCAATTTATCCATGCTAATAAAATGAAATCAAGGGCCTTGTTGCGCCCTTGAGATTTATAAACATAGCCCATCATAAAAGATTTTGCAAGAAAAAATTACCCCCTCTCCTATCCTCCCCCCACAAGGGGAGGAAAAAGGTGGGGGGGCCAAAAGTTTAATGAAGAACAAAAAGAATTAAAGGACACAGAAATGTATTGCAATATGCCCCTATTTCACATCACTCCATTTTCCATATTTCTCTCTTAACACCCGATGGAGAATTTTCCCTGTTCCGGTCATGGGCATTTCTTCATCCTTGATGAAATCAACTGATTTCGGGATCTTGTACCCCGCGACCTTTCCTCTGCAATTGTCGATGAGTTCCTTCTCGGTCACAGTCTTTCCCTCGTGGAGTGTCACCACAGCCTTCACCGACTCTCCCCATTTCTCATGAGGCACTCCGATGACTGCTACATATTTGACAGCAGGATGGGATCCCAAAATATTTTCTATTTCCGACGGAAAGACATTTTCACCTCCGGTGATGATCATGTTCGCCTTCCGATCAACTAAAACAAAATATCCATCCTCATCTTGATAAGCCATATCTCCTGCCGAGAACCATTCTCCCTGAAAGACCGATTTCATCTTCTCAGGGTCTTTCCAATATTCTTTAAAAACGGAAGCTGTTCGTGAATAGAGTTCTCCTACCTGTCCTCTCGGAACTTCATTACCATTTTCATCTAAAATTTTGATCCGATCTGTCCCCCAGATTTCCCTTCCGATAGAGCCCAACTTCTTAAACTGTTCCTCGGGCCTGAGCAGGGTCACGAGTCCTGCTTCTGTTGAACCATAGGCCTCCCAGAGTTCTGCGTTTTTGAAATAGTCCATAATGGCCACCTTGGTATCTTTCCGGGCGGGCGCAGAGGAGATCAAGAGCTGCCGTATCGAACTGACATCGATGTTCTTCTTGATTTCGTCAGGAAGGGACAGCATCATGATGTAGTGTGTGGGGACAAGTGAGGTAAAAGTAATCTTTTCTCTTTCAATCGTCTTCAATAGGTCCACTGGATCAAAACTGATCATATTGTAGACAAAAACCCTTGCGCTTACATAGGTATAGGCAAATGAATAAAAGATCGAGTTGATATGGCACATGGGCATGACGAGCATGACACAATCACTTGGCCTAACGCCCATATTGAGATCACTCAACAGATACTGGCCGAGGTTACCCTCGTGGGTTCGGATCACCCCTTTGGGTTTGCCGGTCGTTCCTGAAGTATACATGAGGTTCCAGGCATCATCTGCATCAACAATCACATCCGGTTCCGCAGGTGAAGCCTTGGCGATAATCGATTCGTAGTGCTGATAACCTTCTGGTGCTTTATCATCTCCCCAGTATACAAAATTCTTTGGCGGGATGGTGGGAAATTTATTTCGAATTGAATTAACTGTCTGAACAAAGTCCTTTGCAACGAAGAAGGCCTTGCATTCAGAATGGTTGATGACATATTCTATCTCGGGAGGAGCAAGACGGAACATGATTGGAACAGTAATTTGTCCTCCCTTTGCAGTCGCTGCATAAATTTCCAACCACTCGACGCAGTTGTAAGCCAATATGGCAAAGCGATCTCCTTTTTTAACCCCCATGGCATTTAATGCATTAGCCAATCGGCAGCTTCGCTCATTCCATTCCTTGAATGTCATCTTCCTGAACTTATCAGCAGCTCCCTGCTTATCAGGACATTGCATAGCCATCATTTTAAGAACAGTTCCTGCAGTCATCCACTTGCTGATTGTCATTAGAGTTCCCCCTCCTTTTTATTATATTTAATTTATTTGTAATTTTTTTAACATTCATTATCATTCGCGAAAATTTTTGTCAAGGAGAAGTTTTGCATTTTGCACCTATTGTTTCGACCTATCGGCAAATACAGTGACAGAAGAGGTGAAGATGTGGAGGAGTTTAGAATGGGGGATGTATACGAACCAGATGAGACTGGGGACGACATGGAAATACCAGAGAAAGTCGGCATTCAATTTTATACCCCTTAAAAATTGGGATAAGAAATATCCTCCAAAAGAGAGCCAGTTATTAGCACTTGCTGGGGTAAAATTTGCCAGGTAGATTCGAGATGCCACCACTTCGGGATGAGCAATACGGTACCCCTCGATGAAGAAACCGGATAACTCTAAGAAGAGAATATAAGTGAGTGTGGTAATATCTTCCTCCTCTGTCCTTAATTGATTTGGCCGGAGAATGAAACGGCGTATGATGGCTAACACACACCCTACCAAGATGAGGAAACTGAAGAACTCAAGAAAAAAGTCTAAGAAAGGTCGAATGGATCCCGTTTCAAAGGCATGGGCGAATGAGAGGGCTGGAATGGTATGACTCCATTCGACAAGGTAACCCGTGGTAAATCCTTTGATCATGTCAACGATAAACGTGGCAATAAAGCCGAAGACCAAAAGGGTGTGAGTGAACCAACGATAGAAAGACTGGCCAAAGAGCTTTTTATGAAAGATGACATCGATAATCAGAACCTTGATATACCAACCGGGCCGAGCCCAGAAGCCTCTCCAGCCCTTGCGTAGAAGGATGATGAACTTTTTCCCTGGAGAAATCTCTTCTACTCCTTTAATCTTTCCCTGGAGATAGAGGCTTATTCTGAACCACATCCCCCAGATGAAAAGGATCATGGAAGGAATGAACATGATATAGAAGATGAGGTGTTTACCCATATGTAGGTCTCGAAGCCTCCCTTACCCAATTTCAAAATATTTTCATTTCATCTGCCTGAGAATTAACTCTGTGATATATAATGCCTTCACCGGAATCTTCGTTCTCCGCGAAGTGGTCATGATGGTGCGGATACATTGCTGGCAGGCGGTAACCACCCAATCCGCTCCAGTAGCCTGAATCTGCTTAATCTTCTCCTTGGCCAAGGCAGCCGAGAGTTCTGGATCAACCATCTCCAAATTACCACCCCCTCCACAGCACTTACAATGTTCCCTATTGTCGGCCATCTCAATAAATTCCACTCCTGGCATAGCCTGTAGAATGTCTCGAGGGGCCTGATAGACTCCGCTGGCACGGCCGAGATCGCAGGGATCGTGGTAGGTCACCTTAATTTTTTCTTCTTTAAATTGGATCTTTCCCTCTTTGATCATTTTCAGAAGATACTGAGTGGCATGAAAAAGGTGAAAATCTGTCTCGTACGCTTCATGCCAAGTGTGATAGCAAGAGGGGCAGGCGAAGACAACCGAATGAGCCCCTGTCTCTTTTACCTTTTCGATATTGTGCTGAATCAGGCCTTCAGTCTCTTTCTTCATACCCGCAGCAATTAAAGGAAATCCGCAGCACCATTCCGACCCCCCAAGAAGCGTGAAATCGACCTTAGCCTTATCGAGGATCTTGACTAAACTCTGAGGAATTTTATGAACCATGGGGTAGTAGGAGGAGACACAACCTACAAAATAGACTACCTCTGCTTTGTCTTTTTGATATTTATGTTCGGGAAGGTCATCGAGGGCATCCAGCCACTCCGCTCTCCCCTCATTGGGCTGCCCCGTAATATTGTATTCTGTGAGAACATTCTTTTTTAGAATATCCGTTCCTTCAGGATAGTGGCCCATTTCAATTAAAACTTCCCTCAGGCCGAGCCAGAGATCTTTAGAATCAATGGATACCGGGCAGTCTATGCCACACTCACCGCAAAGCGTACAGCGATAGACCATCTCTGAAAACTTCTTAATACTCTCCTCATCCAGCTTTTTAGGACCGAGGATCTTTGCCCAGAGGCCATATTGTGCCCGGATAAATTTCTTCATTGCCTGAATCTTGCCTCTGGGATTAATGCCCTCTTCAACTCGTTGGGAGTATACAGGGCAAGTATTAAGACATTCACCACACCGTGTGCAGGCGTCAATCTCTAATAACTGTTTCGGAGATAGTTTAGAAAGATTTAATTTCATACTCTTCTCGTGGAGCCCCACGGGCAGAGCCTGTGTTTCCTAATCAGCGTCCCTGTGGGGTGACATCCCGGCCAAAAGCCGTGCCTGCTCGCCGAAGTGCCTGCTTTCGTCGTAATGCTTCGTGCAGGTAGGCGTTACGGCACGCAGGCGTGGCTTTCTGCTGCCGAGGTAAACTGGTCTAACAGTATCAAATTTTATAATTTTTTGAATTTTTTGCCTCTTTTCATAACATCATTGTATAATTTGAGTCAAGTCATTAGAAAAACTTGTTATTGAACCAATCTTATTATAAATAACTATTAGAATAGAAAGTATAATTCTTTTTTAATACAGATTGTTAAAAAAATCACTTGTTATTTTATCATTTTTATTATATATAAGCATAAAAATTAAGAAAGGAGGGTTTAAAATAAATGGAAATCGAAGGATACTTCTTCCCCGATGATCTTTATTATCACAAAGAGCATTTTTGGGCCAAGGTAGAAGGTGGTAATGTCAGCATGGGCGTATCCGATTTTGCGCAAAAATTAGCAGGCCAGATCGTCTTTGTAGAATTACCCTCCAGAGGAAAGACGGTTGAACAGGGGAAACCTTGTGGCTCCATGGAATCTGGCAAATGGGTGGGAAGAATTTATTCTGTCCTTTCTGGAAAAGTGGAATCCTCAAATCAGGATCTTGAAGAGAATCCTGAATTGATTAATGAGAGCTCATATGAAAAGGGATGGTTATGCAAGATTATCCCCTCGAATCTTCAGGAAGAACTAAAAAATTTAATGCAAGGGGATAGCCTCAAAGAATTCATCAAATCCGAGATCCTCCGATTGAAAAAATAAAAAAATAAAAAAGAATCGTTGAAAAAGGAAGAAGCTTATGTTATAAGGGACTTAGCTTGTGAATTAATATACAATCATATTTTTTTTGATATACTTTTCAGGGACTTACGAAATCTCTGGGGTAGACGCAATGAAAAAAAGGGGTAGGTCGGGATCAAAAGAAAAGGAACAAAACAGGTTAAAAATGGACAGAAGGACATTTCTTAAATTGTCAGCCTTCACCGGCGCAGCAGTGGGTGCGAGTAAGATTATAAGTCAATTTGATACCCCTGCGGCCTCACCTCTTCAGAAAAATATTCAGAAGACTTTTGAAGAGAAGTGGATAGCCACCTCTTGTTTGAATTGTCCTGCTCGCTGTGCCATCCGTGTAAGAGTGGTGAATGGCAAAGCGGTAAAGATAACCGGAAATTCCCTTTCTCAAGTTTCTGAAGGGAAGATCTGCCCTCGGGCACACATTGGTCCTCAGGTATTATACGACCCAGGCCGGATCAATACTCCTTTAAAAAGAACAAATAATGAAAAAGGAAAGGGGATCGATCCCAAATGGGTCCCCATCTCTTGGGAGCAAGCGTTAGATGAAGTAACAAACCGGTTAAATAAACTGAGAGAGAACGGCGAACCCAATAAACTTCTCCTTTTTTACGGCTTAAATGCAGTCAGCAGTGAAGATATGATTCTCCGATTTGGAGAAGCTTTTGGAACGCCAAATCTTATTTCAGGAGATGGGCTTGATAGTGAGACGGAGAAATCGGGTAACTGGATGGCCGATGGACACTATACCCATACGGCTTATGATCTTGATCATTCCAATTATGTCCTTGCCTTTGGCGCTGACATGGTCGAATCATCCAAACCCTTGTCTCGATTTTTAAGAAAGTGGGGGAAAATACGACGGGAAAAACCAAATCGCACAAAAGTTGTTGTGATTAATCCAAGGTACTCCATTACGGCAGCCAAAGCGGATGAGTGGATACCCATCAACCCAGGCACAGA
>Ga0187886_1002830_pt1 | contig 13468 bp, 10 predicted proteins | sample June2016WEW_20_1_FD_133001 | JGI IMG/M metagenome (GOLD analysis project Ga0187886, IMG submission 133001) | Peatland microbial communities from SPRUCE experiment site at the Marcell Experimental Forest, Minnesota, USA - June2016WEW_20_150 | ecosystem: Environmental > Terrestrial > Soil >...
CTTATAGCCGAACAGGTAAAGGGCTCGACGATTTGCGGCCTTGCCCGCGCGCACGAAGCCGACATAACCTCGGCAGGTAACGCCCTTGCGCCCGCGAAAAGTAAACGAATACACACGTTTCTCGCGACAAGCCCGATACATATGAAGCATAAGCTCAACAAGACCCCTGCTGAGGTCCTGAAGATGGCCGTCGCGGCGGTGAAGCTGGCGAAGACCTTTACCGATGACGTTGAGTTTTCGCCTGAGGACGCCTGTCGCAGTGAGATGCCGTTTTTGATTGAGATTTTGACCGCGGTGATTGAAGCCGGCGCAACGACGCTGAACATCCCGGACACCGTGGGCTATGTATTGCCTTACGAATACGGGCAGATTATCGCGCAGCTCGTCGCCGGTGTCCCCGGCATCGCCAAGACGATAATAAGCACGCACTGTCATAACGACCTGGGACAAGCGGTCGCCAATTCGTTAGCGGGCGTGAGAAACGGCGCAAGGCAGGTGGAATGTTCGATAAACGGACTTGGCGAGCGGGCGGGAAATGCCGCGCTCGAAGAAGTCGTGATGGCGATACATACCAGGCCCGACTTCTTTACAAAAGCATCGGGCGGAAAACCAGTTACGACCGGCATCAAGACAACAGAGATTTACCGGACGAGCCAGCTTGTATCGCGCCTGACGGGATTTGTGATTCAGCCGAACAAAGCGATTGTCGGTGCCAATGCCTTTGCGCACGAATCGGGTGTGCACGTTGACGGCGTATTAAAGGAACGAAAGACATACGAGATAATGACGCCTGAGACGATTGGGCTTGCCGGCTCAAGAATGGTGCTCGGCAGGCATACGGGCAGGCACGGGTTCACGGACCATTGCAAGAAACTCGGGTATAAGCTCAGCAAGGATGAGATTGAGCAGGCGTATCAGAAGTTTTTGCAGGTGGCGGACAAGAAAAAAGAGGTGTTCGACGAAGACCTTGTCGCGATTATCGATGATGAGGTGCGTGCGGTCGAGCATACCTTTACGCTTGAGTATTTACGGGTGCTCATCGAGACGGGCAACGCGCCGCAGGCATCAGTGAAGATAAAAACCAAAGGCGAAGTTAAAGAGGCGCAGGCCGAAGGCGATGGTCCCGTTGACGCCGCTTATAACGCGATACGCGAGGCGACTGGTTTCTCGCCAAACCTGGAGAGCTACTCGATACGTGCCGTTACAAGCGGCAAAGAGGCCCTCGGCGAAGCAACAGTAAAGATTAAATCCGACAGCCGGACGTTTGTCGGCAGAGGAATCTCGACGGACATCATCGAGGCAAGCGCAAAGGCGTATATAGATGCTATTAACAGAATGGTCGGCAAGGCCGGCGCTGAAGAGCCGGGAACCAAAGCGGAACTGTAAGAAAAGGAAAAAGTAAATCAGTGTAGGCCTAAAAGGTAAAGTATGGGCACAGGGAAGAAATGGACACGTAATCAAAAGCTACTTCTTGCGACTGTGATAGTCAGTATAGTAGCGGCGTCGTTGCATTTCTTCGGAAAACAAGGTGTTCGAGTCGATGGTGATGTTGGTGCAATAGGAGACCATGCTAATGTAACCATCGATAAAAGAACCGGCGTAGATGCGAATGTGTATGGTGCCGAAGTAGAAAAAAGAGTGATCGCTGAAACTCAAGTTAAAAAGTATAAAGAAGAAATGCGTGAAATTGAAGCAACTAAGTACGAAGAGTTAAGCAAGCGTTACGCTCTGGGCTACATACTATTTTATGTCGACCATAAATACGTGGCCATACCGAACGAAAGTCGACTCGGTACAGAATGCGCAATCGACCTATCGAACGCTAAGGTTACTTTTAACGACACAGCTATTGATGTAGAACTTCCAGATTTTAAATGCTTACATGGCCCGACAATTTCTGGTTGTCGTTGGGGTGTAAGTCGAACATTCGGCCAACAAACCCCAGTTAAAGGAAATTGGGTAAATCGAGATACTCAGATGTACTTTGAGATGCTTGTTGACCATGGAGATAGTCTCGTGTGCGTACTTGGATTTGCAAAAGACACAAAGTAAGGATGAATATTATGAGTATGACGATAACAGAGAAAATACTCGCAAGGGCGAGTGGAAACAAAACGGTAAAAGCGGGCGAGCTTATAAACGCCAAGATTGACGCGGTGATGTGCCACGATGTAACGGCACCGGCGGCGATATCGATGCTGATTGAAAAGGGAATCGATAAGGTATTCGACAAAAACAAAATTGTTGTAACGCCCGACCATTTTCAGCCGGCAAAGGACATCAAAAGCGCGGAGCTGCATAAACGCCTTGATGAATGGGCAAGACGCCACAAAATCAAATACTATTACAAATTAGGCAGAGCCGGCGTCTGCCACGCCTTACTTCCCGAGCAGGGTCATATCAGGCCCGGCGAAGTAATCGTTGGCGGTGATTCACATACCTGCACTTACGGCGCGTTCGCGGCGTTCAGCACAGGTATCGGCTCAACAGACCTGGCAGCGTCAATCGCCACGGGCGAGCTTTGGTTCAGGGTGCCGGAGTCGATAAAGTTTGTTTTGAACGGCAAACTCCCGCACGGCGTTTACAGCAAGGACGTAATCCTCGCGGTAATAACGAGGATTGGTGTGGATGGTGCGCTTTATAAGACGATGGAATTCGTCGGGCCGACATTAAAAGAAATGTCGATGGAAGCGCGGATGACGATGACGAATATGGCAATCGAGGCAGGCGCGAAAAACGGCATCATCGGCTTCGACGCGACGACAAAGAAGTATCTCGCTAAGCATCTTAAAGAAAAGAAGACCTATAAGGTCTTTGAATCGGATGCGGACGCGGAATACTCATCGACTGAGGAATTTGACTGCGCCAAGATTGAGCCGATGGTCGCAATGCCGCATCTGCCGAGCAACGCCAAGCCAATTAGCGAGTGCAAAGGTATGCCGATGGACCAGGCGTATATCGGAAGCTGCACCAACGGGCGAATCGAAGACCTTCGCATCGTGGCGAAGATACTCAAAGGCAAAGAGGTGAAGATTCGCACGATAATTGTGCCTGCGACACCGACAATCTGGAAGCAGGCGGACGACGAAAAATTATTCGACGTCTTCTACAAGGCCGGCTGCGTAATCTCCGCGCCGACCTGCGGAGCGTGTCTGGGCGGATTTATGGGAATCCTCGCTTCCGGCGAAAAGTGCGTCAGCACGACCAATCGCAACTTCGTCGGCAGAATGGGAAGCCCAAAGAGCGAAGTATATCTCGCAAGCCCGGCAACAGCGGCTGCAAGCGCAATAACGGGCAAGCTAACCGACCCGAGAAAATTTATTTAATCGCGGATTACACGGATGACACAGAAGTAAAAGTAAAAAGGAAAAAGGCAAAAGTAAAAAATAAGGAAAAGATTATGGCTAAGGCACATGTATATAAACGGGATCACATTAACACCGACGAGATAATACCGGCGAGGTATTTGAATACCGACAACGAGCAGGAACTGGCAAAACACTGCATGGAAGATCTGGACGCCGGATTCGTAAAAAAGTTAAACAAGGGTGACGTAATCGTCGCGGGCGACGACTTCGGCTGCGGCTCATCGAGAGAGCACGCCGTATGGGCGATTCGCGGCGCGGGCGTGCAGACGGTAATCGCCAGGACATTTGCGCGGATATTCTACCGCAACGCGATTGACTGCGGGTTTTATCTCATTGAGAGCAAAAACGCAATCGAGCGGATTAAAGACGGCGACGAAGTGCAAATCGATTATGATAAAGGTATAATCGAGGACAAGACCAACGGCCAGCGAATCGAGTTCAGGCCCCTGCCGGACTTCGCGCTTGAAATCATCAAAGATGGCGGACTGCTTGAACACATTAAAAAAGTCAAAAGTTAAAAGGAAAAAGTAAAAATGGATTCCTGCTTTTGCGGGAATGACAACAATAATGATAAGGAGAAAAAGACGTGGCGAAGAGTGTTAAGAGTTACAAGATAGCCGTGATAGGCGGCGATGGGACCGGGCCGGAAGTTACGGCGGAGGCGGTGAAGGTATTGAACGCGGCTGCGGGGAAATTCGGTTTTAAGCTGGATTTGACAAATTTCGATTTCGGCGGCGAAAGATACAAAAGAACAGGCGAGACGCTGCCTGATAGCGCGATAGCGGAACTGCGCAAATTTGATTCGATACTGCTGGGCGCAATAGGCCATCCGGATGTTAAGCCGGGAATTTTGGAAAAAGGAATATTACTGAAGGCAAGGTTCGAGCTTGACCAGTATATCAATCTTCGGCCCGTGAGATTATACCCGGGCGTCGAGACACCTATAAAGGGTAAAGGCCCCGAGCAGATTGATTTTGTCGTCGTGCGCGAAAACTCCGGTGACGCATATACAGGCACGGGCGGTATCACTATGAAAGGAACGCCCCACGAAGTCGCGGTGCAGTCATCAGTTTATTCCCGCTTCCAGGTCGATAGATGCCTCAAATACGCGTTCGAATATGCAAAGAAAAACGGCAAGAAAGCACGAGGCAAAGGCGAAAACAATACGCTTGCGCTTTGCGGCAAGACCAATGTGTTGACCTTCATTTACGATTTGTGGGAAAGGGCATTCCACGAGATGGGTGAAAAGCAATACCGGAATATCAAGCGCGAATACTATCACGTTGACGCGACCTGTATGTGGTTTGTCAAAAACCCGGAATGGTTCGACGTCATCGTTACGGGCAACTTGTTCGGCGACATTATCACCGATTTAGGCGCGATGATTCAGGGCGGTATGGGTATCGCCGCGGGCGGCAACATCAACCCGGAAGGTGTCAGTATGTTCGAACCCATCGGCGGCAGCGCACCGAAATACACAGGCAAGGGTGTCATCAATCCGTTAGCCGCAATCTGTGCGGGCGGTATGATGCTTGAAACCCTTGGCGAACAAAAAGCAGCGAATTCAATAGAGGACTCGGTAAAATTCGTTACAGCCAACAAACTGAAATCCTTAGCCGCAGGAAAAATGGGCTACAATACACAACAGGTCGGTGACCTCGTAGTGGAAAATATAAAATAGTTCAAAATACGGATTTAGAGTTTCGTATTTCGGATTTATTGAGCTATGCCAGCCAATTTGACGCCAGCATACTTTAAGGCGGAGCAGTGGTATCGCTCGGCAACAACGCCCGAGGAAAAAATCCTCGCGATTGAAGAGATGCTTGCGGTAATGCCCAAGCACAAGGGAACCGACAAGCTCAAGGCGGACCTTCGACAAAAACTAAGCGCGCTGCGGGAAGGCGAGGAAAAACGACGCAAAAGCGGCGGCGTGGATATCTTTCACATCCCCCGCGGAGGCGCGGGCCAGGTTGTTTTGCTTGGTATGCCCAACTGCGGCAAAAGTTCTATTGTGGGCCTGCTCACAGACGCCAAAGTTCACATCGCGGACTTCCCGTTCGCTACGCACGCGCCTGTGCCCGGTATGATGAAATTCGAGGATGTGCCGATTGAGATTGTGGATATGCCGCCCATCACCGCTGAGATTGTTTCTCCCGGCCAGGTGGGGACATACCGCAACTGCGATTTAATTGCGATAGTGATTGACTTGTCCGCTGATATTGAGGAACAGTGGAAGGTCTGCCTGGATTTTCTGGAAACGAGAAATCTGCTGCCCGGCAAAAAAGCTGTGTGCATCTGCACCAAGAGTGACACCGCGGCAGATGGCGCGACTGATAAGGTCAAACAGTTATGCGATAACCGCTTCGAGACAATTGCGGTTTCGGTTGATACGGGAGAAGGATTGGGAGAGCTGCCGGCAATGCTGTTTAAGCTGCTGGGAATTATCAGGATATATGCGAAGCCGCCCGGCAAAAAGCCCGATATGAACGAGCCCTTTACGATACCGGCGGGGTCAACTGTGCTGGATTTGGCCAGGGTGATTCACCGGGAGCTTGCGGAAAAACTAAAACACGCCAGAATCTGGGGGACAAACGTTTACGAAGGCCAGAGCGTCCAGCGTAATCACGTCCTCAACGACAAGGATATTGTCGAATTGCACTTCAGTTAAACACACCTTATAATCTGCCTTCAACATTACATAACTTGTTTCGAAAAATATAATTGCATTGGAGGCATTATGAACAGGATACGCATAACCGCGATTCTGGCAATTCTCGCAATTGCTCTGGGACTGACAGCCGGCGGATGTGAAACGGGAACATCTCGCGGTAAGTTAGTTAAGCTGAAAAAGGATTACCCGATTGAGGCGGTTCCGCTGACGGATGTAAGTTTGACTGACAAGTTCTGGAAGCCGAAGATTGAGATAAACCGCACGGTGACGATACCGCATATCCTCAATATGTGCGAAAAGTCGAAGCGGATTGATAATTTTGCGGTGGCGGGCGGGCTCAAAGAGGGCCAATTCTGCGGCCAATACCCTTTCGATGATTCCGATGTCTACAAGAGTATCGAGGCGGCATCGTATTCACTAAGCGCGTATCCCGACCCGAACCTCGAAAAATATCTCGATGAAGTGATTGCGAAAATAGCCGCGGCGCAGGAAAAAGACGGCTATTTATATACGGCAAGAACAACGAAAACCAAACGCCTCGAAAGCTGGTTCGGCAAAGAACGTTGGTCGAAAGAAGACGGAAGTCACGAGCTTTACAACGCGGGGCATCTGTATGAGGCGGCTGCTGCGCATTATCTGGCAACGGGCAAACATAACCTGCTCGATATCGCGATTAAAAACGCAAATATGATAGACAGGACATTCGGCCCGGGACCAAACAAGCTGCACAAATGGCCCGGTCATCAGGAAGTCGAAATAGGATTAGTCAAGCTGTACCGGGTGACAGGTAACGAGAAGTATTTGAATCTGGCGAAGTTCTTTTTGGACGTGCGCGGGCCTCGCGGCGGCGAATACAACCAGGCGCATAAAAAGCCGGTTGACCAGAACGAGGCGGTCGGCCATGCAGTGCGGGCTATGTATATGTACAACGGAATGACTGATATAGCCGCCCTGACTGGCGATGAACGATACGCAGATGCAACCAAATTACTGTGGGAAAACGTCGTCGGCAAAAAAATGTATATCACAGGAGGGCTGGGAGCAAAAAGCGACGGCGAAGCATTCGGCAAAAATTATGAACTTCCCAACGCAACCGCTTACTGCGAAACCTGCGCGGCAATAGGCGGCGCGATGTGGAATTACAGAATGTTTCGCCTGACGGGTGAGGCGAAGTATCTCGATATCTTCGAAAGGACACTTTACAACGGCCTTATCTCAGGAGTATCACTGAGCGGGGACAGATTCTTTTATGTAAACCCCCTCGAATCGAACGGCCGACACAGGCGCGAACCGTGGTTCGGCTGTTCCTGCTGTCCGCCTAATATAGCGAGATTTATGGCTTCGCTGCCAGCATATGTTTTCGCTAAAACAGACGACACGGTGTATGTGAATTTGTTTGCCGCCTGCGATGGGACAATCAGGCTGAAGACCAACAACGTTCGGATAAAACAGGAAACGTTGTATCCGTGGGATGGGGTGGTTAAACTGATTATTGAGCCGACGGGGACAGGTAAATTCGCGGTGGCGGTGCGAATTCCCGGCTGGGCACAGGGTAAACCCGTGCCGAGCGATTTGTATCAGTATGTTGACAGCAATATCTCGCCGATTGAATTCAAGCTCAACGGTAAGATTGTTCAGCCGGATATTAAAAACGGATTCGCTTTTCTCGACCGGCAGTGGCAAAAGCGTGACGTTATAGAAATGGAAATGCCGATGCCCGCCAGATACGTCGTAGCGAATGCTAACGTCGCCGCGGACACAGGTAAAATGGCGATTGAGAAGGGACCGATTGTGTACTGCGCGGAGGGATTCGGCAGCGACGTAAATGTGCTGACATTAGCTCTTGTCGACAAAGTGCCTCTGTGGTGCGACGCGATTAAGGACCTGCTCGGCGGCACGATGATAGTGCACGCGAAGGGATTATCGCCCGACGGCAAACTGCAGGATGTAACGATGATTCCATATTACGCCTGGGCAAACCGCACCCCCGGACCAATGGCGGTCTGGTTCACAAACGGCAATCCCATATACAAAGCGGCACAGGAATCGCCTCGGATTGAAATCGACGCGGGCAAAACCAAAGAGCCGATATCAAAATACATATACGGGCAGTTCATCGAGCACCTTGGTCGGTGCATTTACGGCGGGATATGGGCGGAAATGCTGGAGGACCGCAAATTTTTCTACCCAGTCAAGGATGACTATAACCCGTGGGGAACGGGCAAAGACCCGCAGTGGAACGCGGGAGAGTATAAATATCTCAAGGCGTCGCCATGGAAGGTAATCGGGCCGGCGGGAACGGTAACTATGGATACGAATAACCCGTACGTCGGCCAGCATACGCCGGTTATTCACCTTACAGGCGACGGCAATGAGGCTGGAATCTCGCAGGGTGGTTTGGCGATTGTGAAGGACAAAGGGTACATGGGCAGGATTATCCTCGCCGGAGACGAATCTGCCGGGTCGATTACTGTGCGAATCGTGCCCGACAAGGGTGACGCGATTAATATCTACATCGGCAAAATAAGTCCGAAATTCAAAACATACCTCTTCGCTTTCGCCTCACCCGAACCGAGCGACAACGTCAGAATCGAAATCGTCGGCAAGGGCAAAGGGATATTCAAAATAGGAACACTGTCGCTTATGCCTGCGGATAATATCAAGGGCTGGCGAAGCGACGTTGTGACGCTGCTCAAGGAGCTTGATTCGCCGATATACCGCTGGCCGGGCGGAAATTTCGTCAGCGGCTACAACTGGCGCGACGGCATAGGAGAACGCGACAAAAGACCGCCTCGCAAAAACCCCGCGTGGAAGGGCATCGAGCACGACGACGTGGGCATTCACGAATTTATGGACCTGATGGAAATCATCGGAGCGGAACCTTATGTCGCACTTAATACCGGCAAGGGAACAATGGAAGAAGCGGCAGCGGAGGTCGAGTATTTCAACGGCTTGACGGACACGCCGATGGGAAAACTGCGGGCGCAAAACGGCCATCCGGAGCCATATAAAGTGAAATGGTGGGCCGTGGGCAACGAAATGTATGGCAACTGGCAAATCGGATATATACCCCTCGAGCAATACGTTAAAAAACATAACCAGATAGCCGAGGCAATCTGGAAGGTTGACCCGAACGCCAAACTCGTCGGCGTCGGCAATGTAGGCAAATGGAGCGAAATGATGCTGAAGGTCTGCTCCGGCTATATGAACCTGCTCAGCGAGCATATTTACTGCAAAGAAATTAAAAATGATGTCACCAGGCATACCAGGCAGCTCGCCAATGAGATAAAACGCGTGGCGGATGCGCACAGGAAATATCGCAGGGACGTCAATGAGATTGCAGGCAAAGACATTCGCATCGCGATGGATGAGTGGAACTACTGGTACGGAAATTACATCTACGGCGAATTGGGAACGCAGTATTTCCTAAAAGACGCTCTCGGTGTGGCAACCGGCCTGCACGAGTATTTCAGAAACAGCGACATTTACTTTATGGCAAACTATGCCCAGACAGTCAACGTCATCGGCGCAATCAAAACCTCGCGCACCGCTTCAATACTCGATACAACGGGAGTTACACTGAAACTTTACAGGCAGCACTTCGGCCAAATACCCGTTGAGGTTACAGGCAGTAATATAGCGCCTCTCGATGTTGTCGCGGCATTAAAGAACGACCGCAAGGCGATAACCATCGCGGTTGTCAACCCGACGGATAAACAGCGTGAATTGCCGATTGAATTGAAAGGCGTTAAGGTTGCCGATAAGGGAACACTGTGGGTTATCACAGGTACAGACCCGCTTGCGTGTAATGTGCCGGGTAAAGAGCCGAATGTTGTGATTGAGCAAAAGTCCGCCGAAGGACTATCGAATAAACTTAAAGTACCTGCGCTTAGTGTCAGTCTCTATGAATTTGCAATAGAATAAGCTGAAAGGTGAAAGATGGAATGCCAGAAGAAAGAAAATTTGAAGAATTGCACCTGCACGTATGCGGGCTGCGATAAAACAGGTATGTGCTGCGAATGTATCGCTTATCATTTGTCGAGCAGGCAATTACCCGGCTGCTGCTTCCCGCCCGAAGTCGAAAAAACCTACGACAGAAGCTTCAAGGCCTTCGCCAAGGCGTGGAAACTGTAATATATCAGTTCCCCGATTGGCCTGCGGAAAATGTGTCGAGGAGGTCGCGGGCTTTCTGGTTATTCGGGTCAATTTGCAGGGCTCTTTTAAATGATTCAATCGCTTCGTCGAGTTTACCCTGTTTTAAAAGCATAATCCCAAGTGTGGTTTGCACATCAGCATCATTTGGATTTGCCGCCAGGTAAACCCGGCACTGCTCAGCGGCCTCTTCGTATCTTCCCCTTAGTCCCAGAGCTGCAAAAAGGTTATAACGGGCGGGAATAAATTCGGGCTGGAGTTTGATGGCGAACTTGTAATATTCTATCGCCTCGTCAATTCTTCCTGCTTTTCGCAAGGCATTGGCGTAGTTGTTGTAAATTATCGGCGAATTGGGAATAAACATAAAAGCCTCGTCGAGATGCCTGCCGGAAGCAGCGGCAAAATTCGGGCTTTTACTCTCGATAACCGTAAGCGTGTGGTCGAAAAGCGTCAGGCTGTTTTTCCAGTAAGTTAACTGTATTGAAGTAAGAATGGCACATGCGAGAAGAACCGTTGAAGCCAGAGTTGCGAGAATGATTTTTCTTAAAGGAATTTTAAAAGACAGATCTGCAGCGCCAAAGGCGATGATTATGAAAATTCCGATTGAAGGGACATAGCTATAGCGGTCGGCAATCGCCTGAGCGCCGACGTGGATGATACCGATAACAGGAACGAGCGTGCCGAGATACCAAAGCCAGCCGACAATTAGATATTTGAACTGCCTGCCGTAGTAAAAAACAAAAACGGTTATCAGAATAAGTATGCCCACGTACAGTATAACTTTGGCAATAGGTATAAAACCTCCGTGAAACGGATAAAGAACACCAAGATGCGCGGGCCAGAACATTTTGCCGATATAATCCAGATATGAACATATCGAGCTGGCGAGGCGTTCTTTGAAAGGAATCGGGGTCATTGTGACGACCTGTTTTTGGCTGATGAAGGTGATTACGCAGGATACTCCGGCAAGCAGGACGAAAGGCACTTTTTCAAGAATCAGATTTTGAATCAATCGCCAGGAAGCACTAAAACGGCCAAGCGGCCAGAAGTCGAGCAAAAGTAAAACAAACGGCAGAGTGACAAGCATGGGTTTTACATAAGACCCATTTCAAAAAATATAAGCGTTACAACATACCGGCCCGGTGATGGACGCTCAGAATAACGCGTATATGCGAACATCGTGAGAAACCAGAAAAAGGTGCTCAGAACGTTTTTCCTCTCTGTAATCCAAGCAACGGATTCCACGTTCAACGGATGCAGCGTAAACAGGCCGGCGATAAAAATACTCAGCCACATTCGCTTAGTCATGCGATTAAGAACAACAAACAACATCAGCGAGCTAACTGCGTGCAGAAAAACATTGACAAGGTGCATCGGGCCGGGCCTGCCCTCGAAAAGCTGCCAGTCGAGCGTATGTGAAAGCCATGTCAGAGGATGCCAGTACGAAAAGTAGCTTGTCGTCAACGCCCACTTGACACTCTGCCAGTTTATACCCGCCTTGATATGCGGGTTATCGAAAACATAAACACCATCGTCATAATTGACGAAATCGTAATTGCGGGCAGGCCAATATACTATTATTGCGGCAAGGACAAGGCCCGCACACAATAACAGGTACAAACACTTTCTGGAATCGGACTGCATCGATTCATAATAACATATTTTTCGGCGTTGAGAACAGCATGCCTGTCCGCCGAAAAATAATCGTCAATCAGTAATTGAGAAGCTCGTCGGGCCAGTCCTTGCTCAGGATTTTTACGAGTTTGCCCTCTGTATCGAGAATGACGATTTCCTTTCGCCGATGAGGGGTGTTCGGGTCTGCAGTCAGATAACGGGACTTTTCAGAGACAAGGCACGAAAGCTGATTAGGGCCTTTCCATTGCGAGACGAGCTTTGGCGGCGAATCATCCCCGAAGGACTCGTTTGTGTCAACGATAACTTTCGTTTTATCGAGGTCTGGGCCGAGGGCATAAAGGACAAGTGTGTTTTTATTCCCCGGCACGAGGATTTTACGGGAGTCGCCGGAAAGGGCGAAGAGATACAAATTTTCCTGCCAAAGCTCGGGGGCGTGGGGCGTAATTTCACTGATTGCGCTGGTGAACAAATCCAGGCAAAATATGGTTTGCTTTTCCTGGTCGAGTTTGCTGGATGGCAGTGACATTTTTGCGGATGCGAAGAAGATGCGGTCTTGACGGGCATAATAGACGTGCATCCAGGGGCGATATAAGACGCCGGCGAGTTCCGTCGCGTCACCCGTGCAGACATATATGGCCGGGGAATCGTTGCCGTCGGGATGTTCAAATGAGGCGAGGAATTTTCCATTGGGGTCGATGAGGGTCCGTTCGACAAGCGAGCCGAGAGGAAATCTCTGGGTGTCGAATAATTCATCTTCGGACTTGATATACGCAATTGCACGGGAATCGGATTTGAAGTCGTAACCGTCGGCTGTGGCCGGTGCGACAAGCGCTGCGGGAATGTTTTCGGCCGGCGAAACGACATAAAGGTCGAATCCTACTTCTAATATTTCACTATTGCCGCTGATACGGTCGGCGCCATAAGCGATAAGTCGGGAGTCCGGCGAGAAGCGGATGCGCCAAAGCATCTGTTCATTTGTTGCGATGATTTTCCGATTGTTGGGGTCGGTGGTCGGAGCACAAACGAGCTGGCAGTAAGTCAAGGCATTGGACTTGGCTTTATTGATAAGGTCGGGACCGATTTTTTCGGCAAGCCGTTTGTCTGCATTTTCGACGAGGAACCTCTGTACCCAGGCGACGTGCTGAGGATTGAAGGAATCTACAGATTTTCCGATGAAGGGGAAATTGCCGTCTTTGATTCCTTCGGCAAGGATTTTTTGCTTGAGGATTTCAGCGTGTGCCTCGATAACTTTGCCCTGGTTCGGCGGGAGCTGCTTCAAGGTATTGTTAAAGTTATCAACCTTGATAACCTGGCCAAAGGCAATCAGGGAGCCGTCCGGGGAAATGGCGGGCCAGCGCGTAGTGGTATCGTTGGAGGCGACTTGTGTAAGAGAGCCGGTATTGCCGTCGACGATAAACAGGGCACCAGCTTTACTGTAGATGCCTTTGGAGCCGTCTTTGGACCATTGGAGAGAGTCCTTGGGGAAGCAGCCGGCGATGAAGACCGCGAGAATGTAAGAGGCAGCGAGCGATAATTTGATGATATTTTTCTTAGCCATTGTATTTCTCCTTGAGGTGTTGTTTATAGAAGTTAAGTAAAGCGGTTTGGGAAATCTCGTTTTGTGAGTAAGGTCTGGGCTGCA
>Ga0187886_1002832_pt1 | contig 13455 bp, 9 predicted proteins | sample June2016WEW_20_1_FD_133001 | JGI IMG/M metagenome (GOLD analysis project Ga0187886, IMG submission 133001) | Peatland microbial communities from SPRUCE experiment site at the Marcell Experimental Forest, Minnesota, USA - June2016WEW_20_150 | ecosystem: Environmental > Terrestrial > Soil >...
CGTCAGCTTGAGCGACTGGTTAGAACACACGCGGTAGAATATTTTATTAACAAGTGCTAAGAGCACTATTTGAAAAATCTAGTTAAGCCGCTAAGAAATCAATCATTGTAGCTAACGTTTGGTCACTCCTTTTATGCCTTCGTTGTTTTGCAAAGAGAAGTAGTTATGCACTTGGGGTCGCTCTCCTTTTCTTGTACCAAGAAACGATGAATAGTATTCCTATAACCAACAGTGGAATTGCCATGACTATAGCCATATCGCTGTCTCTATGCAAAGTCGTCGAGACCCAGATAGCCATACAAACCATCAGAATGAACCAAAATAGGAATATCAGCCCAGCGATTCTTCCGTTCTTCCAAGAATAGAAATACCCCACAAGGAAAACGACAAAAAGGAGTTTGACAAATATCATTTCGAGATCCCACGGATCAAAATTCGGGTTGTCGCTGATAGGATTTCCCGCGCCGGATGTATGAATGAAACTCCAAATAAAGAAGTACAGGTACAACAGTCCATAGATTGTGGTGGCTACTTGAAGCGCAGAGGGAAATATTCTCTTCTTTGCGTTTGGTGTGCCAATGAGGTCTACCATTGGATAACTCCCTTCTTTGTTTGATTGTGAATGATAATTACGACGCAAAACATTGACGCATAACTCGTGTAACTACGCCATATGTAATTCGTGTGTTCTAACAATAATTATACAGTCTGTATAATACGGCAAACACAGACTGCTTCTTTCTGTATAAGACATATCCGCACAACACATTTTCTTCCTTCAAAAGCGGCTTATCATTATAGACGTTTCCTGCTGACAATCAAGAAAAAACAGTTTTTTAATATACGGGTTTGTGTGGTAAAATAGCGTAAAAGCTAAGAATAATCGGGACAACCGGCTTGCTACCGGTTAAGCGGTTTGAGCAGTGGTAAGGTTTTTCATTTACCTGTCTAACCTGCTGCCGCTGCAAAAGCGACTTGTGCATTTATTGTCTTATTTGGCCAAGTGTCTAAAGAAGCCAGAAACGGCTTTAATAGTGTTGAAAGCGGGGTTTTTAGGCGCAACTTGACTTTTTGCCAAATCGGACTATATTTATATTTAAGAAGCCAACCATTATAAGGGTATAAGCTACCCCAGCGAGTGGGTAGATGGGCGGCGGTTTGGGACGAACTCCTCACCAAAATAAAGATGCGGGTAATCAGCAGCTTGAGGGTGTAAATAGTTTCAATCATAAAGGGCAGGCGACTTACAAGATATGGCAGGTTTTTTTGACCAGACAGTAGTTAATCAGGTCCAGCAGGCCAACGATATCGTTGACGTAATAAGCGAGCATGTGAATTTGGTGAAAAAGGGCAGGGAAATGGTGGGGCTATGCCCTTTCCATGACGACCATCGGCCAAGTATGAACGTCAATGCCGTCAAGCAGATATTCAAGTGCTTTGCCTGCGGAGCCGGCGGCGATGTGTTCAAGTTCGTCCAGATGCGGGAAAATTTGTCTTTTTCCCAAGCGATAGAAAGATTGGCTGAGCGCGTCGGCATAAAATTAAGACCCAAGACACCGGACACCAGACACCAGACTCAAGATTCGGAAATAGACCCGAACAGGCTGGCAAAGGTCAATGAGTGGGCGGCTAAATACTTTCAGGAAAATCTCCACGACGAAAAAAAAGGCAAATTCGCCCGGGAATATCTCGCCCGAAGACAAATCACGCCGGACAGCGTTAAAAAATGGCGGCTCGGTCTGGCTATCAATTCGCAGGACGATTTGCTCAAAGCTGCAAATGCAAAAAATATCCCTACGAAACTATTGGAGCAGGCGGGGCTGGTTGTAGGACAGGTGGGCAGTGATTTGGGCGATAAATTCGTGAATCGGTTGATGTTTACTATTACCGACGTAACGGGCAGGGTAATCGGCTTCGGCGGACGAACGCTGGATGAGAAAAACGCTAAATACATAAATTCGCCGACAACGGCCCTGTTCGACAAGAGTAATACGCTATACGGCCTTGAACAGGCACGGCATAAAATTGTCTCGACGGGGACAGCGGTTGTCGTGGAAGGTTACACCGACGTTATAATGGCGCACAGTAAAGGATGCGACAATGTGGTTGCGACTTTAGGCACCAGTTTTACGTCGGGGCACGGGCGAATTCTGCGGCGATATGCAAAAAAAGTAGTTTTGATTTTCGACAGCGACGCCGCAGGTATGGAAGCCGCCAACAGGGCGCTGGAGATTTGTCTGGCACAGCATATAGATATCGCGATGGCTTCGGTGCCGGAGGGGAAAGACCCCTGTGATTTTGTTTTGGCTGCCGGCAAAGAACGGTTCGAGAAATTGATAGATGAAGCCATTGATGTTTTCCAGTTCAAATGGAACAGGTTGACAGAGAGCTTTGGCAAGGACGAGACTCTCACCGGGAGAAAGGCCGCTATTGAGGAGTTTTTACAGACAATAGCAACAAGCCTATGGTCTGGCAATCTTGCAGCCATAGACAGAGGGCTGATAGTTAACCGGCTCTCGAAGATTATCGGCTTGGACAGCAAAGAGATAAATGCCGAGCTGCACAAAAGAATCGGAAGGTCGGCAAAAACTGCGAGCTACAATGTGGAAAACCAAAAAGTGCGAAGTGTCGATTTGGGCGACGGCTTGTTTGCCATGGCACAGCGAGAAATTTTGGAAGTGCTGCTGAATGAGCCGAAGCTGTTTGAAATTGTAAAACAGAAAATTACAGCCGAGGACTTTGATGTGCCGGTGTTGAGGCAAACAGCGTCGATACTATTTGAAACACTAAGCACCAACCCCAAAACCCGCCTGGCAGAAATAATAGCCGGAACAGAATCACCGGAAGCAGGCAGTCTTATTGTGGAATTAGCACAATCAGGAGAGGCAAAAGGCAATTTCGAATCCCGTTTGGCTGGAGCGCTGGACGCGATAGGTCGGCACCAGGCACAGGGGAGAAAAAGCGAGATTAAAGCAATAGACGACCAAACGCAATTTCTGCGGCGTGTCCTCGAAAATACGGAAAAACAAAATCCGCGCAGCATCGGAATGACATAGTGAAATTGACGATTGTCTATGAATATTGACTATTGAAAAGTGTAAAAGTCATCAAGAGTAATGAACCGCAGGTAGTCATCGATAGTAAATAGAAAATAGTCGGTAAGGGTGCAAATTGTGGCAAGAAAAAGGATAAAAGCAAGCAGACCAGATGCTCTTGACGAAACGGAGATTGATGCCGAATCCTCAACGAGCATAAAAAACAAAAACGCCGAACAGCAGATAAAAGCTATTACCGAAAAAGGCAAACGAAAAGGATACCTTACTTACGAGGAAATGAACGAAGACCTGCCCGAGGAACTTGTTACTCCTGACCGTTTAGACAGCTTATTAGCAACGCTGGATGAAATGGGAATCAACATTGTCGATGAGGCCGATGTGGAAAAGCAGACGGGAGAAGATTTTGAAACGCCTGAGGGCGAGCCGGAAGCCGCTAAAGAAGAGCAGCTTAAAGAGGATGAGCTGCTGGAAAAACAGTTAGTTGGCGCAGAAGCCGGTCGGCGGATTGATGACCCCATAAGAACATATCTGACCCAGATGGGAGAGATTCCGCTGCTGACGCGTGAAAGTGAGATTTCGCTCGCTCGAAAGATAGAGCTGGCGCGTATGGGCTTTAGAAGAAGAATGCTCGAATGCGATTATTGCGCCAGAGGCGCTGTGGATATACTCGAACAGGTCCAGGAGGGCATGTTGAGCTTCGACAGAACAATGAAGATAAGCACCGCTGAAAATCTCGTCAGGTCGGTAATAAAGAAACGGCTGCTGGGAAATATTCAAACGGTAAATAACCTGCTAAAGGTTAATCAAAGTTTGTTTAAGAGACTGCTGCAAAGCCAATCAGGCGATGGCGGCAATGGCCCTGACAGGTCGGGTTTAAGACGGATATACAGAAACAGACGCAAAATCGCAACGCTGCTGGAAGAGCTCAGCCTGCGAACGAGCAGAATTGCCCCAATGAAAAATAAACTGCACGGCATCTGCCAGAAGATGCATCAATTAGAGCAGATTATTGCCGGCGGCGCCAGGGAGGATATAACGGCTGAAGATATTAAGGCGGTAAAGGAGGAACTGGTCGGCCTGCAAGAATTGGCGATGGAAACTCCAAAACAGCTCGATAAGAGACTGCGGGCCATCGACAGAGTTTTTAACCAGTATGAAAATGCCAAACGAATGCTGTCAAGCGCGAACCTGCGGCTGGTGGTTTCAATTGCCAAGAAGTATCGAAACCGCGGCTTGAGCTTTCTGGATATAATCCAGGAAGGTAATACCGGCCTGATGAGGGCGGTTGATAAATACGAGTACCGCAGGGGCTACAAATTCAGCACTTATGCCACGTGGTGGATTCGGCAGGCAATCACCAGGGCGATTGCCGACCACGCACGAACGATTCGCATTCCGGTGCATATGATAGAGACAATGAGCCGGCTGCGAACCGCCAACAAAGTGCTGCTCCAGAAATTAGGCAGAGAGCCGACGATTGAAGAGCTCGCCGATGAAGCCGAGATGAGCATAGAAGAAACCGGCAGAGTTGTAAAAATATCCAAGCACCCAATCAGTCTTGACCGGCCTATAGGCGAAAGTGAAGACAGCTATTTCGGCGATTTTATTGAAGACGACGAAGTCGATTCGCCGGTAACCTCGGCTACGCAGGAGATGCTCAAAGAAAGAATCGATATGGTTTTGAAAACGCTTTCATATCGCGAACGCGAGATTATCAAGCTGCGATACGGAATCGGCGACGGCTACACCTATACACTCGAGGAAGTGGGCAGAATTTTCAAAGTTACACGCGAGCGAGTCAGACAGGTCGAGGCAAAAGCCATAAGAAAACTGCAGCATCCTGTAAGGTCCCGCAGGCTCGAAGGTTTCCTTGACCACAAAACAACATAAATAGCCTATAAGTCGTTTGGTATGGCGTCGCCGTAGCGGCAGCTGAAAGAACTCCCTATTTTTATTGAGTTAATGGTTCGTAGAATTCTTTTGGCTTTCGTCCCAGTGTGTTAGTTAATGTGCCGAGTTTTTCGATAGTGCATTCTATTTTATCGCCGGCTTTGAGAAAATTTCCGCTGGCCATCGCTACGCCTTCGGGCGTTCCTGTCGCTATGATATCGCCGGGCTGGAGCGTCATTAAATAACTTAAAAACGATACTATCTGGCAGACGCTGAAAATCATTTTAGATGTATTTGCATTCTGACGGATTTCGCCGTTGACTTTGAGCGTCATTTGCAGATTCTGCGGATTTTCAATCTCGTCGGCGGTTACAATGCAAGGGCCGATGGGCAGGAAACCGTCGGCCCATTTGCCGTTGAGCCAGTCGTAAAATTCATCCCACGGCCGCTTTTTCCTGCCCTTTGCAAAAGTTACACTGCGGGCTGATACATCGTTTGCGATTGTGTAGCCGGCAATACATTCCTTTGCCCTTTGTGGACTTATACATTTTGCCTCTTTCCCGACGACGATAGCAAGCTCGATTTCATAATCAATTTCCCTGCTGTAAGCCGGCCAGGGAATTTCCTCACCGTGGCCGATTATCGCTGTGGACGGCATAAGAAAAGGCCGAGGCACAGTAGTCTTGCGGGGCGAATCCGACAGGCCGAGCGTAATTCCGACCTCGGCAATGTGCTGGCTGTAGTTCCCTGCAAGTGCGAGCACTTTGGGCGGGTCCGGAACCGGCGCTAAAAGCTTTACTGCGGAAGGGTTCGTGAATTTAGAACATTTATCAACAGTGGACTGGATTTTTTTGATAGTTTCAATACCGCCGGCGATTATCTGTTGGACGCTTTGGAAATTATCACTCAAATCTACAATGCCGTTGTCGGTCAGGACACCGGCACAAATAGACGTGTTTTTCTTAAATGTGATTAGTTTCATTTGCTCACCTTCTTTGTTATCGTATGGATTTATATGAAGTAATGGTAGCAAAAATATCTTGAACTTGCAGCAGGAAAACTCTTTAATGTTAATCCCTCGGCTTGGTTCGGCGATGCTTGCCACAGGACGGACAAGTTTATGAAAGTTATTGTTGCTGAAAACTGCGGATTTTGTCCTGGTGTTAGAAACGCTATCAGTATGGCTGAAAAAATACTGGGCCAAAGACGAAGGACGAAGGACGAAGGACGAAGAACGAAACCCGTATATAGTCTCGGCCCCATCATCCATAACTTGGATGTGGTGGAGCGGCTGGCAAAAGCAGGGCTAAAAACCGTTGATAGCGTCGAACAAATCCCCCCGCCCAGCGCTGGGCGGGACGGTTCAGGCCGGGCAACGGTTCTTATTCGCTCTCATGGCGCCGCACCTGAACAGATAGCTCAGCTCAAAGAAAGGGGGATTAATATTGTTGATGCCACGTGTGTATTGGTTAAAAGGGTCCAGCAAATAGCCAGGAAGCTTGGCAGCAGCGGCTATAAAGTGGTGGTTATCGGCGATGAAAATCATCCTGAGGTTCAGGCGGTTGTGGGCTGCGCCAAGGATGTTGTTGTCATTGCTAACGAGTCGGATTTACATAAGCTCCCATTAAATGGTAAGTTAGGGGTTGTTTGCCAGACTACGCAAAGTCAGGAGTGCATAAGTTCAATGCTTGGCGCTATAGGGCGGCACGGCTTTAGTGAATTGAAAGTAATCAATACTTTATGCAAGGAAGCGATAAAAAGACAGGAATCTGCTGTGCAATTATGCAAGCAAGTGGATATAATGTTTGTGCTCGGAGGCCTGGAGAGCGCAAATACACGTATGCTGGCGGAGCTTTGCAAAAAATATAATAGCCAAACGTTTCACTTGCAAAATTGGAGCGAATTTGATAAAAGTGTATGTTTTGGCAAAAAAGGTGTTTTGCCTCGTGTAGCAGGCGTTACGGCAGGAGCTTCTACGCCTGAATGGATAATAGCAGAATTCGTTGAAAATTTAGAAAAAATTGAATGAATTGGCGCCCCTTTGTATTCTGTCGCGGACAGAAGGGGGTGCGCTAAGTCCCGTAAGGGATGCCTTACGGCACAAAGGAACTCAAGTTTATGGTAGATAGAAATATTGTTAACAAATTAGGTTTGTCACAAGAGACGATTGACCAGCAGGTCAGCAAGATGTTCGGTGATAAAGAAAATCAATTTCTCGAAGAAGTTCTGCAGACAAAGGTCGATTCACGTTTGCCGGGGACCGTTCTTAAAGGCACAATCGTCTCGCAAATAGGAAACGATGTTATTGTCGAAGTGGGCCTGAAAAGCGAAGGGGTTGTCGATGTCGGCGAATTTGACAGTTCCGATGAGATATCGCCAGGCAAAGAGATTGAAGTTATGCTTGAAGATACAGACTCTGAAGGCGGCCTTATTCTGTTGAGCAAACGCAAGGCCGACCGCATCAGAGGCTGGGAGGTAATTGTCAACACAAAGAAGGAAGGGGATGTTGTTAGCGGCAGGGTTATAAGACGCATCAAGGGCGGCCTGCTTGTCGATATTGGCGTGCCCGTGTTTTTGCCGGCCTCGCAGGTCGATATCAGAAAACCCGGCGATATTAGCAGATTCATCGGCAAGGAAGTGAAATGCAAGATTCTCAAAATTGACGTTGAAGGCCGAAATATTGTCGTATCAAGACGTAAACTTATTGAAGAAGAACGCAAGAGCAGCAAGGAAAAGGTCTTGGCGGAAATCGAAGTCGGTCAATTGCGAAAAGGTGTGGTGAAAAACATCGCTGACTTCGGTGTGTTCGTAGATTTGGGCGGCGTGGACGGCCTGCTGCATATTTCTGATTTGAGCTGGGGCAGGATATCACATCCGTCAGAAGTGGTCCAGCTCGACCAGGAGATTGAAGCCGTTGTTACCGGCGTAGATAGGGAAAACGAGAGGATTTCTTTAGGCCTGAAACAGAAAACATCCAGTCCCTGGGAGACTGTTGAAGAACATTATCCAATCGGAGCGAGGGTAAAGGGGAAAGTAGTAAATGTGATGAATTATGGGGCGTTTATCCGGCTTGAAGATGGAATTGAAGGGCTGGTACATATTAGCGAGATGAGCTGGACTAAACGCCTGACTCATCCCTCCGAAATGCTCAACGCAGGCGACGAAGTCGAGGTAGTGGTGTTGAGCGTTAACAAGGAAAAGCAGGAAATCTCGCTGGGGTTGAAGCAGACAGAAACCAATCCCTGGATGGTTGCTTCGCAGAAATATCCGGCTGGAACCATTGTTACCGCCGTTGCACACAGTTTGACTAATTTCGGCGCATTTGCGGAGATAGAAAAGGGTATTGACGGAATGATACACATTTCGGATATGAGCTGGACAAAGAAGTATAGCCATCCCAGCGAGGCCTTACAAAAGGGTCAGGAAATAAAATGTGTTGTTCTGGAAGTCGATGAGGAAAAACGGCGAATATCTCTGGGAATAAAGCAGTTGACCGAAGACCCCTGGATACGTGCGATCCCTGAGAAGTATATTCCGGGTCAAATTATCAAAGGCAGAGTAACAAAGCTTACTAATTTTGGCGCATTTGTTGAGCTTGAACCCGATTTGGAGGGGCTGTTGCACATTTCTGAGCTTGCCGACCGTAAAATCGAGAAAGCTCAGGATATTGTTAAGCTGGACGAAGAGATTGAGGTTAAGATTCTAAGAGTTGATACTGAGTCGCGTAAAATCGGTTTGAGTCTGCGAAGAGTGCAGTGGGCCGCTGAAGAACAAGCGTCCGAGTCTGTCCAGTCGCCGACTCTCCGAAGCTATGGCGACGGAGCGAAGCCAGCCCCAGTGGATGTTCAGACCGCTCTTTCTGATATTAATATGAGCCAGGTTGCAGAACCGCAAGAGAAAACAGGTAAGTCTGAACAGGTTATCTCTGGGTCGGACCAATCAAACGAGCAGGATATTGAAACAGGCCAGCCGCGGGCCGGCGATGCCGGACAGGCGAAGGAGATAGAAGAAACTGAACAGGCCAACGGCGATAGTAGTGCAGAGGATAAGGCCGATAATTAAATCTTGACAGGGCCGATATCGAGCTGCCACATTTAATCGGCTAAACCTATGGGTATATTTGACCGATACCTCAAACAGAGTTGTCGTTGGCAAAGAACCAATCGTCCTATAAGATGGGTAAGTTTAACCTTATAGATGGAGTTGAAGGGCTTTTTGGGGCGGGGCGGAGGAGCTTACTATCGTTTTTGACATTACCATAAAAGATTATCTCAAAGAGATTGACGAAGCGTCTCTGCTGACAATGGAGCAGGAGCATTCGTTAGGCAAATTGGTCGTTGAGGAAAATGACCCGCGGGCCAGAGAGCAGTTGGTGCGAAGCAATCTGCGTCTGGTCGTTAATATCGCAAAAAGATATGTGGGCCGTGGGATGAGTCTTGGCGACTTGATTGAGGAGGGTAATCTCGGCCTTATAAGAGCTGTCGATTACTTTGACCCTGACTATGGAACCCGCTTTAGCACTTATGCTGCGTGGTGGATAAAGCAGAGTATCAGACGCGCGTTGCTGGCCAATGTTCAGCCGGTGCATATTCCCACCTATATGGTTGCGCTGATGAACCAATGGCGGCATACCGCAGCGGTGCTCCAAAATCGGCTCGGCAGGACGCTGGGGGTCGAAGAAATGGCAGAGATAATGCACCTGCCGCTGCGAAAGGCAAAAATCATACACCACATTGTCAAAATCCTTAGCTCTGTGAGGGACACCTCCGGCAGCGACGGCACGGAAGACAATCAAATGATCAGGGAAACTTTGCAGGACCAAAACGCCGGTAAGCCGGAGGATACTTTGGTTGCCGATGAAGAACAGACAAAGGTCTTGGGGTTGCTCAAAGAAATAGAACCCAGAGAGGCCGATGTTTTGAGGTCGCATTACGGGCTGAATGGATGTAAGCCGATGACGCTGAGGCAAATAGGCAAAAAATTAGGCCTGACACGAGAGAGAATTCGCCAGATTCAGCGCAGCGCTCTTACCAAGCTTTATGAATATATGAACGAAGAGTAATAATGCCAGGGATGGAAGATAAGTGGCGACTAAAGCAATTAATCTGGAAAAATACATTCGCAGCATCCCCGATTGGCCGAAGAAGGGGATTTTATTTCGCGATATCACGCCCTTATTAGCTGACCCAGAGGCGTTTGCAGCAGCAATAGATGCTTTATGCGATGATTTTACAGATGCTGACATCGAGTGTGTTGCCGCTGTCGAAGCCAGGGGCTTTATATTCGGAGCAGCAGTCGCGGAAAAACTTGGGGTCGGCTTTGTGCCCATACGCAAAAAAGGCAAACTGCCATTCAAAACCAAAAGTATAACCTATGATTTGGAGTATGGCACGGACACGTTGCAGGTGCATTGCGATGCCGTAAGTAAAGGTGCGAAAGTCCTGATGGTGGATGACTTGCTGGCGACCGGCGGGACGATGGCCGCCGCCTGCAAACTCATCGGAAAAATAGGCGGACAAATCGCAGGCATTACTTTTCTTGTTGAACTGACCGAACTGCATGGCCGAGAAAAAATCCAGGGGTATGATGTCAAAACAGTAATATCTTACTAAGTAGATAATTATCGCCTGACAGCAAATAAAAAAGGGCTCAGTTATTTTCTGAGCCCTTTTGCATAGTAATCGAATAGATACTATTTTCTCTTTCTTAGAAGCGCCAACGCTCCGAGTCCCAACAAACCAATCGTTGTCGGCTCCGGCGTCGGAATCTGTTCTGTGGAGAATACCGTACTTCCGGTGAACGATATTTTAAAACCGAAATCAGCAGAGCCACCCATAGCTACAGGTGAGCCAGTGCCTATGTAGTAGTCGATTGTCCCGACATAGCCCATAGGACCGCCATTCGGCATCAGTCCGGGTACCGGGGCAGTGACTACCGCCGTCCAACCGGCCGGCTTCACCAGACCCGCTGGGTCGAAAATCGAGAAGGTGGGGTTATTCATGCCAATGGTGATATGGTAGTCCGTCCAGTCGAAGGTCGTGTCATTGTCGATGCCCTCGAGGATACGAACGGTCGGGTCACCCGATTCATCGGTCGTGAAATCACCAGCCAAGTGCGCCGGATACCAATGCTGTATGCCATCCATATCGAGGAGATACTCCCCACTGTCAAACGTCAGATTTGTGTAGCTCATCGTGATAGCGCCATCACCATCAGGAGCGCAAGTCCAAGCGGTAATTGAAGCGCTCACTAAGGAAATTGTGCCAAAAAGTAACAAAAGAAATGCTAATACAAAAAATTGAACTCTTCTCATCATATACTCCTCCTTATTATTATTAAATACCCTTCTCATCTCCTGAATTTCCCCGGCACAGCATATAATCCGGAGTCATTCACTATCGCAAATATGATAACAGTAGCAGCTACTATTTGTCAACAGTTTTTTTGATTTTTTTGAAAAAAATCTGTCTTTTTATATAACTGCCTATCTGACAGGAAGTTAAAGTTTGGGAATAAGCCCGTTTTTCTGCGGAAAAGTGCCGTTTCGGCCCCTTTTATCTCTTTGTGATTGCAATTCGGTCGCCGTTGTGGTTTTTTTGATTTTTATGTCGGTGAAGACGCTTATCTAAAACAGAATAGTAATCCCGACATTCAGGGCATTTATCTTGCTGCCGGAGGAATATTCGCCTTCATAACGTACAAATGCAGAGACATTCTTTTTCAACAAAGCAGAAATTCCAGCCCCAAAATAGACGCTGTCGTCTCTGTCATAATCAACATCGGTGGTAAACTTTGCAGTTCCCTGCACAAATCTGGCCTTGATGTCCTCGTAATTTGTAAACTCATGTGCCCAGCCGGCAAATAATTCCGGCACAATCTTGGTGCCATATAGTTCAGTGACCGTAGAGACTGTCACACCCAATTTACTGCGCAACGATTGTGCGGTTGCCGCATCCACATCTAAGCCGGCTGCTCCTGCGCCGGTTTCCTTGAAGTTCTCACTGCGATAATGGATGTACTGAGCAGATGCGCTTGGAGTTACTGTCCATTTGTTGATATGGAAATCATAGCCGCCGCCGATATATGCTGATAAATCGTAGGCATGGTAATCGCTCCTGGCGGTCCGATTAATCGTGCCGAATTTTAAACTTCGCTTATTCTCATTCTCGTGGTAACCAAAGGATACTGACGTATCTACGAAAAAGTTGTTTTTAAAGTAAGAGGCGTAGGGGCCGGCTCGAAAACTATCTGTATCACCTTCGCCGCGACTTTCTTTAAAATTGATAAAGGAATGGCTGTATCCGCCGCCAATGCCCATAATAAGATTTGGCCCGTGACTCTTATCGAAACCGAACTGAGTGCCGACAGCTTGGGCTCGGAAGCCTGTTAACTTCGGCGTTGTATCCTGCTCGTAAAACATTCCGAATGGCCTGATGAACCCTTTGATTTTGCTGTCTGCTTCGTCCTGCTGCATCTTCGCAATTCTTTTGTCTTCGTTGATGACGTAGGCAAGCATTCGGGGGTCATCCGATGCATCCGCAATCAGCAATTGGCCCTCCCGCGACCTCGCATTAAGCATCATAAGTTCTTCAATTCCCGAACGTCGTGCGCTTAGATAGTTCGCCAGATTACCCGTCATCTGCTGAGCAGTTTTAAGAGAAAACGAAGTTGTCGAAGCGTAAGGTAGGGGGTCAAGTTGTCGTGCAGCATCGTTGAGTTGGGCTGAATCCAGGGCGGTAAGTGCATTGATTACCGTCACGTAGTCCCCGCTTGCGCTACCGAGGTCTGAGTCGATAGCTCCTAAAACACTGCTTTTATTTCCTCCGTTTACATTAGCGGCGAAAGCCTCCCTCGTCGCTACCAACCGATAATTATTGCCGCTTACCAGGCCGGCAAAATTCAAAACCGCAGAAGTGTCCGTAATGAGCGCTCCATTATCTGTAACACCGCCGCCAGTCTTGATAATCGTAAAAGTATCTCCCGTTCCGATTATACGGCTGCCCGGACTTATGTCCGCAACAGAGATAATGCTGCCTGCTGCAAGAGTGGCTGAGCCGCCTACATCCAAAAGGTCGCTTCTTAGTGCGCCTGAAGAGGTCTTTTCAACTTCAACGTTCAGTATGCTGCCGGTGTTTTGAACATAATCACCTAAAATAGTCATAGTACCAATACTGCTGCCTGGCGAGCAGGTACTACCAGCAAGGGTAAGGGTACCTCCAATCGTACCGTCTCCACTTAATGTTCCTCCGTTCACTGTAAGGTCACCGCCGACCCGACCGTTCAGAATTAACCCACCTACTGATAACGTTGTAAGTCCAGTATAGGTATTGTTTCCACTGAGCGTAAGGATGCTGGCACCCGTTTTCGTCAATGTTCCGGTCCCGCTCATCGCGCCGGCATAGGTGCCAGCGGTACCCTGGTCAAAGACCACGGCCGAGTTATTAGTGATGGCACCCTGCAGACTGCTGGTGGTGCCGGTGAGGGTACCGGCGGTGACAGTTGTGCCGCC
>Ga0187886_1002833_pt1 | contig 13454 bp, 10 predicted proteins | sample June2016WEW_20_1_FD_133001 | JGI IMG/M metagenome (GOLD analysis project Ga0187886, IMG submission 133001) | Peatland microbial communities from SPRUCE experiment site at the Marcell Experimental Forest, Minnesota, USA - June2016WEW_20_150 | ecosystem: Environmental > Terrestrial > Soil >...
TAACCGCCATCGTCATAATCGACGAAACCGAAATTTCTGACCTGCCAGAAGACCAGCAAGGAACTAACGGCTAAGGCGAAATAAATCAAAAGGATAAGAGATTTTTTTACCTGTTGGGGCATAAGCAGCAATATATTTTCAGGGATGTTTGCTGTCAAGGAGTAAGTTTTGTGATTGATTCTTTGGATGTTTTCCGATAGGCTTCCGGCATTAGAAAGGAATTGAAAATGAAAAAGATTTCAAAGCGACATCTACTGATACAGGCGGCACTGAGCGTTTTTATGGCACTAGCTGTGCTAACGCTTGTCAGCTGCGAAGGCGGCGAAGGACCTATGCAGACAGCAGGCGAAAAAATAGATAATGCCGCTGAGACAACCGGGCATGCCGTTAAAGGAGCCGCTGAAACTACCGGCCACGCAGTGAAAACCGGCGCTGAAAAAACAGGCGGCGCATTGAAAACCGCTGGTGAGAAAACCGGCGAAGCAGTAGAAAATACGGTCAAGTAAGCAAATTTTTTATTTAAGATTTAAAATTTAAGATTTGAAATCAGCCCTGGAATCTGGCGACGAGAAACGCTCCGATGAAGTGGCTGGCAGCGACGACAAGAACTGCAACGGTAGTATGAGCAAGAATCGCAGAATAAGGACTCATTTTTCTCTGCCTTGCTATTGTGTAACTCATAACGGTCAATATTAACATGCCCCAGACGACTGAGCAGACGGCGGCAAGCTTAACAGGCAAAAGGATTATCAGGGCGATGAAGGTCAATGAGACAAACAGGCGGGCAAAGAAGTTGGTCAGCGTGGAAAGCCAGACCTCTTTTTTGCTGAGGTGCTCGGACTCCTGATAGATATGGATGCCGAAAGTATCGGATAGATTGTCGGCCAGTGCGATGACCAAAAGAGCGCCGATGATGCTTAATTTAGGATGCGCCAGCGTATCGAGGCCGGTGATAATACCCAGATTGGTAATGATGGCCGAGGTGGCGCCGAAACTGAATCTGGTTTGAGTCGGCCTTACTGGATTTTTTAAATCGTTTTCCATATCGCGTTATTCTACCGTAAAATAAACCATCCGCAAAGGATTATCTGGCCTATTGCATTAAAGTAAAATGTTGTTACCTTATCCGTGTTGTAATCACATTACAGAAAGGAACTTTTATTAAATTTATTTCTTTAAGGAAAAGGAAAAAATATGAAAACTACAATTATGATAGTAACAATGCTGGTTCTGTGGGCATATCCGCTTTATAGTGCGGCTGATGATTCACTCGTGCCGCCGCCGGTGCCATCGCAGGAACAACCCGAAGTTTTGACGAGCGGGCCTGTTCATGAGGCTTTTGCCGAACCTGTCAACCTGCAGGTGCAGGCAGGGTTAGTGACTCCGCAACAGCCGCCGGCCAATATCGTGGAAAACGCGCCGCCACAAAGGCCCCAGGGCGATCAATTCGTCCTTATTCCGGGATACTGGGCATGGGATACTGACCGCAATGATTATATATGGGTCAGCGCATGCTGGCGAGCAGCGCCGCCAAATACTTATTGGGTGCCGGGATACTGGGCAAAAGTCAATGATGGCTGGGAATGGGTAGCGGGATTCTGGGCACAGTCCGGCAATCAGACAATCGAATATCTGCCCGCTCCTCCGGTGTTAGAAGATGTGGAGCCGGTAGGTTCGCCGCCATTAGAAGACCAAATCTGGGTGCCATCCTGTCAATACTGGTCTCACGACCATTATATCGTTCGGTCGGGATACTGGCTGACAGCACGGCAGGGATGGGTGTGGTCGCCATCTCATTATATCTGGACGCCACGGGGATACGTTTTCTCGGTGGGTTATTGGGACTACTCGCTGGAACGGCGCGGCGTGCTGTTTGCGCCGGTTTATTTTTCACGTGGATTTCATTTTCGGGCAGGGTTTACTTTCTCGCCCAGTATCGTCATAAACATCGGCATGCTGCAGGTGAATCTATTTACCTGCCCGCGTTACTGCCACTACTACTTCGGCGATTACTATGATAATGTGTATCTGGGTATCGGCATTTTTCCGCAGTTTAGAAGCGAGCGTATCCATTTATGGTACGACCCAATATATGTGTATGACCGATGGAATAATCGACGAACCGAACCTCGCTGGGAAGAGCACGAGCAGCACGAGTATGACCTCCGCCGCAACGACAAGAACCTTCGTCCGCCGAGGACGTATCGCGAGATGGAAACCCGGCAGGCCGGAATGTCTGAAGATCAGCGAAAGAACTTTCGTGTAGCCCATCCAATGACTGAGGCCTCTGCAAACAGAGCGACGATGAAGTTCCAGCAAATCAATACCAAAACACAACGGCAGATTACAACAAAGGCAACCGAGGTATCCAAGTTTAGCGATAAACGCAACCAGTGGGAGTCTGCGCCAACCACTGTGAAGACAGCTCAGCCAAGCAAAGGATCTAAAGGTATTTTTACCAAGCCGGCTGAGCATAAGGAGACTGTTGTCCAGCCTGTTGAACACAAAGGTTCTGTGACGCAGCCAACTGAACATAAAGAGTCAATAACTGCACCTGTGGAGCGCAAAGGCTCTGTGACACAACCATCTGAACATAAGGAATCGGTAACTGCGCCTGCGGAGCACAAAGGTTCTGTTGTACAACCAGCCGATAACACTCCTGCGTTTGTTCCGCCGCGAAAGGTCCGTGCGACTGGATCAGAGAAGGTTACAATTCCCAAGTCGCCGGTTGAAGGCAAGTCTGTTCATTCGGATAAGTCGAACGCAGGTCCGCCATCAAAACCCGCTGAAGAACGCAAGCAAGTCGATGACAGCAGGAACAAAGATAATGGCAGGGACAATACAGACAGAAATAAAGATACAGGCCGAGATAATAAAGATAAAGGCAAATAAGCCGGACTATTCATGCCGTAAAGTTAATGCATCAGATGCGGTCAGCAAAGGCTCGGCCCTGGGCCGAACCTTTGCTCCGACTGCTTTATGTCAGCACCATTATTTCAATGGTTATCTTCCCTGCAACGAACTACGCCGTTTTATGATTGATTCTTTGTCTGTTTTCCGATAGTCTTCCGGCATTAGAAAGGAACATAATGAATCTTATAGCAATAGATATTGGTAATACCACAATAACGGCTGGGCTTTTCCTCAATGATATGGAAGCGGGGATGGAAAAGACCAGCGGAAACAATATAGAAGAACTTACAGAAGTTTTGACGAACCACTGGCAAAGAGTTCCAATTGCCAATGCCAGTAAAGATAAAACAAAACGTGATGGAATTATCGCTGTGGCGAGCGTAAAACCGGAGTGGACGGAAATAGTTAAAAAAATAGTAAAGGAAAAATTAGGCGAAAATATTCTTGAAATTGGCGTCGGTAAAAATATACCGCTGCCGATGGAGCTTGAGGTTGATAAGCCCCAGCAGGTCGGCGTTGACAGAGTTATGGCGGCATACGCGGCGTATAGCGTCATTGAAGCTGCGGTTGTTGTCGCTGATTTCGGCACTGCGGTAACGGTTGATTACGTCGATGAAAAAGGTGCATTTCTCGGCGGGGTGATTCTGCCGGGCTTCGATATATCGGCAGACGCTTTGAACAGGCATACGGCGAGCCTGCCGAAAATCGGCAAAGTAAAAGCTCCCGACGGAAAACCGTTCGGAAGAAATACAGAGGAGGCGATTAATAACGGATTGTATTTTGCAGCGTTAGGCGGCCTTGAAATGATTACAAGGCTTTACGCCGAACATCTTGGCAGATGGCCGCAGACAATTGTGACCGGCGGAAATATGGAAATCGTAAGAAGCGGCTGCGATTTTGCCGATACGTTCGTCGAGGACCTTGTAGTCAAAGGAATTGTCCTTACTTATAAAAAATACCTTGGTGAAAAAGAATAATTTCCCGATTTAATTATGGAAAGCAATCGGCAAAATTGTATCGCATCGCTGATGACGGCAAAGACCGCCAGCGCGATATCGAGTATCCAGCTTGCCGGGGGCGGGGCAGAGGAAATTTTAAAAAATATTTTCAAACCATTAGGGCAGGTTCCTTCATTTGCAATCGGGTCAATTCTTCACGGCAATATTTTTGACGGCGATAAACTTATCGACGAGGTGATAATCGGCTGCGAAGACAAAGACCTTTTCAGTATAAACTGCCACGGCAATCCGCTTATTGTAGAAAATATACTTGAATTGATAAAAAAGCACGGGGCTATAATTACAGAGCCGCAGGAGGTTTTAGTATATCTTGGCAAACAAAAATACGGCGATAATACAATCGCGATTGAAGCCGATATCGTAATGGCACAGTCGGCAACGCTTTACGGCGCAAAAATAATCCGCTATCAGACCAAGATGGGACTGATACAAGCGGCCAACTGGTGGCTTGATAATCTGAACGCTTTGGAAATTGACGATATAATAATCGGCTCAGAGCAGGTTTTGAGCGATAGTGAAATCGCAAAATTTTTTATAAGAGGCGCGAAGATTGTTATCGCCGGTCCGCCCAACAGCGGCAAAAGCACATTATTTAATTATCTTTGCGGCAAAGAAAAAGCGATTGTAACCGATATCGCAGGCACAACCCGCGACTGGCTAAGCGCGAAAATCAGACTTAAAAATATACAAGCGGAATTTTTCGATACGGCAGGTCTCGATGAAACACTCAGCGAAAAAAATATAATTGATGCACAATCGCAAAAACAAGCTATTGAACTAATAAAAAATTGCGATTTGGTATTGTATGTTGTGGATAGTACAAACCCCGCCAAAGTGTTGGCGGGGCTAACCGAGTCATTAAAGAAACTTGTTGTTATTAATAAATGCGATTTGGCGGGAGATTTATTGGCTGATGGTTTAAAAATCAGCGCAAAAACCGGCAGCGGAACAAAAGAACTTATTGACGAAATTGAGCAGAGACTTGGTGTTATTGATTTCGATATGAAAAAGACGGTCTGTTTCACCGACAGGCAGGAAAATATATTAGAACAGATTACCGAGGCAAAAACAAAACAGCAAATTAAGAAGCTGATACAAGAGTTGTTAAAAGGCAAATTTGCTGTATAATACCGGCTATGACTCAACAGCAGGACAAATTAACCCCGGCGATGAAGCAATATGACAGCTTCAAGAAAAAATACCCTGACTGCATAATGTTTTTCAGGATGGGAGACTTCTACGAGACATTCTACAAAGACGCTCAAATCTGCTCGCAAGTCTGCGGGCTGACACTGACCAGCAGAAACAAAGGCGAAAATCCTGTGCCGCTTGCGGGTATGCCTTTTCACGCGGTCGATGGTTATCTAAAGAAAATGATAAAGGCAGGGTATAAAGTCGCCGTCTGCGAACAAATCGAAAATCCGAAACTTGCCCAGGGCGTTGTCAAACGTGATGTAATCCGGATTATCACGCCCGGCACGCTGACGGACGATATGCTGCTGGAAGCGAAGCAGGATAATTTTCTTTGCGCGGTGAGTCTTAATTCAAAAAGCGCAGCGATAAGCTGGGTTGATATTTCGACGGGTCATTTTTTCGCTCGCATTGTTCCCGAGAGGGCAGTGGTCGATGAAATCCTGCGGATTTCGCCGGCGGAGTGTATTTTGCCGGATGCCCGCGGCGAACTTTTCAGCGAGGAAATTAAAAAACTCGCATCGCAGATTCAGCAGTCGGGCGGCACAGCGGTAACATACAGGCCGGTGTGGTATTTTGAGCCTTACGACGCTTATAAGAGGCTGCTTACTCATTTCGGCACAAAGACGCTCGAAGGGTTCGGCATAAAAGACGACAGCGCAGTAATCAGTCCGGCGGGGGCGGTAATTGAATATCTGAAAGAAACGCAAAAGACGGCGCTGGGGCATATATCGAATATAAAACTTATCGAGCAGAAAAAATTTCTTCAGATTGACCAGACGACGCTGCGAAGTCTTGAGGTGCTTTCCACTATTCGCGGGCAAAGCGGCAGAGGTTCGCTGATTGAAAGTATCGATATGACGTTGACCGGTATGGGCGGCAGGATGTTTCGACGCTGGGTTTGTATGCCATTGTGCGATGCCGGGTCAATAGAATTGAGGCAGGATGCGGTCGAGGAATTTCTTGAGAAAAAAAATGTGCTCGAGCAGATTCGCGAAATTTTGAAGAATTTTGCCGACCTTGAAAGAATCGTTGCGAGAATCAGCACTTTACGAGCAGGGCCAAGAGACCTTCTTGCTCTTGCGCAGAGTCTTGGGAAAGCCAGGCCGCTTAAACAACTGCTTTCAGATTTAAAAGCTGACCTGCCGGTCGGTCTTGCGAAAGATTGCGATACGATGAATGAGCTTGCCGAACTGCTGGGCCTGGCGATTGAGCCTGAATGTCCGAATCATCTTCGTGATGGCGGAGTTATAAAGGCAGGTTTCAATCCTGAACTTGACGAATTACGCAATATTTCAAAAGACGTCAGAACATGGCTTGCGCAGTATCAGCAAAAGGAGATTGAGCGAACCGGCATAACGAATCTGAAAGTCGGCTTTAATAATGTTTTCGGATATTATATTGAGATAACTAATTCTTACGCCGACAAGGCACCTGCCGATTATGTCCGCAAGCAGACGATAAAAAATGCGGAGCGGTATATAACGGATGAGTTGAAAAAATATGAGGAGAAAATTCTTACCGCAGGCGAAAAGAGTCTCGAACTTGAGCAGCAGCTTTTCGAGCAGCTTCGGAGAAACTGCGCAGATTTCACTCACAGGATAATGGCTCTTGCGGATGTTGTCGCCACGTGCGATTGCCTGACGGCCTTTGCGCAGCTTGCATTTGCGAGAAATTATACGAGGCCGAAAATTACAAACGGCACGGAACTGGTAATCCGCGACGGCAAACATCCTGTGCTTGGCGAAATGTTAGGTTCGGAATTTGTGCCCAACGATATCGAACTTGGCGATAATAATGGTGAAGTAATGATTATCACAGGTCCTAATATGAGCGGTAAAAGCACATATATCAGGCAGACGGCGCTTTTAGTACTTTTAGCCCAGACGGGAAGTTTTATTCCCGCAAAGCAGGCGACAATAGGATTGGTTGATAAAATATTTACGCGTGTCGGCGCTTCCGATGAAATTATCAGGGGCCAATCGACATTTATGGTTGAGATGACCGAGACGGCGAACATCGTTAATAACGCGACAGAAAAATCACTGGTAATTCTTGATGAAGTCGGCAGAGGGACGAGCACTTATGACGGGCTGTCTCTTGCCTGGGCGATAACCGAACACATTGCAAATAAAATCAAATGCAGAACACTTTTCGCGACGCATTATCACGAGCTGACCGCTCTTGCCGAGCTTTTAGTCAATGTGAAAAATTGTAATGTCGCGGTTCGCGAATGGATGGACGAGGTGGTATTTCTGCACAAGATTGTCCCCGGCGGAACGGACAAAAGTTACGGCATTCACGTCGCGAAACTTGCCGGTATTCCCAAAACTATTCTCGAACGCAGCAAGGAAATTCTCGCGGAGCTTGAAAATACGTTTCAAAAGGAAGCTGCCGGCGATAAGCTGACAAAACAGAGGACAAAAGAGCCTGATGCGGCTGTGCTTTTCGACCAGAAGGAAAAAGACGTGCTCGAAAAGCTCAAAAGTCTTGATGTCAATAATCTTACGCCAATCCAGGCGATAAATCTGCTTAACGAAATAAAAGACTTTTTAAAGAAACAATAGATTAATTTGAATTGAATATTTTTCATCGCCATATTACAATAATGCCGGTTTTTTTAAAATGAGGTGGGAAAATGTATTGTCAGAAATGCGGTTCTGAAAATCTTGAAAACGCTGCGATATGCCAAAGCTGCGGCGGAGTGTTTGTTTACAGTAAACCGACGCGGACAAGCGGTATGGCGATTACTTCGATGATATTGAGCATAAGCAGCTTTCCGCTGCTGGGAGTGTTCGGCATCGTATGGATAATCGGTCTTGTGTTCGGAATAATCGCGCTCAATCGCATTAGTAAATCCGGCGGCCAGCTCAGGGGCAAAAGCTTTGCTATCACAGGCATCGCAGTCTCGGCGTCTGGTCTTGCGGTTTTGCTGACAATTATAGGCAGTTTGCTGCTCTTTAATTCCGCAAAGACAATTTCACTGAGCAAAAAATTTAAGATGCATACCACATCCGCTACGCCTGCGGAAATCGGCCAGAGACCGTCTGTTAAAGGATGGGTTTGTATTCAAAACGACAAAACCAATTCGATCGATAACTGTTCTGAGGCGTTGTTTACGCCGGGCCAGTTCGAGGCGAATGATTTGACGATTACAATGGGTATGGAGTGCGGCCCTGAAGGCCAAAAGCCTGTAAATGCAAGCTGGCAGTTTACCGGTAAAAAAGGCAAGACCGATGTTTATAACTTTACGATAACGGTTCCAATCGGCCAAAGCACTCTAACCACAAACAATACAATCATATATGATGGCAAAGAGCAGAAGGTTTTCGAAGATAAGCAGATAAAGATTTATATCAAGCCGGAGAAATGAAAGTTACGTTTTGTCGGCCGATTGTCTTTTCAGCGACAGCACATACAGAAGAATAAATATCCCCAGACAGATAATGCAAATCCATTCGACCTGGCTATGCGAGAGGAGATTGAACAAATAATTTCTCTGCGCAGGCCAGAAAGGCGTTACATCGTAATGGTAAATTCCGTCGAGCAGGACGTGAAGCCAAATACCCAGAATTCCTGAGAGAATCATTTTTTTAGCGTTTGTCTGATATGGTATCCTGATTATTTTCATAAACCAGGTAAAAATAAGCAATCCAGAATAAGCAACCAGCCCCCAGATGGCGCCAATTGCGGCACCTATGAGGAAAGTATGGGCGAGCCTGTGATATGGCCGGCCCAGGTGCATTAAATTAACCAGCAGAACTTCGACATCAATCACTATGTTCGCAAGCGCAAACACCGGCAGGTCTATCCATTTTCGGAAAATATACCCGATAAGCCCGGCCGGTCCAAAATGATAAGGTGTAAGCGGCATTTGGCTTATTGTATATGATATGTGATATTTAGTCCAGATTTATCGGAATTGGACGCTAATGACTTTCGACTTTTCTGATTGATTATTTGTTTCATTTTGCGGATAATCTTTTGTTGTGAAGATAATACCTGATAATCGGACGATTGCTAATATGGTGGTTTGCCTGACGGTTACGCTGATGGCCATTGGGTCGGTCTTCGTCTTCAGCGCAAGTGCCAAAATCGACATGGAATACGACCTTACCAAATTCTATGCATATCCTGAATTTCGACAGGGTTTGTTTTTTTTCCTGGCGGTCCTTTTTGTATTTGGGTTCAGCCTGATGAATTATAGAAAACTGGCTTTCTCCGGCAATACTCTCGGAAGCTGGCTTAAAAACCCTACGGTTTATCTTGTCGGAGTCAGCGTTATATTACTTGTATTGGTGCTTATCCCCGGAATAGGAGTGGAAGTCAACAATGCCCGGCGGTGGTTGAGAATTCCACTTGGGCCTGCGTCAATCAGTTTTCAGCCGTCTGAGCTGGCGAAATGGTCGATAATTTTATTTATTCCTGCAGTTTCAGTTATGCTTGGCGAAAAATTAAAGCTATTTTTCAAGGGATTTGTGCCGTTGTGTCTGCTTATCGGCGTTGTAACGGCGCTTATTTTAAAGGAGGATTTTGGCACCGCTTTGTTTGTCGCCTCTACAGGTTTTGTTCTCTTATTCGTAGCAGGCGGCAAATGGTGGCATTTTCTTACGCCGGTACCGATTCTGGTTATAGGCTTTGCATTAGCGATATATTCTTCTCCTGTAAGGATGGAAAGGATAAAAACGTTTATCCAGCCGGGCGATTCGACCTCGCAGACTTCCGGCTATCAAATCAGGCAGTCTCTTATCGCCGTTTCGACCGGCGGCATTACGGGTAAAGGTCTTGGCAGAGGCATCAGCAAGTATGGCCATTTGCCGGAGGATACAACCGATTTTATTTTTGCGATAATCGCCGAGGAACTTGGCTTTGTCGGCGTCGCTGCTATCGTGCTGCTTTTTATGCTTTATATCGTACTTGGAATAATTATTATTTATAGATGTCCGGATGATTTCGGAAAATTGATAGCATTTGGAATTGTTCTTGCGATTGTCCTGCAGGCAGCGGTAAATCTGGGTGTAGTTACCCGTCTTTTGCCGACAAAGGGAATTGCACTTCCTTTCTTAAGTGCCGGCGGAACACATTTATTCCTCACCGCCTCTGTTGCCGGAATTCTTGCTTCGGTGGCACGAAGGAGTCAGGCGAAATGAAACATTTTTATTTTGCCGGCGGCGGCACCGGAGGCCATATTTATCCTGCTGTTACGGTGGCAGAGGAGCTTTTGAAGAAAGAGCCATCCTGTAAAATAACATTTTTTTGCAGCAGCCGACCTATAGACGCCAGGATTCTTAAAGGGACTGGCTTTGATTTTATTCCTCTGCCTGCAAGGGGATTTTCAATAAATCCATTTCAGTTTCTTCTGTTTTTAAGGTCTGTTTTTGCGGCAAAAAAAATAGTTAAACAGAAGATTCTTGGCGACAAGCCGCAAAATGCGGTCCTTTTTAGTATGGGAGGGTTTGTTTCCGCCGGCGCTGTTCTGGCGGCCAAAAGTTTAAATATTCCTGTTGCAATGCTTAATATAGACGCCGTGCCGGGCAAAGCGAATTCTTTTCTTGCCCGTTACGCAAAGGACATCTTCGTCCAGTTTGAAAAAACCAGCAATTATTTCGGCCTGAATAACAAAAGGGTTACGGTAACAGGCTGTCCATTGCGCGAGGCCTTTTTTAATCCTGATAAAGATAAGATTATTGAGCAGTTCGGTTTAAGTCCGAAAAAGAATATTCTTCTTATTACCGGCGCATCGGGCGGAGCGGCGAATATAAACAATGTGATAGGATTTTTACTGGACCGGCTTGAAGCTTTTGCGTCAGTCTGGCAGATAGTTCATCTGGCCGGTATCGCCCATTATGATACTGTCCGGACGATTTATAAGAAGACAAAAATAACTCACAAAGTTTTGGATTATTATGATGATATGCCGAATCTGCTTGCCGCGGCGGACCTTGTTGTCGGCAGGGCGGGAGCGATGAGCATTGCCGAGTTTGCCGCCTCAGGAACCCCTGCGATATGTCTGCCTTATCCTTATCATCATGACCAGCATCAAAAGCTTAATGCCCAGTTTCTTACCGAGGCAGGCGGCGGAGTTATTGTCGAAGATTTGTGCGATACGGAAAAGACCGCAAATCTTTTATGGCCGGTTCTTTGCGAGCTAATCAGCTCGGATGAGAAACGCTTGCTGATGAGACAGAATTGTGCCGGGCTTGCGCATCCTGATGCAGCGGCTAAAATCGCGCAGATTCTGTTAAATTATTGATTATTATTATTTTTATTTGCATTACTTGACGCTGAACATAAAATACTACTAAAGCGTATGTCCAAAAAAGGACGAATTAAGATTATGAGCCTTGATTACCCCAAAAAACTGAATACAAGAGACATAATTTTATCGATATTCATAATTATATGTCTTAACCCTTTTCTCTACCCGGTCTTTGGCGATACCAAAGAGGATTCGGGCGGCCAGTTGAAAATTAATCGCTGGACGCTTTTTAATTCAACAGATGAGCAAATACGGATAGATACCGCAACGGAGCTATTGAAAAACTCTGACGACCAGGCAAGAAAAATCCTTATAGAGGCTCTGGCCTCGTCCGATAATCCTGCGGTACAAAGCTCTGTTTGCAAGGCAATAGCCGACTTTAGAAACCAGTCTCAGCTTATTCCTAATAGAAATGATTTTATCGGACCGCTGATGAATATCATCAAGGGGCAAAACACTGACGCTGCAAAACTTGCCGCACAGGGGTCTTTGATTTTTAGTTTCAGAGAGGTCAAAAATCATTTAGAGGACATTATAAAAAATCATACTCTGGCTGTGACGGCCAAAAAGAATGCAATTTACGCCCTTCAGATTCGCCCCGACAAAGAGGTTGTTCTGATGCTTATAGATTTACTGGACAACAATGACAAGGTAGTTGCTTCTGCCGCAGCCGATGCTCTACAGGAATGGATGCCGATAGGAAAGGATATTCGACAGTGGCAGAAGATTCGCAGGGACATCGAAAGAGGCCGGCTGGATATTGTTCGCGAAAAGCTGCTTACACAGCAGGACAAGATACGCCAACTCAACGATGATGTTGCAAAATGGCAAAAAAGGTATCTCGCGTCGCTGGATAATATCTATCAGGCGACGACGGATGATAATGTCAGGGCAAAATTTGTCGCTGAAAATTTGCTTTTTGAGCACAGTTCTGTCAGACTTTGGGCAATCGAAAAAATTAATATGTGGCAAAAAAGCGGCAAGCCTTTGCCTATTGATACACTGCAAAAACCTCTTATTCTGCTTGTTTCCGCCCCCGACCCCGCCATAAGGCTTGCCACAGCGAAATTGCTCGGATTGCTGACCAATGTCAATTCCGCCAACGCATTGCTTGAGCAGCTTAAGGCGGAAACAGATACTAATGTTAAAACCGAGATACTTATTGCGCTTGGGCATGTATGTAATTTTGCTCTTTCGCCCGGGGCCGAAGTTAAAATAAGCCCGCAGGTCAGAATTGAGACTTTGAATATCGCTTCCGATTTCTTCAAGGACGCCAACAGCGTGATAGCTGCCGAGGTTATACGGAATCTGCTTATGCAGGATGGTCTTGAGAAGGCTGCGGTTAAACCTTATTTTGAGCTTATCGCCGCCAATTACCGTAAATCAAAGGACGAACAAATCAAGGCTCGACTTCTGGAAGAAATGGCTCGATTGTGCGGCAGCGACAGCTTTTACAGAGCTATTGCCGGCGAAGTCTTCAAGGATATTTTCATTGCCGCAATAGATAATAAAAACGAGCAGATTGCCTCGCCTGCTGTTACGGGCCTTATCAGAATCGACCAGGCCGGTGCGTTTGAAATGCTCAAACAAAAGGGCTTTGCCAGTCATTTGAGCGCCAAAATACGCACCGAACTAATTACTGCAGCCGGTCAAATCGGCACCCAGCAGGACCTTGACTGGCTCGGCAATCTAACTATTAGTGCAGGAACGGATGCAGAACGACAGCATGCTGCCGATTCGATGATGAATATTTTCCAGTATTGCAAAACTGAGGTTTTGATTTCATGGGCACAGCAGTTATCCAGCCGGGCCAAATTGAAGAAGGATGAGTTTCTTCTTACAAGAGCCAGGATAATGTTCGAAGCAGCGGAGAAAAAAGCTGAAACCGAGAAAGATACCGCTACGCTTCTGACTCTGCGGCGTATGCTTGCCGACCAATATGCCGCCACTTCTCTTTATGGATTGGCCGCTAAATATTATGGAATGCTTCTGCTTTCCGCTACGGACCCGAATGAAAAAGAGCAGTTAACTGCCAAACTGCTCGATGTGGATTTGCGTTCAGGTCAGATAGA
>Ga0187886_1002834_pt1 | contig 13453 bp, 8 predicted proteins | sample June2016WEW_20_1_FD_133001 | JGI IMG/M metagenome (GOLD analysis project Ga0187886, IMG submission 133001) | Peatland microbial communities from SPRUCE experiment site at the Marcell Experimental Forest, Minnesota, USA - June2016WEW_20_150 | ecosystem: Environmental > Terrestrial > Soil >...
GAAACCGAGGCAGTCAGGGAAAGAGAAAAACAGGAAGCCTTGGAAGCAAAGAAAGCCAAAGAGGCAGTTGCCCTAGCGAAAAAGGAAGCCGAGGAAGCTGCTAAAGAGAAGGCAAGACGGGAAGCCGAGGCAGTCAGGGAAAGAGAAAAACAGGAAGCCTTGGAAGCAAAGAAAGCCAAAGAGGCAGTTGCCCTAGCGAAAAAGGAAGCCGAGAAAGCTGCTAAAGAGAAGGCGAGACAGGAAGCCGAAGAAACACGAGAGAAAGCCAGGCAGGAGGCCATGCAAGCTAAAATAGCCCAAGAGTCTACGGCCAGGGTTAAAAAAGAGGCCGAAGACGCGGCTAAAGAGAAAGCAAGACTGGAAGCCGAAGCAGTCAGAGAAAGAGAAAAACAGGAAGCCTTGGAAGCGAAGAGAGCCAAAGAGGCAGCCGTCCTGGCACAAAAAGAAGCCGAGAAAGCTGCTAAAGAGAAGGCAAGACTGGAAACCGAAAAAACACGAGAGAAAGCCAAGCTGGAGGCCATGCAAGCTAAAATAGCCCAGGAGTCTGCGGCCAGGGCTAAAAAAGAGGCCGAAGACGCGGCTAAAGAGCAAGCAAGACTGGAAACCGAAGAAACACGAGAGAAAGCCAGGCAGGAGGCCATGCAAGCTAAAATAGCCCGGGAGTCTGCGGCAAGGGCTAAAAAAGAGGCCGAAGACGCGGCTAAAGAGAAAGCAAGACTGGAAGCTGAAAAAACACGAGAGAAAGCCAGCCAAGAGGCCATGCAAGCTAAAATAGCCCAGGAGTCAGTTGCCAAGGTTAAAAAAGAGGCCGAAGACGCGGCTAAAGAGCAAGCAAGACTGGAAGCTGAAAAAACACGAGAGAAAGCCAGGCAGGAGGCCATGCAAGCTAAAATAGCCCAGGAGTCAAATGCCAGGGCTAAAAAAGAGGCCGAAGACGCGGCTAAAGAGAAAGCAAGACTGGAAGCTGAAAAAACACGAGAGAAAGCCAGGCAGGAGGCCATGCAAGCTAAAATAGCCCAGGAGTCCGCGGCCAGGGCTAAAAAAGAGGCCGAAGCTGCGGCTAAAGAGAAGGCAAGACTAGAAGTCGAAAAAGCGCGACAGGAAGCTGAGGCTGTTCGCGAGAGGGCCAAGCATATGGCCGAAGAAATGAAGAAAGCTCAAGAATTCGCAGCCAGTCCAAGGAGAGAGGCAGAGGCGGTGGTTGAAACCGAAAGGACAAAGAAAATACAGAATACGCAGGAGGTTGCTTCCGAGGGAGGGAGAACAAAACGCCGCGCGAGTTTTAATGCTGTGCCTTTATTCTCCGGGCGCTCGCTGCTGATATTGTGTATCGGGATTATTGTCGGAGCGGGTTTAGGACTGGTATATTGGATAGTCAGCCCTTCGTTGAGTTCTTCAAACGCTCCAGCGGGTAACGTTCAACCAAATCTGAGCCAGCGAATAGGAATACCGTCCGACGTGCCATGGACAAGCACGGTCAACATCCAGGTTGTTAATCCGGGTTATGATTCTATGGCTTTGTCAGACCTGCGCGCCAGGGGGCAGTACTACGCAGCCAAGGCAACCAGTTTACCTTTCTTACAATATTTGAGCCAAGACCTGGAAAAGAATACGGCGTATCCCCACACACCTGATGAGCTGGACCAGATAATCAAGGTTAGCTTTGATAGTAAGGCCGAGCAGCCTACTATCTTGATTACCGCTACGGCTAACAATATCCAGGAATCACAGTTCCTGGCCACCCACATCCCCAAGGTGTTTAACGATTACCTGATTGCGGAGGAAAACAACACTCGCGACGAACAATACCAGATCATTTCCGGTAAGATAGACCGTGTTAAAGCATCCATAGTCGAAAGCCAACAGGAGCTGAACAAGTTTACACAGGCTAACAATAAAGTCGAGAGTGACCCGAAGTATGTAGCACTTGATGCCAAGATAAGGGCATTGGAGACCGAGCTCGACCGCCAGGCAACGGTACTGGCCAGCCAGCTCGTTAGTGGCAATGACATCACTAAGGGTAACGCGCAGCAGCAGGAATATGAAAAAACTCTGCAACAAACCAGCGTTGTCAGTGCCGCCCTTTCTGAAGCCGAAAACAAGTTACGGGCAACAGAGTCACAGAAAGCGACCACGGATAATTTCAGCAGTTCCGCAGCTATAGTAACACTCAATGCCAAGATAAGCGCACTGCAAAACGAGCTCAATAGAGCGATGAATGGCGATGGCATCAATCCGGGACTGGTCCATCTGATTGCCACGGGCGCGACCGGTACAACAGGCTATATAGATACTCAGAAGCAGGTTGATAAGATCAGCGAAGTGCTGGTACAAACGCAGAATGAACTGGCCACTTTACAGAGTCAGTCAGGCAGTATAACCCTGGAAAACGACCCGGCCTATCAGCTTGCCCTGGCCAATGTTGACAGCCTGAAGGACCAGCAATCCGCTTTGAGGCAGAGGTTAACGTCGTTAGCTCTTGATGGCCGTTTGGAAGACAGCCAGCCAAGCACCCAGGCAGCCTTTGAAATGACCAGTGCGGCTCTGGCTGAAGCCAAAAAAGAGATGGCTGCTCTGAAGGACAGTCAGTCGGGCAGTGACTCCCTGGTGGAAAACCTGGACTATCAGGTTGCCTTGAATAAGGCCGATAATCTAAACAAGCAGTTGGCTACCCTGACCGGGCAGCTGAGTTCGATGGTCGGGGATACCTTCAACCCGGCAGATGTAACCAATTACCTTGCTGCGGGCAATCCATCAATGCCTCTTCCCGTAATGCCCGCGAGGATGAGAGTAAGGAACGCCCTCATGATGGGTGGCATAGTCGGGATAGGTGGCGCCTGGGCAATATTGAACCGCAAATGGCTTGCCAAGTCGATGTCTAATTCTTCAGCCAAGGCTGATGAAGAGGAGGACCTTGCATGAAGGGGTCGGTCCTTGTCACAGGAGCGGCCGGCTTTATCGGATCTCATCTAGTAGGTCGATTGCTCCATCTTGGCTACCAGGTGGTGGGACTGGACAACTTTGATAATTTCTATGATCCGGCAATTAAGCAGGAAAATATCCGGCCGCTGGTAGAAGACGGAGGCTGCCGTATCATACGGGGCGATATCCGCGATGCCGGTCTACTGAGCCGTATTTTCTCGGAATACGATATCAGACTTGTAACGCACTTGGCGGCTCGGGCCGGCGTCAGGCCATCACTACAGCATCCCATACTCTACCAAGATGTAAATATCGGCGGCACGATAAACCTCCTAGAGATTAGCCGGGCTTCAGGTGTCAGGCAGTTCGTCTTTGCCTCTTCATCATCGGTTTATGGTCTTGGTACTCCAGTGCCATTCAACGAGGAGGCGAAAGTAGATTTTCCCACCTCGCCTTATGCTGCCTCCAAAGCATCGGCAGAGCTATTTTGCCGTACTTATAGCCATCTCTACGGTTTACCGGTTAAAGCGCTCAGATTATTTACAGTATACGGGCCTCGCCAGAGACCGGAGATGGCCATCCACCTGTTCACGAGAAAGATTGAAAAAGGAGAAGAGATACCCATCTATGGTGATGGTACATCACAAAGGGACTACACCTATATCGATGATATTATCGACGGCATAGTTGGGGCTCTCATGGACCAGAGCCAAGCTTTTGAGATATTCAACCTCGGCGATTCTAATCCCGTACCGCTCCATTACCTGATTCAGCTCATTGAAGAGTCGTTAAGTAAGAGAGCTAAACTTAAGAAACTGCCCGTGCAGCCAGGAGACGTGCCCATTACATTTGCCGATATTAACAAGGCTGAAACCCGATTTGGCTACAAGCCGAAGATAACGATAGAAGAAGGGATTGACCTTTTCGTGCACTGGTATCGTAAATCGGTGCATTCTCTTACAAATAGCCTGGCTTGAGGTGTGTTAATAACATGGAAAAACAGGCGGTCTGTATTATCTCTGAGGATTTATCTCAGCCTATAGACGAAGGGATAAAGCATTTTGCATATTCCCTTATCAAGGGCTGTACGGGAGATTGCGATGTACTTGGACTATCGGTGCGGTCGCTGGGATATGCAGACAATTCTGATATCTTTTCAGTAAAGACTAACAGGCTATTTCTAAGCCTCCGGTTGCAGGCGGAAATTCGTAGTTTCCGGCCCGATGTCATCTGCTACGTTCCATCGGCTTCAGCGACCCTGTTCAGCTTTCTACGCAGCCGGATGCTCAAGCTCTACTGGCCGACTGCCAGAGTCGTTATGGTTTCTCTCCAGCCCCGCCACTATCACCCGGTATGGCAACGTCTAATACGTTTTCTATCTCCGGACATGGTCTTCGTCCAAGACGAGGTGGCTATGAAGAGATTACTCCGTCTTGGTTGTCACACTAGGTTGCTCCCGAGCGGAGTTGATCTGGAGAAGTTTACGCCTGTGTCTGCAGAGAAAAAGGCGGAGCTACGAAGCAAGTACCATCTGGAGCCGCAGACTTTTACCATACTCCATGTCGGTCATGCCACCACGGGGAGAAATATTGAAATCCTGGTGCAAATGCAAAACAAATATCATACCCAAGTTGTCTTCGTTGGTAGCAGTCTCCAGCATGAGGACAGACACAACCTGACCAGCCACTTGCGTGGAAATGGCGTCGTCGTGCTCAATAATTATTTCCCGAATATCGAGGAGATATATCAGCTTTCTGATTGCTATCTATTCCCGGTTTTTTCTGATCGGGCCTGCATCGGTGTACCACTATCCGTCCTGGAGGCCATGGCCTGCAATCTGCCGGTAGTCTCTGTCCGTTACGGCAATCTGTCGGCCTTGTTCGAGGAAGGCCGCGGCCTCATTTACGCTGATACACCGGAGAAATTGATGCAGGGTGTTGCCGTGGTCAGAAACTACAATGGAGGTTGCCAAACCCGGGAGAAAGTGACGCCATATTCGTGGCAGAAGATAGCGAGATATGTTCTTGAGACAACGATAAACAGGGAGAATAATTGATGGCATATAACGTCCACAATTTAACTGCCAGCGGCGCCCGAATAGCCGTCGGTTTACCTCACTCAAATGGTGAGGCGGCGGACTTCGCGGCTCTGCTGGTTTTCTATGAAAAGAATAAATACCCATTAGTGGCCTTTGAACCAGGCCGTAATGGTCATGATTTTTTTAAATCGGAGGAGTTTCTAACCGCCCGCGAGCACCAGGCGAAGACGCTGAGTTCACTCCGGGGGGAATACCTCCTGGTACGGAACCGCTGGCTCGAAGAGGGAATCCCCTGCATAACCATTAAATCTGGCGAGCCATTTCCTGCCTTCCCTTACACCAGCGATAACCTAGATATCCTTATACATGAAGAAAACGAGGCCGCAGCCCGGGCTATTCTGGTACAACTCGGCTATGTGGAACTGAAAAATCTGGAGGAGCCCAAGAAGTTCCTTTTCCGGAAGTTCAGAGGTGGGGAACTCGCCCTCGACATACATCTGCATACCCGTGTAGGCTGGGGCGTCGGCTTCATGGATGAAAACTCCATGTGGAAGAGAGCCCGTGTCTCGTCAGACGACGAGGCGGTTATCATACCTTCCCCTGAGGATACTATCTTAATTACCCTGGCTCACAGCCTTTATGAGAACAAGAAACTCCGTCTAGCTGATTTAATTAAGGTACATGCATGTTTTCAGGGTGCCATTGACTGGCAATATATGAAGAATATTTCCAGACAGGCCGGCTGGCTTGACGGCTTATATTTCTGCATTACGCTCTACGCTCACCTTGAAAAAGTGATTCTGGAGAAGACCTCCGTCCCGCGGCAAATTTTATTGGAATGCCGGGCAGAAATAAAGCACTTACCTTTGATTAAACGATATTATTATAACCTCATACAGCGCCAACCTGTTTCCCTGCCGTTTACGGTCTCCTTTGCCTTCATTAAATTGCTTTTTTATAGGAAAATCCTAAACGACCGGCGTCAGAGCTTACCCCTGCGCCTCTATCAGGTTATCAGGACATTGATGCGGGGTATCAAATTAAAAGGCCATATACGGCCTCAGGCATCGTTTCTGGTGTCTTTCAGTGGTATCGATGGGTCAGGGAAAAGCAGCCATGCCCAACTCTTAGAGAAGTGCCTTGCTCACTATGGTCTAAGTACCAGCTACCGCTGGAGTCGGTGCGCGACTTCCGGCGTCACCAGATTCTTCAGCGTCTGCGGGCAGACGCTATTTTGGCGCAGGGCAAATTCTCAAAAAGGCGAGCCAACGTCAGCCGCCAAGAGACGAAAGCGATTAAGCAATCCGCTACTCCGTTTCTTCTGGTCTTACGTGATGGCCGCCGATATGACAATTTCCTATTTTTTCAGAGCAGGCCTGCCCCTATTATGGGGAAAGATAGTCATCTGCGACCGGTATGTCTTCGATACGGCAGCGGAGATAGAGTCTTCATTACCGGTTGTCGACCGATGGAATAAATTGGCAATCAGGTTGATGCTGGCACTGACAAGAAAGCCGGATATAGCCTATTTTCTGGACGTGCCCGGGGATATCAGTACGCAACGCCGCGATAGCAACTCCGATACTGACAGTTTGCAGCGGCAGCGGAACGTGTATATTGAACTGGCCGAACTCTACCACCTGCGTATAAAAAGAACCGACCATGACTTTAGCGATAATACCGATGAAATATTGGGAGAGGTTGCCCGTCTTTACTTTAAAAAATTCCCCACGTTTCTGAACGGGCTGTTCTTCGCCAATCCCGGCCAGCTTAACCGAAAATACCATTGAGGATAAGAATGAAAGTACTGATAGTGACCAATATGTACCCATCACCGGAAAAACCGGCTGTTGGAACATTCGTCAAGGAGCAGGTCGAGTCTCTGAAGAGAGAAGGCATCGATATTGACGTTTTTCTAGTTGATGGTAGCCAGCATAAGATTAACTACCTCTGGGGCATTTTCCGGTTCTGGGCCCAGCTTCTCCGTAATCGCTATGACCTCATCCATGCCCATTATGTATTCTCCGGTATGATTGCGCGGACCCAGTTTCTCTACCCGGTGGTGCTGACGCAACATGGTCTAGAGGTATTCACCGGTTGGCAGCGTTTCCCTTCGCGCCTGCTCACTCCTCTGGTTGACCGCTCGATTTTAGTCTCCGAGGAACAAAAACGCCGGCTGGGCTGCCGGAATGCTGAGGTGATACCTTGCGGCATCGACGTTGATTTTTTCAAACCCATACCAAGGGACGAGGCCCGGAGACGGCTAAACCTGCCACTGGATAAAAAGCTCGTCTTATGGGTAGGAAACCATCTGAGGCCTGAAAAAAGGTTTGATATCGTCCAGGCGGCGGTAGCCCTGGCGCAGGCAAAGGACCCGGCAGTAGAGCTGGTTCTGGTATCAGGCCAGCCACACCATACGGTACCGTTATTCATGAGTGCCGGTGACGTACTGCTGCTCGTGTCTAATGCCGAGGGCTCCCCGATGGTTATCAAAGAGGCGATGGCGTGCAATCTGTCCATCGTATCAGTATCGGTGGGAGACGTGGCAGAGGTCATGGGCAATACCGAGGGCTGCTATTTGTGCACTCAAGACCCGGCTGACGTCGCTGAGAAAATAATGACGGCCTTGGGGCATACTGGGCGCACCAGAGGACGCGAAAGAGTCAGGCATCTAGATGAAGGTATTATTGCCCGACGAATCATGAAGTTGTATCAGGAAGTACTTCTGGAGAAAAAAAGAGTCGTCATGAAATCTCTGGTACCCCGCTGGTTGAGGAGAACCGTATGAAACGTATCTGCATCGTCCGTCATAAATATTATCCCAGAGGCGTACCCACGAGGAGAAATGCCGAGACTCTGGTCGCCCACGGCTATGACGTGGATGTTGTGTGCTTGAAGGATAAAGGACAGAAAGGCCGGGAGGTCATACATGGTGTCAACGTATACAGGCTTCCGGTAGAACACCACCGCGGTGGGTTTCTGAGGTACCTCTTAGAATACAACGCCTTCTTTTTCCTGGCTTTTTGTAAGCTAACCTGGCTATCTTTGATAAGAAGATACCAAATTGTTGAAGTAGACAATATGCCTGATTTCTTAGTCTTCACTACTTTAGTTCCTAGGCTCCTGGGGACTAAGGTTATCTTCCAAATACTTGACCATACCCCTGAGGTCTTTGCCGACAGCTTCAAGGTCAGCACCAATCATATCTTGATCAGATTGCTCCGCTTGGTCGAGAAAGCGAGTGTACATTGGGCGGACTACTGCATCGGCACCCAGATTATCAACAAGCAGATCATAGAAAGCCACGGGGTTCCCAGCGCGAAAATAGCGGTAGTATTGAATGTACCCGATGATAACTTCGGCCGTAACTTTACCACCAGCCATGATGAGGGCACCTTCTGTCTGATAACGCATGGCAATCTCTTAGAAAAATATGGAGTGCAGACACTCATCAAGGCCATACCCTTACTGACAGTGGAAATCCCCAGTCTCAGGGTTAAGGTTGTGGGCGACGGAGAATACCGCCATAAGCTGGAAGAGCTGGCGAAATCTCTGGGGGTTGAGAGCTATATTCAATTCACTGGCTGGGTGCTCCCCGAGGAGGTCGTTACCCACATCGCCCAGGCCGACGTTGGCATTGTATCAATCATTGTTAACAAAAACCCGATGCTTCCCAACAAGTTATTCGAATATCTGGCTCTGGGCAAGCCATCCGTGGTTACGGCTATCCCAATTATTAAAAATTATTTTGACGATGATTCAGTAATGTATTATCAACCCGACGACGCGCCAGGCCTGGCCCGTTGTATCCTAGAGCTCTACCGGAACCCTGAGAAGAGGGCCGCTTTAGCTGCCTCAGGCTCAGCAGTTTACCAAAAGTATCGCTGGAGCGTAATGAAATATGAATATCTCCGGGTTTTTTCTGAACTACTGAATGACGGGGTCTGTAGCCTTGAAAAGGAGAATCATGTTAAAAGTGAGCATCATCATGGACACAAACCATAATAGCCAAAGACAGTCGGGGTGTTTGCTTTCGGCTTGGCAAACAGTTCCAATAAATAGATACTCACCTAATTAATAGTAATCACATCTAAAATGGGAAAATATTAAAGTAGGTTATGAAAATGGAAACTATGATATACCCGGAAAATCAATTTCAGAATAGAAGGCTTCTGATTTCGGTAGCCGCATATATAGTCTTGTCATTCCTGTTAACAATTCTGCTTCGTTTGCCAGTGTCTCTTTCTATAATACTGGCGGCGCAAATAGTGTTGTTCTTTTTAGTTTCCTCTCGCCCTGTCTGGGCGATAGCGGCCTTGTTGGCAGGGCAACTTACCGCAAGCAATTATGTATTTTATGCCAATAGTACGCAAATAAGCATTCGTTTCGTATGGACCATCTTTGCTGTCCTGCTGCTGATATCCATACTCGTGAAAGAAAAAAGGATAAACTTAGGCCACCGGGCCAAGCGGGTTATTATACCATCTATTATTTTCTTCGTCTTCGCTATAGTTGCCAATATTGCTAGTTCAGACACGACCAATACCATGGAATATGTCCGCCTGGTGACCACATGGCTGGTCATCCTCATTCTGCTGCCAGCAGTCATCAAAAATGCCAAGGACATGAAGATATTGGCAATAGTGGCCATAATTACCTGTTCCATCTCAGCTGTTTTTGCCCTGGCACAACATTTCCACTTCACGATACCACCCTTTTCCACTACCATTGTGGGAACCAGGTTTGTTGGGAGAAGAGCCATAGGGCTTAATGATAATCCGGTAGATTTGTCCTTTACCTTGCCTATAATAATTATACCTGCATTGAGTTTGCTCTTTCATGGCGCCGTAAACCGCACCTACAAGGTACGCGTGATATTGTCAATTCTTCTCATGTGCGCTGCAATATATTTCACTTTCACCCGCTCGGGCATGTATGCCCTCGGAGCCGGGGCGATTGCCTTGCTCCTTTTCATAAGGACGAAGATTAAAAAAGAGATCTTCTTGGCAGTCTTGATGGTGTGCGTCGCCTTTGTGACATATACTAACATCGTAGGAAATCGGTACTCTCAAGGGTTTTCCAATGAGGACAGCGCGGCGGCACGGTTGGTGTTATGGCAAGCGAGCCTTAAAATTGTTCATGATTACCCTGTTCTGGGCATTGGCAACCGCGGCTTCAAAAATATATCTCCAAACTATATTTCCACGATACAATATGACCCTACCGTGGTCAGTGCGGGAGATATCCTTGGCGTTGAGGAGCCCCATAACGATTTCCTCCGTGTCTGGGTTTCCTTCGGTACTCCGGCTCTGATAGCTTTCCTCTGGATATTTATCAGCATTATCCGCAACTTCCTTGAGTCCTATCGTAAATCATCGACGCGATTAATCAAGGGTATCGCCCTCGGCGGTTTTGCGGCTCTAGTAACCTATATCGTGAGCGCTGCCACCCACAATGTGATGGATAGTGTATGTTTCTTATGGATTCTTGGCGGCATTTCCATCGCGACCTGTAAGCTTGCGGAAACAAAAGGTCCGAAGCCGGTAAAGGCACTTGCATGAAAGACAAACGAATTACCGTAATGTTCCCGATAAACCAGCTTGGAGTCGGCGGAGCCGAGCAACAGCTCCTGGAGTTGGTCAAGAACATGGATAAAGACCGCTTCGAGCCCATCGTGGTCTCTCTTTACCCGGGGGGCTCTCTGGAACCAGAAGTTAAAGCGGTGCAGGGTGTAGAACTAATCTGCCTAAACAGGAAGGGACAGCATGATTTCTCCATATTGTTTAGTATTTCTCGCCTCTTACGACAGAGGCGGGTAAAAATTATCCAACCGTTCCTGACTCCAGCTAGTTTCTTCGGCTTGCTACCCGCGTTGATGAATCACCGTTTGGTGAAGATCGTTACGGAACGATGCGGAGTGCGGTTACACCCCCATTTAGGGAGTATGCTCTACCGCAAGGCGGAGGATTTTTTCACCCGATTCGCCGATTGGGTCGTCGCTAACAGTCAAGCTGGTGAAAGCTACGCTATCAGCCGTGGTATCAACCCCACTCGAATTAAAGTAATTTACAACGGTATCAATTTGGAGCGCTTGGCTCCAAATTTGGCCACAGTGGCACGGCTGCGGCAGAACATGAGAGTGCCCCCCGGGGGGAAAGTAGTCGGCATTACGGCTAGCCTTACTACGGCCAAGAACCATGCCACCTTTCTCCAGATGGCCAAACTTGTGTCTCAAGCTATGCCCCAGACCAGGTTTGCCGTTTTAGGTGATGGCCCACTGAGGTCGACTTTGGAGGAGATGGCCAAGGAACTGGGCATCGATTCTGTAGTCACCTTCTTCGGTAATCAACGTGAGGTTGGCTCCTATATCTCTCTCTATGATATCGGCTGTCTGACTTCTGTGGACCATGAGGGCTGCTCCAATGCGACACTGGAAGCCATGGCGCTGGGTAAGCCCGTTGTAGTCACCGACATAGGCGGAAATAGAGAGATTGTTGACCACGGTAAAACTGGCCTCGTCATTCCGCCGAAAGACCCGCAGGCTTTTTCTAAGGCTATCCTTACCTGCCTCAAGCAACCAGACTGGACAAGACAGCTAGGAGAGCGGGCCAGACAAAAGGTGCTCACGCAATTTAGCGTAGAGCGTATGGCGCAGGATTACCAGGTTTTATATGAAAGCGCCCTCAAAGAGAAGGAGAAAAACGGGAGGACCGTGGCAGCCTGAAGTTTGCTCCCTTACCGGATTATACTGAGTTCTAACAAACTCAAGACTATTATTTAACGTCTAGGTAATACTATAAACAAGGTAAGATACACATATTCTGGGGAGTGGAACAAAACCTGGCCAAGTGGGATATGGAGAAATGAAGAACGCTGTTGTTACCGGCGGTGCTGGATTTATTGGCTCGCATCTCGCTGATGAACTGTCACGGCGAGGTTACCAGCTTACTATTCTTGATGACCTCTCTGTAGGGAAAAAGGGGAACATTGAGGCCTTGTTAGCACGAACAGCCGAAGGAGGCAATGTCCGGTTTTTCCAGGACAGCGTCACGAATCTTTCCGTACTTTTTTCGCTTTTCCGGCACGTTGACTATGTCTTTCATTTAGCCGCTATCGCTAGTGTCCCCAAGAGCATACAGGACCCGCTTACCTCGCATCAGGTAAATGTGACCGGCTCTCTGAACGTACTAATGGCCGCCAAAACAATGAAGGTAAGGAAAGTAATTTTTATCTCTTCCTCAGCCGTCTATGGTGATACACCGACCTTGCCCCAGAGCGAGGAGACGTTACCCGCCCCCCAGTCCCCCTATGCCGTCACCAAACTGGCCGGAGAAAATTACTGCCGGGTTTTTCAAGATGTCTATCACCTCAATACTGTTGGGTTAAGGTATTTCAATGTCTACGGACCAAGGCAGGATCCGAATTCCCAGTACGCCGCCGTTATACCCAAGTTCATCAGTACTATTTTAGAGGGAAAGGCGCCTGCCATCTTCGGCAGCGGCGAACAGACAAGGGACTTTGTCTTTGTCAGGGACGCCGTGGCTGCGGCTATTTTGGCTGCTGAGAGCGATGCCACTGGTGTCTACAATGTAGGTGTGGGAAATGCTGTGACAATCAACGAGCTGGTCCATCTCATTCTCAGAGCCGCCGGTAAAAACGACCTGAAGCCGGTTTACAAGGAATCAAGGTCCGGAGACATTCTGCATAGCTTGGCCGACATTTCCAGGGCTAAAACTTTCGGCTACAACCCAAAATATAGTTTGGAGGAGGGACTGCGAGAGACTATCAGGTACTTTTCCGGGCACGCCAGCAGCGATATCAAACGAACCAGAGCTATATCTGGTAGGTCACAGGAGACACTGCCGAACTAAGCTCAAGGTAGCCTCACCCAATTAACTGCCCCGTCATCAACCAATATCCTATTTCGGATACTTTACTAACAAATTTCTGAAAATACTTCTGAAACATGAATAAGATTTTAATATTCGGCTGGTACCCTAGTTGGTAAACAGAGGAGGTGACCACGGTTTTCTACTTTTGAGGCCAGATTTCCTGCCATCAAAGGTCTGGCACTAGCTAGGTGCCGACATTCCAAAACAAAGTCTAGTTTTTTGTATAGGGGCTTCTGGGCCTTGTCAGCTTGTGATGCAAACGTATACAGCAGTTTCGTGGTTTGACTATAACACTAAATCGGATGAAATAAATGGATCATGTATCTTCGTCTCAGATTTCATATGATGTTAATGAACATTGGAATAGGATTCATTTTAAATGTGTGAAAAGATAAAACTATTGGTCAGATCAACCCATGTTTTGGGCATCTGTCTACTGGTCTTGGTGCTTCTAGGGATGGCGCACTCTCCCGTTTCAGCCGCGGCCGGTGACGAGACCGTGTCGGGCTCGCTAGCCCTAACCCCGACTTTTGAGTGTCTCGGCGTGGTGGTCAACTATACCAGCGATAATAATCAGAACAACAGCGCCGTGCTGGAATAC
>Ga0187886_1002836_pt1 | contig 13449 bp, 13 predicted proteins | sample June2016WEW_20_1_FD_133001 | JGI IMG/M metagenome (GOLD analysis project Ga0187886, IMG submission 133001) | Peatland microbial communities from SPRUCE experiment site at the Marcell Experimental Forest, Minnesota, USA - June2016WEW_20_150 | ecosystem: Environmental > Terrestrial > Soil >...
ATTGACTCGTAGGTGAAAGTGCGCCACGAAGCCGCACAAGAGATGAGGGAAGGCCCCTCGGGACCGGTTTACAGGAACAGGTTCCAAACCACCTTAAGCTGCTCTGGTCAAAAGCCACTCGGTCATGAGATAAGACTAAATCGAAAGTGTGACATCTTCTTGACCTCCTTAGGCTGATCTGTTATTTTGAATCATCTTTTAGCTCTCTAAATCCAAAAGAGGAGAATAGATCGATGGAGAAAAAGCCCCAGCTTTCGGTGATCTTAAAGAATACGCCTGGAGAACTTTCGAAACTCTGCGATTTGTTGAAGGTGGCAGATATTAATATCCTTGGCATGAGTATTCAAAATGCTAAGGACTCGGTCAAAGAGCTTTACAAAATGAGAGAAAAAACCGGAAGGAGAATTGCCCTTGCGGAGAGCTATCGGGGTATTTTGAAGGACTCTTCGGACTATTCTCTGATCCGGCTCCTTGTTGACCAACCCGTTGAGGCCGAGAAGGTATTGCTTAAGGCTAAACATCTGGTGGATGCAGAGCCAGTCTTGGTGTTCAGACTAATGAATAAACCGGGAATTCTTGGCAGGGTGGCAAAGAGATTTGGTGAAGCGAACATTAACATCGACTATATTTATGGCTCTGCCATGAAGGATGCAAACGAGTCGATCTTTATCGTCCATATCGCGGAAGAGGATCTTGGAAGGGTTGGAGATTCCTTCGGTGATCTCTAAAGCAAGTGTGGATTAAGGTGAATGGGTTAGGGTGACGAAGCCTGTTTCGTGTATCGTTAAGGGGTTACGTTTAAAAGATTTATAGACCAACGACCTATCCATTTAACGAAACGGGCATCCTGACCGTTACCCTTTGACCGCCGACTTTTATTTTCAAGGAAATATCGGTAAGGTAAAATAAAAGGTGGAACCCTCTCCGAGCTGACTCTCTACCCAAACCCTTCCACCATGAGCTTGAACCAAATGTTTCACAATGGAGAGTCCGAGACCGGTGCCACCCAGTTCCTGGGACCTGCCTTTATCGACTCTGTAGAAACGTTCAAATATTCTGGGGATGTCTTCTCTTGGAATCCCCATGCCATCATCTTCAATTGAAAATTGAATCTCTCTTTTATCTTTTTCAATGGCCGAGATCGTAACCTTTCCTCCCTCATGAGTATATTTGATGGCATTATCCAAAAGATTGATGAAGATCTGTTCTAAATAGTTTCTGTCAGCCCCGACGGCCTGAGAAGGGGTGATTTTACTTTGAGATATCGATATCTCTTTCTTTTCTGCGGCCTCTTTTACAAAATCAATTACATCATTGATAAAGTCCGGGAGAGAGATGAACTCTATCTTAAGTTGGAATTCTTTGGATTCGATCTTTGAGAGCATCAATAGATCTTCAACAATTTTTGTGAGACGATCGGTATGTCTCTTAATAACCTGAACAAATTGGAAGGCCACATCCTCTTTGAGAGCTCCTTCCAGAAGTGTCTCGGCATATCCCTTAATAGTAGTCAATGGTGTTCGCAATTCATGTGACACGTTGGCCACAAAATCCTGTCGGATTATTTCCAACTCCTTCAATCGAGTGATGTCGTGAAAAACAGCGATCGCACCTCTGATCCCTTCGCCATCCGTACCTGTCGAGTTTGAGGAGGGGAGAATGCCAACCACATTAACCTCAAGTATTCTTCCGCCAGGAACCGTGACATTTAATTCAAGGACCTTGTTTTTTCCTTCACGGACAACACTTGTGATTGCAGCCTCCAACTCTGCATTCCGAATGACTTCCAAAGGCATTTTATCTGCCACATCTGAAGAAAAGGATAGCAGATTTCGTAGGGCATCGTTTACCATTAAGATGCGACCCCTCCCATCCACGACCAAAACGCCTTCCATCATACCCTTGAGAATAGTTTGAAGATAATCTTTTTCTTTTGAAATCTCTTCTATCTTATTCCTTAACTGGATACCCATCTCACCGATCGCTTTTGAAAGACTTCCCAATTCATCTTTTGAATTGATCTGAACTTCCCTATTAAGAGTGCCCGAAACTAATTGGATCGCCTTCTGAGTAACTTCCAAAATGGGGTGAGTGAGGAATCTTACAAGGAAATAGGCCAAAGGAATGAGAATAATGAGGCTGAGTAGAGAGGAAAGGAGGAAGGATTTTTTAAGAAATGAAAGCAAATACCCCTGAATCATGAGGAGAAGGACAAGGAGGAAGGTAAATGAAACCATCCATTTCCACTGGAGGCGGAGTTTCATTCCCTTTCCTCTTTAAATCGATAACCTACTCCCCGGATGGTCTCTATGTGGCCACCCAAGTATCCCAATTTTTCTCTTAGTCGCCGAATATGAGTATCCACTGTTCTTGCATACCCTTCATAAGTGTATCCCCAAACTCTATCCAGGAGATGCTCACGGGTCTGAACTCGTCCTCTTTTGGATGCCAGCTCTACAAGGAGTTTAAACTCTGTGGAGGTCAGTTGAACGGGACGTTCCTTAATGGCGACATGATGGCGATCGATATCAATCAAAAGGTCACCGATCCGAACAAGTTTTTCACTTTCCTGGCCAACTTCCTTTCGGCGAAGGATGGCCTTTACCCTCAAGACCAATTCCCTTGGACTGAAAGGTTTGGTGACATAATCATCCGCACCCAACTCAAGCCCAATCACTCGGTCCACCTCTTCGGCCTTTGCGGTAAGCATGAGGATGGGAATCGATTGAGTCAGTGGATTCGATTTAAGGGCCCGGCAAATATCTTTTCCATCCATACCCGGAAGCATCAGGTCCAAAATGACAAGACTGGGGCGTTCCTTTTTGGCCAGTTCCAATCCCGAAGGTCCATCCAGAGCCGAGATGACAGAAAACCCCGCTTGTTTGAGATGGTAAGCGATCAGATCAACAATATCTTTTTCATCCTCGACAATTAGAATGGATTTCGTACGGATATCACCTCTTCTGTTTTTAATCCATTCTTACAATGATTGGAGCTTTGAGTCAATGGGGATGAGAATGTAGGCGGGGTCCCCGCCTGCGGCAGGCAGGAAGGGGCACAATATGAATGATAATACTTTGCCGGAAAGCCCGCCCTGTGGGTGGGGAGCTTCATGATTTGATTTGCCGAAACTTGCGGGGGGCAACGAACCAGACGAGGATGATAGAGATAAGATTGAAAAGAATGGCAAGGACAAAAGCCCAGAAATAATTCTGGGTTTGATCGAAGATATATCCGGCAACCCAAGCCCCCAAGGCACCCCCTAACCCAATGACCCCTTCAACGATTCCATAGATCAGCCCAAAATCTTTTCCTTTGTAGAGATCTGCTGAAATGGTCATGAACATTGGAGCCGTCACACCCCATCCTGCACCGAAAAAGAAAGCAAATAAATAGAGAAGGATCAGCGAGGAAATATATTGAAACAGGAGAAGAAATAGAATCCCAAAGGAGAAACAGATTCCCCCTAAGGTGAAAGTGATCTCCCTGCCAATTCGATCGGAGAACCATCCCCAGAAGAATCGAAATCCTGCAGATAGAGCACCCATCCCAGCAAATAGAGAGGCGCCCCACATCTTATCCACACCAAGATCAACCAGATATCTTACATGGTGAACAATGACGACGTAAACACCAAAAGTGGTGAGAGGGGGGAAGAGGATGAGAAACCAGAATCTTCCGGTTTTAATTATATTCCGAAGCATCAACTCCTTCTGAGCAACAGATGGATGGAGAACCTCATTGCCCTTCATCCTTCGATCATCAGTGTCAGGGATGTTTTTAAGAAGATCTCCATCTGGGAGAAGACCCATCTCTTCAGGTCTATGCCTCAGAAAGAGTGCGTTGAGGGGAAGAGGGATGGTAAAGACGAGGACACCGAAGATAAGATAGGCAAATTGCCATCCCCGAAAATCGATCAAATATTGGAGGAGTGGGACAAAGAGGAAAGTGCCAAATCCCATTCCTATACTAGCAAGACCATTGGCTGTACCTCTCTTCCTTTCAAACCAGTGGGTGAGGATAATATTGAAGGGAGCAATACTGAGACAAGTGACACCTATTCCAACGATCACTCCGAAAAAAAGATAGAATTGGAGAAGCGTTTGAATCTGTGTGCAGAGAATAAGTCCAAGCCCCGTAAGGAGGGTCCCCGGGAGGAGGACCTTCTTAGGCCCGAGGCGATCGACAAGACTTCCAACGACTGGGGCGGTGATCATGTAGGCAAACATGGTTATGGATTGGGCTGTTGCAGCTTCTGCCCGGCTCCATTGGAAATCATCGATGAGGGCAACAAAGAAGACTGAAAAGGTGGTTCGGACGGCGAACCAAAATGCCATAGAGATCATGGAAAGGCCAACGATCACCCAACCATAATAGAATTTTGCATTTGTTGAAGAAGACATCGGTTCCACTGGCAAAGATCAGTCTAAATGATTTTTACTCAATCGGTCAATATAAATCGCCCCTCACTCCAGCCGTTCGGCTGATGGTTCGACAAGCTCACCATGATCACTCTGAGCCTGTCGAATGGTCACAACGAAGTCCTCTCATCCGAAGGGAGAGAATAAAAGATGAGGGGAAAATATTTCTTGATTTACTTTCATTTTTCTGTTAATGATTCGCTTGAATTTTGAAGCTCCCAGCCCACGGGGCGGGGCTTCCCGGGAATGAAATATTATTTCATAGTGTGGCCCTTCCTGCCTGCCGGTAGGCAGGGACCCCGCCTAAAGGGCGGGACTTGTGGGGCACTCGCCGGTCAATCAGGAGGAGAACCTTGAAAACGAACATTAAATATTTTTGTATCTTTGTTCTTATTCTTTTTTTGATCTCGTGCGCCAGTGGAAAAAAGACAGAAAAGAAAGAAATAGCGCTCAGTATGGAGGAGCATTTTCAAATGGCCTTTAGCGCTGCCGAGAGAGGAAATTTAGAGGAGGCTGTTTCCGAATATAAAAAAGTGCTGAAAATGAATCCAAAGCACTCGAGGGCTCACCTCAATCTTGGAATGGTCTACGGAAGGCAAGGAAAATGGAAGCAAGAGATTTCGGAATATAAGAGGGCGGCTGAAATCGATCCCAATTTTGCTGAGGCCTATTTCAATTTAGGAGTGGCCCATAACGAGAGAGGAGAACTTAACGAGGCCATAGTTCAATATCAAAAAGCCCTTCGGATCAATCCAAACTATATTGAAGCTCATAACAATTTGGGAGTCATCTACTTGAAAAGAGAAAAGTTGGATGAAGCTCTCTCTGAATACCAGAAGGCACTTGAAATCAAACCCGCCTATGCCAAAGGTCATTTTAATCTCGGATATGTCTATCGAAAAAAGGGAATGTTAGAAGAGGCCATCCATTCCTTTCAACGGGCATTGGAGATTCATCCCAAATTTGGAGAAGCTCACTACAATCTGGCTTTGATCTATTATGAAAAGCAGGAATTTAAGTTAGCCATCCAACATTTTGATCAGGCTGGAAAGTTGGGGGTCGTCGTCGATCCTAAATTTTTAGAGCGGCTCAAACCCTATCGTTAAACCCATCCTCTAACCTTGTACCCTCCTCATTATTTTCTCCCATCTTTCTTGTGAATTTTTTCTTCTTGACAAATAAGTTAACCCATGGTTTACTCGGTTTACCAATTATGGACGAACTAATAATCGGCCGAAAGATCCGTCAGATCCGTCTTCAAAATAAACTTACCCTCCAAGAGATAGCCCGAAGGACCGGGTTCACCAAAAGCTATATTTCGATGGTTGAATTGGGAAAGAAATCACCTCCCATTGCCTCGCTGAGCAAAATCGCAAAAGCTTTGGATGTCGATATCGGGGCCTTTTTCGAACAGAGAAAACCTGAAGATCGTATAGTTCTGGTGAAGAAGAGGGAAAGGAAAGTTGTTGTCCGGGATGGCACCATCTTTGGATATCGGTATGAATCAATTGCTCCGACGAAGGGGCAGAAAAAGATGGAACCATTCGTCATCACCCTTCCATCAAAAAGTCGGGATGGGGACCGGTTTGATCATGAGGGGGAGGAGCTGCTTTATGTATTGGAAGGCAAGATTCACTTTTTCTATGGAGACAAAAAATACCTTTTGGCAGAAGGGGATTGTATTTATTTCGATTCCAGCATTCCCCATCGAGGCGAAGGAGTGGGGAATAAACCCGCCAAGGCCTTAGTCGTTATTTATACACCGTAGGAAGGGTTAAGAGTGGAAGTAAGGTAAAAGTCAGATTCTAAAAAAGGAGGTGCGGTCATGAAGAAAAAGGGATTTAGGTTCGTTTTGGGATTGTGTGGAATGGGAATGATATTGGCAGGGTTTTTGTACGGGGGGTCAGTGATGGCCCAGGATACTATTAAGATCGGAGCAGTACTCCCCCTCAGCAAAGCTGCCTTTGCTCAGGCAGGCGAGGAGCAGAGGCGGGGGCTTCTGATGGCGTTAGAGGAAATCAATCAAGCTGGGGGCGTTTTGGGGAAGAAGGTGGAGCTGATTATTGAAGATGATACAGGAGAACCTTCTGTAGGTATCGCGGCTGCCGAGAAGCTCCTTACACGGGATAAGGTGGTGGCATTGATCGGCGGCTATTCGAGCACCATTACCTTTGCTCAACTCAACGCCATTCAACGACTGGAACCTTTCGTTGCATGGGTGGGGGCTTCCTCGACCAAGGTGGAGCATGAGTTTGGACCGAAGAGGTGGTTCTTCCATTACCATCCATGGGATTACCATCGTCAGTCGACTATTCGAGATTTTCTTCTCACTATTTCTCCCAGACCAAAGACGATTGCAGTGGCCTATGAGGACGGGATCTATGGTACAACCAGTCGTGACTATGTGGTGAAGTATCTGAAAGAGAAGGGGTTCGAGATCGTCTTCGATGAAAGGTTCAAGAGCGGTTCCTCTGATTTTACCCCGATGCTTACCAAGATTAAAAAAGCCAATCCAGATGTCTTCTATTGGGTGGCCTATGCTGGAGATACAACCCTGATTATGAAGCAGTCCAAGGAAATTGATTTCAATCCAAAACTCTTTCTTTCGGTAGCGATCAATTTTCCTCAATACAAAGATTCCCTCGGGGCTACTGGAGACTATGTAGGTGGTGTCGATGTATGGATTCCAGGGATGAAACTTCAGGAGACGGTGAAGTGGATGGAGAAGTTCAAGAAGGCCTATCCAGGGCGAACACCGGAGTACTGGGTTCCTCTGGCCTATACCAATTTGATGACCGTGGTGGATGCCATCAAGGGGGCAGGATCGACGGAAAAGGAAAAACTGATCGCCGCAATGGAGAAAACCGATTATAACTCGCCTTTAGGAAAAATGACCTTCAAGAAGAGCGAAGAAGGTGGGTTGCATCAGGCTATTGATGAGCAGATCATTACCCAGTGGCAGGCAGGAGTTTCCCATGTGGTATATCCTGCCAGCAAAGCGACTGGTAAATTGATCTATCCAACACCGAACTGGAAAAATCGATAGAAAGCCGTGCGCTTTGAATAAATTCTAACCTTACCATCCCTCTCTCTTGTTGGGGAGAGGGATGGGTAAAGGGGAGAATGGAGAAGATTTATTATGGACTGGGCCAGTTTTTTACAGAGCCTTGCGAATGGGATCCTGATCGCAGGACTTTATGCAGCAGTCACTTTAGGTTTAACCCTTGTTCTTGGAGTTATGGGGATTGTCAATTTTGCCCATGGTGAACTGGTCATGCTGGGGGCCTACAGCACCTTTTGGTTATTTACCTTACTGGGAATTGATCCAATGCTGTCGATCCCCATGAGTGGTCTCATACTCTTCTTCATCGGACTTCCCATCTACCGTTTCACCATCCGGCCGATCCTGAAGGATCCTCCACTCAATCAGCTCCTCCTCACCCTTGGCATCTCAATATTCCTCCAGAATTTGGCCATGATCCTCTGGAAGGCAGATTCGAGGGCGGTCATCACTTCCTATTCGGGCATGTCACTCCACCTCGGGATGGTTCATGTTGGGTTGACGCGTTTGGTCACTTTCTTGATCGCAGTGACGCTGACGATTTTCCTCGTACTCTTCCTCTATAAGGCAAGGCCAGGAAGGGCAATGCGAGCGGTCAGTGAGAACAATACGGCTTCTTGGCTGATCGGCATCAATGTTCAGAAGACCTATCTTCTGGCTTTTGGAGTGGCCTCGGGCCTGGCGGGAGCCTCCGGCGCCCTGGTCAGCACTATCATGTATACTTTTCCAATGGTGGGTTTTAAATTGAGTCTGAAGGCCTTCTGTATCCTGATCCTGGGGGGATTGGGTAATATTCCGGGTGCTCTCTTTGGAAGCCTAATCCTGGGTCTCACCGAATCCTTTGTTGGGACCTACGCTCCAGAAGGATCGGGATGGGCAGAAGGAATCTCATTCATGCTCATCATGGTTATCCTCATCATTAAACCTACCGGTCTGGCCGGGACTCGGAGGGAGTAGATAGAATGAACCGTTCATTCCCATGGAAGACAGTTTTTTTGCTGGTAGCCCTGGCAATTTTCATGATCTTCTATCCCAAGCTGGTTGATTCCTATTTTCTTCATCTCACTGTAGCAACCTTTTTGGCGATGATTATGGCAAGCAGTTGGGATATTCTGGCAAGGACAGGGCAGGTTTCTGTAGGGCAGGCCGGTCTTTTTGGGATCGGCGCTTATACGGCTGCTCTTCTCTACCAAAAGGTACACCTTCCCCCTGTGCTGGGGATGCTGGCTGGAGCGATCCTGGCTATGATCGTTGCTATTTTCCTTGGGTATCTGACCTTACGTCTCCGGGGAATCTACTTCGCCATTACGACCATTGCGTTTGCCGAGGCCTTGTCTGTGATCTGGTTGATGACCCCAGGGGTTACAGGGGGAGCAATGGGTGTTTCCACTCCCCCTCTTTTTAACGGCAATCGGGAACATGCCTACTATCTCATTCTGATTATCCTTGCTCTTGTTATCTTTGTGGTTTGGTTGATTGAATCATCGAGGCTTAATTTTGCCTTTACGGCGATTCGCGAGAATGAAGAGGTAGCCAATGTCATGGGCATCAATCCCACCCGGTATAAGGTTCTGGCCTTCATGATCAGTGCCTTTTTTACAGGATTTGCGGGAGGATTTTACAGTCACTATAATACCTATATAATTCCATACGAGGTATTTGGCCTGGGAATTTCCATCGCCTGTCTTGTCATGCCGATCTTTGGAGGTCTCTACACCATTGCTGGACCAATCATCGGCACAATCTTGATCAAGTCGATTGAAGAATATTTGAGGGTTACCTTTTCTTATGGTCATCAAATTGCCTACGGTCTGATTCTGGTGGTGGTCGTGTTGTTCATGCCAGAGGGGTTGCTCGGACTTTGGAAGAAAAAGATTTTTCCCCTCTTTGTTCGTGTTCGGCAATGATGGAAATGAAAAGAATTTTGTTGTTAATGAAAGGAAACATTAGCGAACAATGGAGAACATATTTTTACTTCAGGTAAAAAAACTCACCAAACATTTCGGTGGCCTTGCTGCGGTTCAGAATGTCAGTTTTGAGATTAGTCGCGGAGAGATTGTGAGCCTGATTGGCCCCAATGGTGCAGGCAAGACAACGATCTTCAATCTCATCTCGGGTGTCTACGCCCCGGATTCAGGAGAAATTCTGCTCGACAATGAAAACCTTGTAGGCCGAAGGCCTTTTGAGGTCTGCCAGAAGGGGATCGGGCGAACCTTCCAGATTATGCAACCCTTTCCACACATGACGGTTCTCGAAAATGTTATCATTAGTGGTTTATTTGGGAGAGTGCCGAAGATCTCCATGAGGCAAGCAGAAGAGGAGACCATGGAACTCTGTCAACTCGTAGGATTGGGTGATAAACAAAAGGCCTTCCCGAGAAATCTCACCGTGGCAGACCAGAAGAGAATCGAGATAGCTCGGGCCCTCGCCATCAAACCTAAACTCCTATTGCTCGATGAAGTAATGTCCGGTCTTACTCCCACCGAAACTGGTGAAGCGATTAAGCTGGTTCGTCGGCTGAGAGAAAATGGGACAGCGATCTTTTTGATCGAACACGTGATGAAGGTCGTTATGGGCATTTCGGACCGGGTCATTGTCCTCCATCATGGAGAAAAGATTGCAGAGGGACCGTCTACAGAAGTGGCAAATGATCAAAAAGTAATCGAAGCCTATTTGGGAGAGCATATAGATGAGTCGGGGGAGGCATAGTGCTAACATTAAAACAGATTGATGTCTACTATGGGAATATCCAGGCCCTATGGCAAGTGAGCCTAAGTGTAAAAGAGGGGGAAGTGATTGCGATTGTTGGATCGAATGGCGCTGGAAAATCGACGATCCTTCGGACGATATCGGGTCTAATCAAACCGAAGAAAGGATCGATTGAATTTGACACCAAAAGGATCGATCCCCTTCTTCCTGACGAGATTGTACGGGCCGGAATCTCAATGGTCCCTGAAGGCAGGGAACTCTTTCCAAGAATGAGCGTACTCGAAAATCTTGAACTGGGAGCGGCCTACATTGAGAAGGCTTATGGACTTACAGCACAGTCCTTGAGTTGGGTCTACGGCCTCTTTCCCGTCCTTCAAGAACGGTCAGGACAACTTGCCGGAACGCTGAGCGGTGGAGAGCAACAGATGCTTGCAATTGGACGGGCCTTGATGTCAAGGCCAAAGATCCTGATGCTGGATGAACCTTCGCTGGGGCTTGCGCCGAAATTGGTGGCAGAAGTATTTCAGACAATCCTTCAGGTCAACCAGGAAAAAGTGACGATCCTATTGGTCGAGCAGAATGTTCGACAAAGCTTGGGAATGGCCCACCGGGCCTATGTCCTGGAAAATGGGCGGATCGTCATGGAAGGTTTGGGAAAGGAACTGGTCAAGAATAAACATGTGAAAGAAGCTTATCTGGGATTGTAAATTTTCTTTATTTAATAGCTATTTTATCTTATTACATCAGGGGGTTGAAATGGAAAAGACCAGTCGGATTTCAGGATTTCATAAAATGGGTTTGGAGGAGAGGCTGAAGATCGTTCAATCCTTCTCTGATTTAAAAGAAGAGGATCTCAAGACCTTGACGAAAGAAGGGGCGCTCAACTTTGAGACAGCCAACCGTATGATTGAGAATGTGATCGGAACCATACAGCTTCCGATCGGAATCGCTATGAACTTTCTCATCAACGGAAAGGAATACCTCATCCCGATGGCCATTGAGGAGCCCTCTGTCGTCGCTGCAGCCAGCAATGCTGCCAGATTTGCAAGAAGTGGAGGAGGATTTTTTGTGAGGAATACCGGTCCTGTCATGATTGCACAGATTCAGTTGGTTCATATCCCTGATGCCCATGCCACACGGATGGCCCTTTTTGAAAGGAAAGAGGAAATCTTGGAGGTAGCAAATGCTCAGGATCCAATGCTGGTCAACGTTGGAGGAGGGGCAAAAGATGTTGAGATCAAAGTCCTCGAGACAACTCTTGGTGAAATGGTGATCATTCACCTAATCGTTGATACCCGTGATGCCATGGGTGCCAATGCAGTCAACACTATGGCCGAGGCATTGGCTCCCTTCATTGAGGAATGGACAGGAGGAAGGGTTTATTTGAGAATACTCTCCAATCTTGCAGATAAGAGGCTGGTGAGAGCCAGAACAAAGGTGACAAGAGAGGCTTTGGGTGGTGAGGATGTCGTCGACGGCATCGTCTATGCGCAGACCTTTGCCGAGGCTGATCCATACCGTGCTGCAACTCATAATAAAGGCATCATGAATGGAGTCATTGCGGTGGTGATTGCCACTGGAAATGATACCCGCGCCATCGAGGCAGGAGCCCATACCTATGCCGCAAGGTCAGGCCAGTATAGCCCATTGACGACCTGGGAAAAAGATGCTGAAGGAAATCTTGTAGGAACCTTAGAACTTCCTATGGCTGTCGGACTGGTCGGTGGGGCGACAAAGGTGAACCCAGTCTCACAAGTGGCAGTGAGAATACTCGGTGTGAAGTCAGCCGTAGAATTAGGAGAGATCGTTGGTGCAGTAGGACTGGCTCAGAATCTGGCAGCTTTAAGAGTTTTAGCCACTGAAGGAGTGCAGAGGGGTCACATGTCGCTTCATGCCAATAACATTGCTGTGATAGCCGGTGCAACAGGGAATCTCATTGATGAAGTGGCCAAAAGGTTGGTCGAAGAGAAAAAGGTCAGGGTGGATCGGGCCAAAGAGATATTAGAAGAATTAAAGAAAAAATAGAAGATTCGATAAGGAGATCTCTGATGAGCTTTCCTAAGTCAGTGACCATCATTGAGGTGGGTCCTCGCGATGGATTACAGAATGAAGAACACTTTGTTCCGACAGATCAGAAGATTGAGTTGATCGAACGGCTTTCCGAGACAGGCCTCAAACGGATTGAGATCACATCTTTTGTTCATCCAAAAGCCATCCCTCAACTTCAGGACTCAGAAGAGGTCGTTAAAAGAGTACGAAGTAAACCAGGCATCCTCTATTCAACGCTGGTCCCCAACGAGAAGGGGCTGGAAAGGGCGATAGCCTCTGGAGTAAAGGAGATCGGTCTGTTTGTCTCTGCTTCTGAAACCCATAATCAAAAGAATGTTAAGATGTCTGTCAGCGAATCCCTGCGAGGATTTCGTAACATCACCGAAAAGGCATTATCCAATGGAATCCGAATAAGGGGATATGTGGTGACCGCCTTTGGTTGTCCTTATGAGGGGAAGGTATCACCCGAAAGGGTTGAATTTATTGTTGATGAATATAAGACTTTAGGAGTTCATGAAATTGCATTAGGAGATACAACAGGAATGGCCAATCCAGTTCAAGTGAGCCGGATGGCCGAACGAATCAAACCCCGATTAGATTCGATGGGCTTCGCCCTTCATTTTCATGATACCCGGGGGACCGCTCTGGCCAATGTTTTGGCTGCACTCCAGCAGGGAGTTACGGTTTTTGATGGTTCGATCGGAGGGCTGGGCGGGTGTCCTTATGCTCCAGGCGCTTCCGGGAATATTGCAACAGAAGATTTGGTCAATATGCTGGAAGAGATGGGGATCGAAACCGGTGTTAATCTCGAAGAATTGATTCAGTGTGCCCAATATGCCAGAGAGATCATTAAAAAAGACCTTCCCGGCCACCTCATCCGTGCAGGCAGGATCTGCTGGGGGGGCGTTTGATTCACTGCACTTTTTCTGATAATTCTCCTGTCAATCAGAAAACACTCCTCTGATTTAAAAAATCCTTTACAAGATTCCAACCACTGACTATCATAGAAGCGATAGGAAAAAATGGTTTTGATTTCCCGAGGTATCCGCTGACTACGAAAGCGGACTAACCAAAGAGGAGGGTTGGATGGAGACAAGAGAGGCGATTTTAAATTTTCAATATTCGGAGAAAATGAAATCTGGATTGATTATAGGGACCGGCCTTCTGGATCAACTGATTACTTTAAAGGACGAGGAATTATCTGGGGGG
>Ga0187886_1002838_pt1 | contig 13444 bp, 21 predicted proteins | sample June2016WEW_20_1_FD_133001 | JGI IMG/M metagenome (GOLD analysis project Ga0187886, IMG submission 133001) | Peatland microbial communities from SPRUCE experiment site at the Marcell Experimental Forest, Minnesota, USA - June2016WEW_20_150 | ecosystem: Environmental > Terrestrial > Soil >...
GATGTCGCGCGGGTTTCCAGAAAAAGGTTTTATATCCGACATTCTTATTTCTTGAATGTCGGGTTTGACGTTAATCTTAACCATATTTTTTACTCCTTTTACCGTCGGGTGTAATCATTTTATACAAAATACCATTTCCGACCCCGACATCCCAAAAAAATGAGTTCACCATCAGTTACCAAGTGCGCTTCAGCCGACCCTCGAGTGGCCACCCCCGTCGGAAGGACCCATAATTTCATAATATAAACTCATCAATGCTTTAGGGTCATGAGATATGGCTCTCATGTATCGATGACGCAGTGCTCGATTAACTCCTGCTTTACTAAGAGCATGATTAAATGCATTAAGAATAATAATAGCATGCTTAACCATCTTTAAAACTCTACGTCGCTTTCTCCAATAGACAAATCGTGTAAAGATATTCATTTAAGATATACCTCCTAAAATAACTGTAACTGTTTGCCTTCATCAGGAAAGATGATGTTGCCTTTGCCATACTTCTTAATCAATGCCTTACTCATCTGCATAGTATTATCCTGTGCTTGCTTAAAGCCTGCTCTATGATTATGCCCTTTGCATATACATGTGCACTCTGGCTCTGTAGCCTCATAGCACTTAGCATCACATCTGCCTACTAAGCCACTATTGTTTCTTACTTCTATTAATGTACTCATTTTGTTTTTCTTGAATAAACTTAGTAATAGTATCTAAGCAATCTTTACTCCATACACAAGCCGGTTCAGTAAAAAGACAGTATCGTCTCCAAGGTCCATACCATTGGATATAACCAAGAATCTCTTTTGAGGCAATATTTCTGACTGCATATATTGCTGTCTTTGGCTTTTGGGCAACAAGTTCAAACTCTATATATTTGCTCATTCTCTTTTGTCCTCTAAAGCCGGCAATCCCTTGGCCTCAAGATGCTCATATAAAGTTTTACCGGCAAGATTCATCTGGATATATGGCATAAAGACCTCTTGGATTTTTACCATTTCAGTTTCTACTAAAGCCATCTGTGCTTCAACCCAGCGCAGAATTTGGCGCCAAGCAATACGTTTTGCCTGTTTTGCTATTTCATCGGTTGCTCTTATACGTTTACGGCGTGATAATAAAATCTTATCAATAGCCTCCCATCGGCAAGGAAGCCGAAAGGGTAAACTTTTATCCCCAAGCTTAATTTTAAAAGTCAATGCTGCTACTTCGCCTTTATCATATTCAGTCATAACCGCCCCAGCTCCATATTGCCCGAGAACTCGTTGTATCTGTGCTACTGTCTGCTCGGGTTCAATTTTGGTTGTTTCCATAAATAAAGTCTTCATTTTTCCTCCTCTTATTCAATGGCCAAATCTGCTGCCTTAAACTCCATCTGGCACAATAAGACCAGTTCCGTATCTTTTGCCTTTCACCTAATAATATCCCTAAAAAATATGCCACCGCAGGAATCATCTATGCCTCTCTTTGTTTTTCAAATCTATATAAAGCGACCTCCCGCAATCTAGCAGAAAGACCGCTTTTCTTTTGTTTAATTTTCTCTACTTCCTGCGCAAGAGTAGTATTGTTTATTCTTAAATATCTAGTTAAATCGTCTTCTTGGGGTCCTTGGAAACTAAACGGATCTTTTATATTTATCCCCATAGCTATCATGGTTAATAATAGTGTACTTAATCTTTTGCTCATTTATCTACAGGCACTACATAAAGTATGCTCTTTATCTACCCATGCGCATGGACCAACTGTCGTCAGACAGGCATTCTCATCAGTACATCCGCATATCCTACATATTCCGCGCTGGAAGGTTCTATGTAAGCCCTGGCCTTTTATTTGATGTTTATCTTTTCTCTTGCTCATAAAGCCCTCCGATCGGAAATTCTTGCTTTAGATGCTGCCAATATATTTTAAGGTTATCTTTTAGGAATAAAGCAATGCCGGCAAGCATTGCTATTTCCCCAAGGTCCTCTACCCAAGATTGATTAGGCCTTAAGAGTTTGGCGTCTTTGCCTGTATAGGCGCCTATTATGATCCATTTGATGCCTTCCAATTGCTCCGGGGTAATGTCTATTCTTGAGAACAAGGGTTCAAAGGAAATAAAAAGACGCGGAAGATTATATTGATGCGCCAGGACCTGCAGGGTTTTAAGGCGAGGAAGATATTGCTGCTGCTCTATAGTTACTCCCAGCCATAGGTTAGATTGATGTAAGGCTTCAGGAAAATTGGAGATCCGTTCTGGATTCTTAGTAAGAAGCAGGAATTGGTGTTGAGGACAGAACTTGATAATGTCCAGGACCTGCTTTATCCAGGTATCCATTACCCACGCTCCAAAGATGTCGGCGGTTGAGCAGATGAAGATCTTAGCCGGCTTCTTGAGCTTTACGGGCTCCTGCAGGCGATCGGGATGGAATTGAGGTGTCCTATTATAGCCTTTGATGCGCTTGACGTAGCAATACCAGCAGTCGCGGGCGCAGCCTGTAATGGGTGTCCAGGTATAATCGCACCAGCCTATGGCGTTGTTAGGTCCGTTCATTTTCTGCCTTCTTCCATTTAAAATAACCCCAAATGGATAATAGAGTATATATGGCAAAGAGATATCCTTGTTCCGGGATGCCTTTCTTAAAATCGGTTATAGTCCAAGTTATATTGGATATTGCCCAGATAAGGAAGCAGCTGCGTTTCTTTAAGATATTTAAGACTACTCCGATTAAAGATAAAATTGTTATGGCCCAAAGGATCATTCCTGTACCTCCTCAATGACGATGCGGGTCTGTTGGCGGCCTTGCAGGAAGTTGACGCTTATATTCTTTATCCATTCCGAGTCGTCCCGGAAGAGGAATGTCTTTTTGAGGGCGTCGGTTATGAATTTGGTGCCGCCCTGGTAGTTGTCGAAGTCGCGGACGCGGGGCGTAGGAAAGTATAAGGAATATGTTATCCTGACAGGATTGATGAAGACGAACTTGTGGAGGCAGATCCAGGAGTTAAGAACCTGGTTGTCGAAGGCCTTCTGCAGTTTCCTGCGGGCTGTCCAGTGCATGCGCAGGATTGTGTTTAAGGATGGGGGCAGACGGTCGATGAAGATGATCGCCTTATAGCCGTCAGGCTTGGGTTTGAGTTCCTTGGGCATTTTTGTCCTTTTTCTTGTCGAAGAATTTGATGTCTTCTATGTATACCCGGGTACGGCTCTTTTGGCGGTCCTCGGGGCCCTCGGGCTTTTCCTGGCGAAGGCGGCCTTTGATGAAACAGCCGGCGCCTTTACGCAGGTATTGGCTGCAGAGTTCGGCTATGTTGCCGAAGGCGACGGCGCGGACGAAGCAGGTCTCTTCCTTGAAGCCGGATGCGGTGCGCTGCTTGTGGTTGACGGCAAGGGTGAATTGGGCGATGGTCGTGCCGGCTATAAGGTGTTCCAGTTTTACGTCATGGGTGAGGTTGCCGCTTACCATGACTACGTTGACGTCCATGGGTCCTCCGTTATCTTTATGCCTGCGCCAGGATTTGGACCTGTTGTGCTGTTTTGCAAGTATTCGGTTTAGCGGCGCCTGGGGCGCGCGCAGGCAGTAGGTTAAACTATTTCTTTAATCATTTCCGTTTCGATTCTCTTTACCCATTCATCTAAATCATGAGCAAAGACAGGGTTATCCTGTCTCATTGTATCGGCATAAGCTTTTATCGCGACTCGGCTTGCTTTTCCGTGCCAATCTTTTTTATTGGGATTGAGAACAAAATATTTCAAAAATAATCCTTTGACCTCTTCCATTTTTTACCTCTCCTTCCTCTTGATGAGATAAATTAATTTTATAATCCGTTCCCCTTTTTACATCTTAAGGGCCTTACGATTGCCCTGTTGTCAGCCTGAAGAGATTGCGTTAAACTGATAAGATATAACCGGCAGAAATACCTATCAACTCCGCCCTGCATTAAGGGGCAACCATTGCAGTGATTTGGGTCCTTTAAGTTAATTTTGATATTCATATTCCTCATCTCCTTTCTGGCCAGGCTGCCGGCTGCCTGATTGGCTTCAGGGTGAGACTGTCTCGGCCTCTAACAGCCACAACCGGCAAGCGCTGGGATTATAAGATACGACAGAGAATATATCCCACGATAATGCCTATAACTATCGCGCACAGAAAACAAATTCCCCTTTTCTTACAGGTGCCACAATCTTTATTAGGACAGCTCATTGTTTTTTCCTCCTCATCAACAATACTGCACCCAATCGCTTAAATTATATTTCTTAAAGAGTATTCTCCGGAATTCACTATATTGACGCATGCGGTATTTCAGGTACTCTGCCGGCTTATAGTCGATATAGTTGCCTGCGATATCGGGTGTCCATCGGACCTGATAGCCTGCCTGTTTATAGCGCCAGAAGAAATCTTCATGCTCTCCGGTCTTTAAGGCTTCGTCCCATTTGACGGCAAGGATGGTGTCTATCTTGGCCAGGAAGAACTGCCGGCAGATGTCGCAGCGTTTTATGCGAAGGCCGGTTTGAGGATCTATTTCTATGGCGTCATTTTTCTTAAGCAGGAAATGGCCGTTTTGGATATCCATTAAGTATTCCCAGGGGGTGCGGTTGTTGAGGTCGAATCCCAGGATGCCTACGCTGGGATTGTTTTGTAGTAATTGGATGCCTTTGTCCAGGTTAGAAACAGTTTCAGGGATGAATTCGATGGAGTCGGCGGTCAGAAGGCAGTAATGGATACCTTTCTCAACTGCTGCTTTTATAAGATAATTGCGTGCATAAGATACTCCGCAGTCGAAAGGAAGAGGTTTCCATGTCTTTGCCTCTTTAATAAAAAAGTCAAAGAATTCTTTTTCGGTTTCTGAACCTTCTCTTCCCTGATCTCCTACAAATAAATCAAAGCCTGGTTTCCAATTTTTAACGATGCTAATTATAGTTTTCTTAGCCAGCCAATCCCTTAAAAATGTCGTATAGATGACGGCTATCTCCTCACTCATTGTACTGGTCTCCCATTGGCGCAGTGACCCTTTAATCTGTTGGCGGCATTCAGGTCATGCAGGCCCCCAGGGGTATTGCGGACCGGCCAGGCCTCGAAAGGAACTCTTACAAGTGGCGTAAGGCCTGCCCCCTGGAAGGTGTCGGCATAGAATTTGTTCCAGCCTCCGCAATGGAGCTTCATGCAGCATTCGGTACAAGGATATCCTTGTATGGCTACGCTTTCGCCCATGGCTTGGGCTGCAGGCCAGACTTTATCGGGATCCTGGTTATAGAAGCCGTAGTCCCATTCCCAGGGGTCATAGAGAACATAGCGGGCGTTGACTATGTATTTCCAGTATTCGGGGGAGAGGTGGCAGAAAGGATGATACCGGATAGTAAAGTAGGTACCTGAATCGATAAGCAGGTCCGCGGCGGCTTCTATATAAGGCCTTAGTTCTTTGGGGTGGACGGCGACCTCCGCGGCGTATTGCTTCCATTCATAATGAGGAAGGAAGCCTAAAAGGGCGACGTGGAAGGCGCCCTTCTCAATGAGATAGAAGACTGTCCTGAGAAGATGGTGGTAATTGAGCTGTTGTAGGGATGTGTTGGTACGGAAGGGGTATTTGAAGAAAGAAAGCCATTCTATGAGTTCTTTTTGTTTTTCTCCGGCACCTGGGGTTTCGGTTACCACGTCCAATGTCTCATCCAAGGCGTGGGCTGATATCTGTAAATGGTTAAGGCCTGCGTAGAAGAGTTCTTTATAGCGGCCTATGGGGAGAGAGCCGTTGGTGATGATGTTGGAATATAGGCCTAATTCTGTAAGGGAGGCGATTATTTTATTTATCTCGGGGTGCAGCATAGGTTCTCCCTGGCCGATGAGGACGATGCGGTTACAGCCGCGCTCTTTTCCAGCCTTTGCCTCGGCTATGATATCGGATAGGGGCCGGTGGAGGGGCTTGTGCAGGGAGTCGCTCCTGCGGTAGAAGCAGTGTTTGCACTTCCAGTTGCAGGCCCAGGTGACGTTTATGCCGGCGCAGTTACATGGGTTCATTCTCTGTCTCCTTGACGACTTTAAATACCGAAGAATGGTAAAGCTTGGTGATCTCTTTCCATTTCAGGCACTCCACTACGGCACGGGGGAGGTTCCATACCTCCGGGTCGTAATAGCCGCGCATGATGAAGCCGAAATCGAAGTCGTGGCCTAGCATTACCCCGCCTTTCTTAAGCTTGGGCCAGTAGTTGATGATGTCGGCCTTGACGCGGTCAAGGTCATGGCTGCCGTCTACGAAAAAAAGGTCTATTGAGTTGTCGGGGATAAGCGGATGCACGTTGTCGGATATGTCTTCATAAAGGGTGAACTCCATGCCTTTGGTATTCTGGAAGAATTCCTCGCGCTTGGCTGTATCTCCGAAAAAGGGCTCGATAGTGAGCAGATTGGCGTGTTTGCCGGCAGATTGCAGGCCCAGGTAGGCGCAGAGAAGGCTGCCCCCGCGGTTACCTCCGATCTCTAAAAAGGTGCCTTTGTCAGGCATTGCCGCGGCGTGGCGGAAAAGGTGGAAGGCGTCCCAGATATATAAGAAGGCGATATCGGTGATTTGGTTCATGATCTCGAGCGTAAAGCCGTAAGGCAGGAATTTGTCTTTGAATTGTTCCCATAGCTTCTCATTGAGGTTTAACATTTCACGGCCGCGGATGGCTGGGGGCAGTTCTTGGGAAGTTATGATCCTGATAGAATGCCAGGAATCTTCGTGGCCTATGGTGGTATGGAAATCCTGGACGTCTGGGATGAGGGGCCAGATGCGGGTGAGCCAGTCTTTGTGCGAAGGGGAATGGTCCCCGGATTCAGATGTCAGGAATTTGAGCTTGATATCTTCGAAAGACTTGCGCACGTAGGTGAAATGGTGCATGTAGATCTCGGGCATGAGGGCGATGTCATCGATGCCGTTGCCGCGTACGCCTTTAAGTTCTTTTACCTTGGAAGCGGAAACGATGACTACGGGGGAGCAGGTTTCTTCGGGGGTGATAAGATAATAGGGTTCCTTGATATATGTATGCAGGCGGCATTTGTAGGCCTTGTGGGGATTTGCCTGGATGAATGCCTTTGCTTTTACCAAGTGCTCTTCTTCCCAAATTTCGTCGGTATCTATTAAGAGGACGTGTGAATCGGGAAAGTGCTGTTGGATATATTCCCAACCGGCGCGGTATTGCTCCTCCTGGGTGCGGTATTCCCCGACAATGCTGTGATATGATTCGGTGCGATGGTTGACGTGCGCCCATTCGTTAAATTTGCCGATGCAGTTATTTTTAAGGCCTGTTTCGACCCAGCCGGTTGTTGAGTGCACTGCTACGATGGCGTCGACATGGGGATGTATGGAGTCCAGGCTCATAGGCGCAAATTCTCCACCACGGAATGTCTTATACAGGGCGATTAGCATAGGTCTCCTCAAAGTGGCGCTTGTTGTGCTCCCAGTGCTCTTGCTGGTGCTTCATTTCGTTTAGGTGGATGAGCTTGACGCGGTTGTAGATGGTGATTTGCGGACCCATGGCGAGACAGAAGGCGTCGTCTTCGAAGCCGCTGCCTTTGAAGTTCTCGTCAAAGCGGATGATCGTCTGCCGGAAGGCGACGCAGGCAGTAGGTACCTTTTTTACTTCTTCGAAGTCGGCGGTAAGGGCGTATTGACTTGACATCATAGGCGCGGGGGTGCCGTCCTTGCGGACCAGGCGCGCTGAGACGATGCTTATGTGGGGCGTTGTTTTTAAAGGCCATATAAGGATCTCGTTCCAGGCGGGATAGAAGCCGGTGATGTCGTCGTCTACCATGATGACGTAGGGGGCGGTAGAGATCAGGAGGCCGGCGTTACGGTTCTGCGAGGCGCTGAAATCGGGGTTAGAGACCAGGATGATCTGGAAGTTGCCGGAAGATTTTCTCTCGATCTCTTTGATAAGCTGCACTAGTTCATTAACTGGCTTGCAACTGGGGATGATGATATCCGTTTCGTTCATGCCTTTGCCTCCGGCCGGGTTAATGTGATGCCATGGTCCTTGCAGGCCTTTACGATCTCTTCGAACCAGTGGCGTTCGCTGGTCCAGCGCTTTTCGTCCTGGCGGGTGCGGTAGTTCTCCAGACCCTCGATAAAGTAGCCTTTTCCGCTCATGTCTGCTCCGTAGACGCGAATGTCCTTTGCGCCGGATATGATGGCCAGGGCGATGGCTGTAAAAAAGGTTGATTCAGACCAATTGATATGATGGCCGAAAGGCATGATCTCGTTAAATGCCTGCATGGTCTCTGCGGGAAAGGTCTCCTTGTAGAAGGCCTGGAAGTGAAAGTTTATGGGATCATAGTGCGCGGGGATATCGGTAAGCCAACGGCGCGGGACCCAGAGGCGCGTGGTGTAAAGCTTCGAGATGTTTAGGTCCTTCTTCTTGACGATGCCTTCGAATACCTCGATGTCCTGCATGGCCCAGTAGTCGATTTGGAAGTTGGCAAGCAGGATGGCGCCGTTTACGGCTACGAGACAGTCAGGGTTAGCCAGGGATATTGCCTTCTGTGTCTGGTAGAGGGTTAAGGACGGGCCCGGGCAGAGGATTCCCCACATGCTCATTCAACCCCCACGGCTTTGAGGCTTTCTATGACCCTGGGGATGAAGTCCTTTTTGTGGATATCGAAGGCCGCGTGGACGTGATAGGCGAAGCCTTCCTGGGGCGCTTTCTCGGGGACGGGGGTTATTTTTATATGGCCCTTCCTGCGGGTTGTCTTAAGCTTGATGGTCTTGATTTTGCCGCGCATGGCCCGGGCTATGTCGCAATCGAAAAGCTTGATTTTATATTCCTTCTGGAAGAATTCTCTTATTGCCTGATAGGTCTGGCCATCTTCGCGCATGTTCCTGATCTGCTCTACATGAGCTTCGGTTAATTTCCCCATTTCCTTCCTCCTCCCCTCTATTAGGTTTTATTGGTTTTGGCTTTGATATAGTCGGTTACCTGCTGGACCGTAAGAAGCTTTTCTGCCTCATCATCCGGGAGCTCGATGCGGAACTCCTCTTCGCAGGCAAGGGCTATGTCTACGAGGTCGAGAGAATCTGCACCGAGGTCGTCTTTGAGGCTGTCTTCGTCGCGGATGTTTTCTACTTTAAGGTCCAGGCTGCCTGCGATTATTGCTTTTACTTTTTCTTTGACCATTTGGCTACCCTCCTTATTTCAAAAGTTCCTTTGGCACCTTCCCTTTAGGTGCATGATTAAAGATATGGGCCACCAAGGCGCTCTTGCCTCCTCCGATGGTACGATCTGATATATTCAATTCGTGAGCCAATTTGTTCAACTCTTCTATCGTGCACGCCCCGAGATATTCCTTTGTGATCACATAATCCTTGGCCATGGAAAAGCCGAGCTTTGTGGCAAGAAATTCAAGATTATGATCTTCGAGGGCATGCGGTTTATAATAGAGAATGCGGTTAATCACCTCTTTGATCTTTGCATCTCCGAGTTTATAGATATCATCGAAATCATCTTCCATCATATCGATGCCCTGCAGGATCTTATCATCGTGATCATCTATACCGGCATCATGTGAAAGAATGCTAAGCAGCATGATGTCTCTTATGCGCTGGTCCATATTCTTCATGATTTTTTCTATCCAGAAAGCGCGCTTGGCTGCAGTGATCCGTTCTTCCTTTTTATGCTCGCCGACCTTTTCTCCCCTGGTCTTTGTTTCTTGCGATTCATCCTTAACCCCAAGTTTCTTAAGGATACGGGCTGCTTCCGGTTTGGTGATGAGCTCAACAAGGATACCTTCTTTCGGATGCACGGCATAAATGATTTCTGCATCCTTGACTTTCTTTGTCAGGTCGCGATATGTGGGGCGTTTTCCCTGCGCGCCGGCCTGGCAGCAGGTATCCCCAAGTTTGAGATAGTTGGACCCATAACGTAAGGCGTTTTCTACCTGATCGAGGGGAAGAAATTTCTTGCCGGACTTCTTGAGTTCAGCCAGTTTACGCTGAATAAAAGCCTGCTTTTTAGCCTCGAAACAACTGGGGTCAGTGCAGACGTCTGCACGGTTTACGTCTTCAAAGAGTTCCTTTTGGTTACCGGTACGCTTGGGACATTCACCACAGGATCCTTTACCGGCAAGGCCTTTTTCCTTGGTGTCAAACTGCGCTTCCTTAAGCTGCAACATAAAGTTCTCGTGGACATATTCTTTGGCATCCCGGAAAGACATGGGCTGCCTGTCGCCATAATCCCCCCCGTTGGCAACGTTTTTCCCGGCTTCTTTCTGCAGGTGCGCCGGAATCCTGGCCACCAGGAGCGCTACTGACGGGCTGAATTTCCCGTCATAGAAAAATTTCCTGTTTTCCGGGATGAGTTCACAGAGTTTCAGGCGACCATAGATATATGCCGTACTTTTACCTACTTTCGCGGCGATGTCTTCCACGGTCTTGTAATTGTGTTTTTTGAGCAACTGCTCGTATCCTTCGGCCTCTTCCAGAGGATGCACGTCCTCGCGCTGCAGGTTCTCAATGACCTGGAACTCTAAAACCTGCTTATCTGTAAGCTCCTTTACTTCGGCCTTTATTTCCTTAAGGCCTGCCAGGCCGGCGGCCTTAAACCTGCGCGAACCAAAGACAATCTCATATTTGCCGTTTGAGGGCCTGACCAGGATCGCCTGCAAAACCCCTTTTTCTTTTACCGAGGCGACCAGGTCCTTAAGCTTAGCCTCGTCAAGGTGCTTTCTCGGGTTTAAGGTGGAAAGCTTTAAATCTGTTAATGCGATGTTTACCAGTTTTATATCTCCTGCCATTTCTCCCTCCTGTTTATTTTATGGTTTTAATTTCGCCTAATGCTAGCTTTGCCACGGTACTGTCCAGCGTGGTCCTATGCCCATTGAACAATTTGACGGCAGCCAGGACCTTTTCATAAACGAATTTATCAAATTCGTTGAGGAATCCTGCACCGCAGCGCTTTTTATTATCCTTTACCAGCGCTCTGATTCCGGATGCCCGGATATAGTGGTATGTTGCCATGTAATCACCCCCTTCTCGATTTTGTATCATGATTTCTGACTTCTTCTATTTTTACGGTTATGATCCCTGTATCCAGATCCTCGATGGCGGCAAATGCTGCCATGGTGAGATCTATTTTCCTGTCGGATATATCCTTGCCTTTATGTTTCCTGGCAGGGCCAAAATCCACATGTTTGACTATGACTGATTTATTATTTTGGAGGTTGGTTACCCTGTAATACCTGCCAAATGCCCGGGAACGCATGGCGCAGGTAAAAGCGTTTTCGTCAAAGCGGCTGCCGTCGGCGTTAAACTCATGTGGGAGAGGATCCGTAGGATCATCTTTGGAATACCATCCGCATTTGCCAACCAGGGGGAAGCCGCGGTTAGTCTTTATCCCGCTTGAAAGGAGGTTATGGCGCCACCCGGCTAGGTTCCGGGATTTGGTATGCCACTGGAGTTCTAATCTTCCCCCTGGTTGAATATTTGCGTAAGAAGATATCGCGAAAATTGTTATTGCCAGGACTGTAATGATACTTTTAAGTTTCCTCATTTTCTCTCTCTAGTTAACTCCTGCACTACTTCCGCAAAGACCCTGCCGTCGCTTGCGGGATATCGGCGGCGCAGGAACCTATCTACCTGCTCCCAATCATCCCGGGGGATCTCACTAAGGAACTTCTTTATCATTTCCTTGGTGGCTATTTTCCCCAGTCTGTCGTTGATTAATTTCTCAGATACGGGGCTGCCCTCTGCTTGGCCGGGATTAATCTTTGCCCTGTTAAGCCAGTTGACGATAAAGCGCTTAAGGTTCTTTTTTGGCTTTTCGGGGTTTGATACTAACCACGCCTTCATTTTGTTAAATTCGGCGATTAGGTTGACTTTTGGGTATGCTGCCTGCAGGGTTTTAAACCATTCGGGATCTATTGAAGAAAAGAATTTTTCAATGCTTGTAATATAATCTTTACCTTGACCTTTACCTTGACCTTTATGTGGAACGTCGTGCTTATCTGGTTCGCACTTGTATGTACCTGTATATACTTCATTAAAACGTTGTTCCCAAGAGATAACGTCTTCATCATTCGGGCAGGGGTAATCGCTAAACTCTGTCATGTTGCCCATAAGTTTTTGATAACTGGTTATTTTAGGTATGCAGAGATAGTCTAATCCCTTGACACTGTAAAGTATAATTAGTCCGACATCATGCAGTTCTTGGATTAATTCTTTACATCTATCCGGGGTAATTTCTTGGTCAAGAGGAAAGATGGTGCCTTTAATAATGTGGGGGTTTGCATCCGCGCGGCCAAGGTTATCCACATTGGGGATAAGCCATGTAAATAAGAGTTTTGCCCAGACCGAGACCTTGGCTAATTGTTGACTCTGTGATATCTTCCAGTACACTAAACGCCCTTTAACATTTCTAGCTGGCATAAATACTCCTGTCTCTCCGGGATCGGTTACAACGTCTGCAAACAAGCCGAAGATTTTTAAGGACCATCTTCCCGCCCTTTGATTCCGGGATAATATGATCCACCTCAAAAGAAAGCAAATAATCATCCGGGTAGATTGGTTTTCTTAAAAGAGTGCGGCAGGTTGGTATGGGGAAATTATTCTCGAAAGCCATAAAATAGCCATGGCTTACTTTAATTTTAATACCCTGCTTGCCACATCTCTGGCAAATAAATTTATCCCTCAATGCAACCTGGGCTCTTAATTTATGTGGTATGGTAGTCTTGCTTTTCATAATTAAGTTAAGGCAAACGCAATCTGGCCAGTTTTATCAACTTCGGTCTTTATTAAGGAAGTCTTATATTGCTGTTGCTCAACAAACCTATACTTTGCTTTGCGCTGCGCCCTAAAGGTCCGTAGCATATCGAAAAGCTCGTCTTTAAACGTATCCATGTATTCTTTTAATTCCAGTTCATTGGCAGGAATATAGTATCCATAGGGCGGTTCTTTTGAGGACCCTATGAGAATGCCTTCCTGGCGCAGCCACCGGATCTCCCTGTTGATCTCACGTAGGGATTTAAAGAATTTCTCTGCCAGGTCCTTTGCCTTGATGGATTGGTATTTACCCTGACAAAACTGCAGTAGGTAATGATAGATTTCTGAATCGGTAGGTACTAGGATGGCTTCCATGGTTAAAGCCTGGCCAAGATGATCACAACCGCTAAAACGATGGCGCCAATTACCACGAAACTATCAAAAGGCGCTTCCTCCATTCTTTGCTGATAATACGGATGCAGCATATTCCCTCCTCTTTAAAAAAGAAAATCCCCGGGCCTGCGAGCGTATGCCCCTTTCGGGACATAAAAAAACTGCAGAACGTATTTCTGCAGTTTTAACCGGGGATTTATTAATAAATTAGAAGATGCTCGCAGGGCTTGCATTATTCTCCTTAGAGAATAAAAAACCCTATCCTCCAGGAGTTCTCCAGGAAGAAAGGGCTTTTATTTTTACTTATAATATTTTTTCTGCTATAATGCATTACATTCGTCCTTACCTCCTTTTCTTAATTCAATAA